>Ga0209237_1001032_pt1 | contig 16323 bp, 10 predicted proteins | sample GraSoi013_1_40cm_2_FD_185820 | JGI IMG/M metagenome (GOLD analysis project Ga0209237, IMG submission 185820) | Grasslands soil microbial communities from the Angelo Coastal Reserve, California, USA - Sample 10_02_2013_1_40cm (SPAdes) (version 2) | ecosystem: Environmental > Terrestrial > Soil >... | reverse complement strand
GTGAACCGGTGCCGATACAGATCTTGTGCATGACAACAATTACCCATGGAATTGCGTTGCTTCGAGCATTGTCGACTGCATTCGCGACCCAGTTGTAATTGGCAGTCCCACTTGCATACGAGAGTGAACTGCTGCTCGTGGTTCCGTTCCATATTGCAGGGTCGACCATTATGAAGCGTGCCAGTGGATTGGTTGATGGATAGTCGAAATAATATCGGAACCCGTACGTGCCGGTCTCGGCACCGAGTGTGAACGGGCAGTCAAGGACGAACTTGTTGATGCTGCCTCCGCCATCGGTAGAATTTGTCTCCCATGTCTCATGGTTCCCAACTATCAACTCAACATTGGGAATAGATGTTTTGAACTGGTTGCACCACGTTTTTTCGTTCACAGTACTGGTGGGTTGAGTGTAGAGAAGATCTCCGACCCCTAACGCGAAGCTTGCTCCCGAAGATCCCATGGACGACATCACCGTCCTCGCGGCCGAGCTGAACCCGTAATCGCCGGCTGATGCGAATGAGAATTGTGTGACTGCTGCTGCAGCCGGATTTATCGGAAGAATCCCGAAGACTTGATCAAGCGTGAAGACAAGCAGGACGATAACCATAATCTTCCTTGGTGATTTCATGCTTTGACCCAACCGAACCCAGAATCTGTGGGCAGTATGCTAGTAACTTAGGCTTAATGGTTGTGGTTGTTTTGTCGTTTGATTATAAAGGCTGAAAAATGTATCCAAACCTATCCAGTCGAGTGAACCTAGAGTAGACCTTTTGAAAAACGGGCGTTTGGTCGAGTGAGACTGATAGGAAAGAGCAACCTCTCCTGGCGTGCTTTCTTGACTTTCCTCGACTTTCCTGGGAATCTTGTTTTCATCGGATCCTCGTTGAAACCTAGGCTGGCTTCCAGGCTATTCCCCTGAATGATGACGACAGTCCAGTCGGTGCTAGTTTCAGAACGCCTACGGAGTAGGTTAGCATTGTTCCGCTGTTCCCTACGATGGTGGCAGTGTCTCCGGACCAGCTTACCGAGTAGAGGCCGTTAGAAGTCAGGGGCGGCAAGCTGGAGAGAGTTGATCCGTCATATGTTAGCACGACGCCAGCTGCGCTTCCCACCAGGATCGCAAGGTTGCCCCCAGGGTTCCATGCAATGAATCTGATAGTTGCAGACGAAGTGTATAATCCGCTGGTGTTGAAGGCGACTGTGCTGGTTCCATTATACTTGAGGATGGAGCCGCTTGATCCCCCGATCAACGCGTACTGACCGTTTGGATTCCAGGCGACGCTGTAAAGATTGTTTGTTGTTCCAGAAGCTAAGACTGTAATGACACCGTTCTGGTAACTGAGGAACGTTCCAGTATTACCGACCAATAATGCGATGGTGCCGCTCGGGTTCCAGGCTATCCCTTGAATCTGGCCGCTGCTAGGGTCTGCGATAGATGTGGCGGATACCCCATCATACTTGAAGACCGCGCCGCCAGAGCCTCCGATAAGAGCATACGATCCGTCAGGACTCCAAACCACCGTGTTCAGATCGGTTCCAGAAGAGATGCCAGTAACGATCTGAGTGAGCTGCGATCCGTCCCATTTCATCAATACTCCAGAGTCTCCGGCTATGAGAGCGTAGGACCCATCTGGCTTCCAAGCGATCTGACGCAATGCGCTCGTGACGGGTTGACCGATCAAAGTCAGGGTGCCGTTCTGTAATTTGTAGACTTGGCCGTCAAACGAGGTGACAAGAGCATACAGAGGCTTTGCTTTCGCCGTGACTGCGACAATGATCGAATGAGTGAGCGAACCGTTAGTTGCGGTTATGGTCACATTGTAATTTCCGGCGATACTGGTGCTCACTGTGAGAGTCGAGGTGGAGGTCCCGCCTGAAGTTAGGACGAGGCTGGACGGGTTGATTGAGGCCGAGAGGTTGACGGATGATGTGGTTGTCGTCAATGTGATTGTGCCTGAGAATCCTCCTAGGCTCGTGATAGTGATAGTTGAGCTGCCGTTAGTGCCCAGAGAAAGGTTGAGGCTGGACGGATTCGCTGTAATGGAAAAGTCGAGCACCCCGACAGTAATCGCGACAGTGTGAGACAGGGATCCACTTGTGCCTCTGACTGTTATCGTGTAGGTCCCGGGAGTGGAGGAGTTGAAGAGGCATGTGGAGTTAGACGAGCTGCCGGATGTGAGGGCTACGCTGGATCCGCATGATGCGCTTAGGCCCGTGGATGGGGTGAAGGTTGTTGTGATTGTTATAGTTCCGGAATAACCTCCTAGGCTTGTGAAGGTTAATGTCGAATTGCCTTTGGAGCCGGACGAGAAACCGAGCGAGGCCGGATTTGCTGTAATGCTAAAGTCGACGACTGTGATTGTCAATTGTACAGTGCGGGTGGCTGAGCCACTAGTACCTGTCACCGTGACCGTATAGTTGCCTGCCGTGTTCGATGTTACCGTAAGGGTCGAGTATCCAGAACCGCCTGAGACTAGTGTCACGCTGGTTGGGTTGGTTGATGCCGATAGTCCGGATGGTGTGACGGATACGGTGAGAGAGACTGTTCCTTGGAATCCACTGAGACTTGTGAGAGTAATGTTGGCCGATCCAGACTGACCGGCGTTGAGGGTCAGAGTCGAGATGTTGGACGAGATCGTAAAGTCCCCGACGGTGACTGTGACTCGTACAGTTCGTATCAAAGACCCACTGGAAGCAGTTATGGTAACAGTGTAGGTGCCTATCGAGCTCGATCCAACAGTCAATGTCGCAGCACCGGTCGCCCCAGAAGAGAGAATAACACTCGTCGGGTTGATCGAAGCCGCCATTCCTGTAGGAGCGGATACGTTCAGAGAGATCGTTCCAGAGAAACCGTTCAGGCTGGACAAGTTGATGGTGGAGGTCCCTGTTGACCCTGCAACGATGCCGACGGATGCTGGATTAGCCGAGATAGTAAAATCAGCGACTTTCACAGTGATCAAGGTTGAGTGGGTCATTGTTCCGTTTGTTGCTGATACAGTCACGGCGTAGATTCCAGTATTCGAGGAACTGAAGCTGCATGTGGAAATTGCTGAGCCACCGGATGGAATTTGCATCTTTGACGGAGTGCAAGATGTTGTCAATCCATTAGTAGGATTGACAGTGTTGGAGATGGTGAGATTGCCCTTGAATCCTGAAATGCTAGCGACTGTGACGTTGGATCGGCCGGACGAGCCAGTCAAGAATACGACAGTGCTCGGATTAGAAGCGATTGTGAAGTCAGGCGGAATGAATACCCTGACAAAAACAGTCGCGGAATGAGTCGACGATCCTGACATAGCGGTGACGATGATAGTGTAATTGCCCGCATTGCTGGTGTTGATGGTTAGAGTTGAGGTTCCAGAACCTCCAGAAGTCAAGGAGATGCTGGTCGGATTCAGTCCTGCGCTGATACCTGTCGAGGGCGACATCGTATCGCTCAACGCCACTGTTCCTATGAATCCATTCACGCTAGTGAGACTGATCGTGGATGAGCCTGAAGCTCCGACCGGGATATTGACCCTCGCAGGATTCGCAGCGATTGCAAAGTCCGTAACTTTGACATTAACGATCGTTGAGTGCACGATTGACCCGGCAGTCGCTGTGATGGTGATCGTGTAGGTGCCGGCGTTTGCTGAGTTGGCTGTTAGAGTGGAGGTGGCTATCGTGCCACTGGTTACTGTGACGCTTGTTGGTGATGGTGTGGCAGTAAGACCTGATGGTGTGACAGATGTAGTTAGCGAGATTGTGCCGTTGAAGTTGAATCGACTAGTCAATGTGATTGTCGAGGTAGCGGATGACCCGGATTGGAACGTCAGGATCGTCGGGTTTGCGGATATGCTGAAGTTAGGTGGACCAGGTGGACTGAGCCTAGCAGACTTGATCAGCGTGGGAGCAGCAATACCCTCGACGTATAGTAAGTCTAAGGTTTCTCCGGTGCTGGTGGGTCGTACGGTTAGTCCCTGGTTGTCGGTGTTCGAGTCAAATGTTGTAGGGGTTGAGCTCCAGGATCCGGATGCTGGATGGCGGATGTAAAGTAGTGGACCGGAGCCATCGTCTCCGTTCACGTTCATGAAGAAGAGGTAGTAGTCGCCGGTTAGGATGTGAACTGCCACTCTGCCCCATCCACGTTCAGACACCGAGTATGAGGGCGTGTCAAGGTGGATCTTCTGATCCAACGAGTTCAGGGTGAACACGCCGTAGGACGTTGTTCCGGTGAACCCGTAGCTGCCAACAACGAGGGATTTGACCGGGTCCCAGGCCAATGTTACTGGGTCATCGCCTCCGTCTGATGAGTTGGATTCGTAGGTTAGATTGGAAACGCCCCATGACCAGGCTGAACCTGTCCATGTCGCCTTGTTGTAGGCGATCGTGGATGGCGGTCCAACTAATCTGTTGCCGATTATGTAGACGTTGTAATTGTCCGGTCTCTCAATGATACTCGGTAGAATAGCTTGTAGATTAGAACTGTCAATTATCACGGTGTCTGGAATGGTCGAGCTGCCCGCAAAGTTTGTCCAGCCTGTTGCCGCGTCCCATCTCAACGACCTGACTTGAGAACTTGCGCTATTCGTCCAGGACCACGCGAGCAGAATGTCGCCATTGTGGGCGAGAACGGCCGACGGATAACCCGCTGCACCGGTTGAATCGATTACGACTGGTGTTCCGAATGAGAAGCCGACAATATTATTCTGTGAATCTCGACTGATTGTAGCTGGTATTTCTGTAAGAATTCCAGCACCTGAGCCACCGATTGTGAATATTTCCAGTAGGCTTGGCGTAACTAAGACGATCGATGGAAAGCTGTAAGCGGTGGGTTGCGTCGGTGATTTGGTCAGCTCGGCCCAACCGGCTAAGGCCGGATCGGAGGGTGTGGAAGAGAGGACAATGCTGCCGCCAGTGTCGATGTAGACGGCGATCATACCTCCTGCAATGTCCTGTATGAGCTTCTGGCCTCCACCTATGCCCAGAGAGGAAGGACCCGATCCACCATCTGAGGCGACCAAAGGAGCGGCTACCGTGACGGTCATACTAGCAGAATGGGAAATCGTGCCGCTGGTACCCGTAACCGTGACAGTGAACGATCCAACCGCATTACCGGTGACCGACAATGTGGCAGTTCCGGTTCCGCCTGAGGAGAGGGTCACGGTCTTCGGTGCGAGCGAGGCCGTGACACTGGTTGAGGAGGTAGTAGTTGAGAGTGAGACTGATCCGGAGAACTTGTTAAGACTATTCAATTGAACAGTCGAAGTCCCTGATCCGCCCAAAACAACACTGAGTGTGGCGGGGGTTGATACTGCAAAGTCTGGTTGTGTCGAGGAGTTTATCGTTACTGCGGCTGATGATTGTCCTGATGTTGATTTAGCATCAGTGACTTTCAAGGTGACCGAATAGGAACCCATGGCAGCGTAAGTGTGGCTCGCGGTGGAAGCCGTTGTGGAGAGTGTTGAACCGTCGCCGAATGTCCAGGCATACGTAAAGGGTGCTGTCCCTCCTGATACGGACGCAGTGAATGTGACAGCTTGTCCGGCCACTGGGGTAGACGGACTCCAGGTGAAACTGACTCCGAGACCTGGTGGTGGTGAACTGCTGAGTTTCCAGGCGGTGAGTGGATGTAATTCCCATCCGGAGAACTGGTGACCCGAGGATCCAACGTTGCCGCTATCCCAGTAGACGAAGCCTTGGAAGTCGATCTTCGTTGAGGACGAGCCGGTCTGGGATGCAAGGGCGTTCTCGTCGCAAACGGTCCCTGATCCGCAGTAGCCGGCAGCCTTCCAGTCATGATCAATCTCCAAGTGAATACGGGCATAACATGTAGGATCGCTGGTGGACGTGCACGAGCTGGAATAACTAGAAACAATCGCCGGATCGAAGACGTTGAAAGTGCTGTCGTAAGTTAGCGGATGAGACGCGCCACCATTGTTTGCCTCGTAGCTCGAGGCCGAATCCTCCGTGCTTATGCTGGCTCTCTCTATACCATTGATCTGGACGAAGAGTGAAGTTGTTCCTTTCGAGTTGGTTACAGTACAAGCAGGACCGGGCGAAACCCAGCCCGGTGGAGTAGGACCTGGAGTAAGCCAACGTTTTGCGTCGCCGACAGGACTGGTAATTCCAGGACTGAACCGGCTTGAACTAAGAGATGAAGATCCCGTCTGATTATTTGTGATATCCGAGATCTTTACAATGATCGGGGTACAATTGACAAGTGGATTCCAGGAAGACGAAGTTACTTGTGCTTCAACAGTCCGCATTACTCCGCTTGGAACAGTGTTGGGCGAACGTAGAGCGCTTCCGGGAAGCAACGGAATCTCGAATACAGGAACTAAGAGAACAAATATCATCAAACCGAGCTTCACGCACCTTCTTGATCGCGACGATTTGTAGCTCCGTGGAGTGATTGACAAGGTGATCTGTATCCTAAAATTGCAAACTCCTCCTAAGCGGTAAATAAGCCGTTATCATGGAAATCAACACAAGGACAGAGAGAGACAGAATTTGATATAGCAATTAGAAGCCACACAGGGAAATGTTACTGGAAATGATGCTGCAGCGGGTTGTTGGATTGCGGGAGAATATTGCCGCTAACTTATCAGAGAGGAAGTCACGCAATTATGGGCTCGATATCGTCCATATGAGAGTCCACATTAGTATCGCATATTCGCCAGCTTAATACAGCGGCATCCAGCATTAACCGTACGAATCCTATGGCTTCCTCAAATCCTAGGGATAGACTCTTCTGGAGTGGTCTGTGGATCTTCTCAGTTGCAACTAGCATTTCCAGCATGATATTCATGGCTCTCGCCTTTTACGCGGAAGCTAGTGGTCGCGCGATGATGTTCATTGAGCCAAATAGAGTACTGGCTGCGGGGGAATTAGCGACGGTTGTTACTGGAATAATCGCGTTACTTCTCTTGTTCATGCATGGATTGAGGGATAGAGATTAGTTCGTTTAGGCGACTGAACCGGAGAATATTCCAATCAGCAGCATGCTGAGCACTGCTAAACTGATCATAAGATACTGGCGATCCTTCTCAACGCTGAAGCCTATTGCAGAGACGATGACTCGGAAGACCGGTGTTGCTATCAGGACTAGAATCCCGAGATAGATAATTCCGGCAAAATCGGCGCTTGTCGCTAGTTGGAAAACCGTGACGATGTTGGAAGCAGAGATCAACTTCTGCGCAGGATACCCGGCTGCGGCCCACAATGCTAGACCGATAGCGCAGAACAGACACGCCAACAGTACTCCAGCTCGCAATGAGCTACCGATGGCCTTGTACAGATCGATTCTGGGAATCAAATGTGTACCCCAAGTCCGCGCAGAATCAGGAGCGCTGATGTGACAATCAGGATTACGCCGAATGTCGCTTTCACTTTCTTGGGCGGTGCAACATGAAGAACTCGTGTTCCAATAGTCGCTCCGACGACGACCCCCGGCATTAACGGTGCGACGAGTAGCGGGTAGACTTCTCCACGGGATAGATAGACTGTAGCGCTGGCCGCCGCGGTGACGCCGATCATGAAATTGCTTGTTGCCGAAGCGACCTTAACGGGGACCCGACTGACTAGATTCATGGCTGGGACCTTCACGACTCCTCCTCCAACGCCCAGTAGTCCAGATACGATGCCTGCAAAGTAGCTCAGGCTGAACGTGATAGGCGTCCTTGTAACATCATAATTGATGATTTCCCCTGTGGCATGGTCGTGGTATTGGCCTCCAAGCCGCAGTTTCTGGGCTATCCTGTCCCCAATTACCCCTTTCGGAATATCGATTTTCCGGTCCCAAATGACGATGGTAGCTACCACTGCGAGGAGTACGCCGAAGAATATTCGGAGGAATTTATCGGGGAAGTAGGCGGAGACTATCGCTCCCGTAAGGGCGCCTGCGACAGTAGACATTTCGAGAAACATTCCGAGACGGATGTTTGTTACATGGTCGCGTACATAGGTTGCAGCGGATGCACTGGATGTTGCAACGACCGAGACTATACTGGCTCCTGCCACCACGGGGAATGGGATTGTAGGGTAGGCCAGGCTGAGGAATGGGACGATGATGATTCCTCCGCCGAGACCGAACACGGCGCCGATTATTCCCGCGGTGACAGAAACGAGCAGTATCAACAATACATCAAGTGGCCCAATCACGTTTGGATCGAGCAAACTTCTCCGCTCGGACTTGCGGACCAAGCATCAATAAGAACTTTCTTTAGAACTCGAAGTGATGAGAATGATTTGGAGCGTCGTAGCATACGCTTTCAATTTCGGGTTGCATGCGCAATTCGACAAGTATGCTACAGAGCTGCACTCTTTAGACTGAGCGAGCGATGAATTTTGAGAACATTGGCCTCATTGTCTGATTGAGATCTAACGAGGAAAGATCGGAACTAGCCATGCAGTATTGAGCTTGTTCCGAAATTCGTGCATTTGATGCTAACGGGACATGCCTAGTAGCGAATAATAACCAGTTGTTTGGAAGAGTTGCCGCTCCGCAAGAGGTTCTGTAATGTCAAGATCACAGTCTGAAGAGAGGACCGCACGGCTGGATCCTTTCGGAGCATTCAAGCAGGAAACAGAGAGAATTCTGAAAGCCTCTGCGAAAGATGTTGACATAGCGTCCACGCTCGAAGAGCCACCGGATACAAAGTTCGGTCAATTATCCAGCTCGATCTCTTTCGAGCTTGCGAAGACGCGTAAGATGAAGCCGATGGCGTTAGCAGAGGAGATTGCGAAAGCATCCGCAGCGATGCTTACTTCAGGCGGATTGGTAAAGACGGTGGAAGCAGCCCTGCCAGGATATGTGAACTTCAAGGTCGACTTCCAGAAACTCTCCGAGCTAACACTGAGAGGGATCCTAGAGGAAGATGCTTCCTACGGCTTTCCAAAAACCAGCAAGCCTGAACGGATAATTGTTGAGCATACGAGCGCGAACCCTGCTCGTCCTATTCATATTGGTACAGCGAAAAACGCGCTCTTCGGCGATGCTCTAACTCGATTATTGAGTGCGAGAGGCCACAATGCCCGTGCACACTTCTACATCGACGATACTGGCAGGCAAGTCGCCTTGATGGCCTATGGGTACCGACTATTGGAAGAGCCGCGTCCGGTTGGGAAGCCTGACCAGTTTGTGGGTGCGATCTACTCCTGTACTGCGACGTTGGTTGAGATTGAGAAGTTGAAGAAGAAGGTGCAGGTGTTGAAAGATACGAAGGGTAGTGATATCGAAGTGATCGCGGCAATGAAAGAATTGGATGACTGGGTCGGGATCGCTGCTGAGCTTCAGGCGAAGTACAAAGACGTGTTCGATTATCTGGCGGATCAAATAACGAAAGATCCGGATCCGGAGAGTGCTGTTGGGGAGATCGTGAGAAGGTACGAGAAAGGTGATCCGGAGATTAAGCATCTGATTCGGAGTGTTGCCCAACTCGTCCTTGTCGGGTTTGAGGAGACATTGTCCCGTGCGCATATTCGCTTCGATAGTTGGGATTGGGAGAGCGACTTGATCTGGTCCGGAAGGGTCCGGGAGGTGCTTGATCGGTTGAAGGAGACGAAGTATGTGCGCAACAAAGCGGGAGCGTGGGAGCTGGATGTGCCGAAGGCGGTGGAAGACTACGGTTTGAGAGAGAAGCTGGGCTTGTCGAAGACATTCGAATTGTCCAGTTTGACTTTGACTCGATCAGATGGTACTACTCTCTACACGACCCGGGATATTGCGTATAGCCTGTACAAGTTCGAGAAGGCTGAGCGAGTGATCAGTGTGATCGGGACTGCACAGTCACTTGCACAGCTCCAGCTCAGAGTCGCCCTTTGGATACTGGGACACAGGAAAGAGGCGTCGAACAATCTCCACTTCCTGATCGGGGAGGTCGAATTGGAGGGACAGCGGATGTCCGCCCGAAGAGGACGCTATGTCACGTTCGACACTGTCTTGGAAGAGGCTATGCTGAGGGCTAGGAAGGAGGTGGACAAACGGTCTCCGGACTTGCCGGAAGATCTGAAACAAGACGTTGCGGAAAGGATAGGGATTTCCGCGATACGTTACACGATGCTCTCCGTTGAGCCGGCTAAAGGCGTGAATTTTGTCTGGGATCGTGTCCTCAATTTCGAGATGAACAGCGCTCCATTCATCAACTATGCCTATACTCGAGGGCTGGGAATCATTCGGAAACTGGGGAAGATAGAGAAACCGAAAATGTTCGACAAGCTAAACGAGCCAGCGGAGCAAGCATTGATCCTGCAGTTATCTAAGTTGCCGGAGGTGTTTGCTGAGGCGGCAGACGATCTGAACCCCACCAGGTTGTGTACTTACACCACCGAACTTGCTCAGAGATTCCATGAGTTCTATGAGAAATCCGACATCAGTCATCTTACTGATGAGGAGTTGAAGTGGCAGCGTGCCGCTCTAGTAATTGCAGTGAGAGATGTTCTGAGGCGGCTCGCGGACGTGCTCGGCTTCAGGCTCGCCGAGAGAATGTGAGTCAAAGCATATTCCAAACGGGAAGGGCCGCAAACCCTGTGCTTCTTGTTTGACTCATAGCTGTTCCTCTAGACGAGTGCTCCGAGAAACAGGCCACTAACTAAACACGGGCAGATCAAGCATGTTGGTGGATCGAGACTATTGGGGAGAAAATGGCTGAAGAACAGGACGATGACTGCTGGACTGGTCGTACTGGTTTTCGGGATCATCGGAGACATCTTGGGCTTTGCAGCCTTCGCAAACTACTCGGAGCAGTGTTTCGTTGTACCTGGACCATTTCCCCCGTGCCTCGCTCAATATCAAGTTGCACTGTTAGCTCCACTCTATCCTCTGAGCGCGGGACTGGTACTGATCGGCCTCGTTATTGCCGTTCTGGGAACTGGGCTCACGTACACAGGGTATTCGAAGGCGACTAGGAAAATTCCAGGCCTCTCAACCAGTGAACCAACTAACTAGATTCAGCCGACGAGGCCGGTTGGCAAGGCGCAAACTTTGGCGTACGGATCTATGCTCGGAGGGCGGGTGCCGCCCTGACCTCTGAACGGACCTTTTCTGCTATAGCAGCTCCCATTTCGCTGGTCTTCGCCTTACCACCGAGATCATAAGTTACCGCCTTGCCTTCCTCGAGCACCTTTTCCGTGGCAACTCTGATTCTTTCAGCGGCTTTTCTTTCACCGAGATATTCGAGCATTAATCTAGTGCTCTCGATTGTCGCTACTGGATTGACCCTGTTTTGTCCCTGGTATTTTGGCGCGGAGCCGTGGACGGGTTCGAACATTCCGAAATCGTCCCCAATATTCGCCCCTGCAGCTACTCCCAGGCCACCTACGAGTTGGGCGGCCTCGTCAGAGAGAATGTCGCCAAACAGGTTAGTGGTCACCATGACATCAAAAGATTCTGGACGCTTGATCAGTTGCATGGTCGCGGCATCGATGTGCAGGTCCTCTAGTTCCACTTGTGGGTATGACTTGGCAACCTCATGCACAGCACCTTTGAAAATCCCGTCCGTGATCTTGAGGATATTCCCCTTGTGTACGAATGTCAACCGCTTTCTACGCTTCATGGCCAAGTCCAAGGCGAACCTCGCTACCCTCTCCGAGGCCGTCTTCGTGATGATCCTCATAGCCACGCCAACGCCCGGGGTGACCTCGAACTCCTTCCCTGAATACAACCCTTCAGTATTCTCTCGGACGATGACCATGTCGATTCCAGGCTTCAACGAGGGAACATTCGGCAGGGTCCGGGCTGGTCGCATGTTTGCATAGAGATCAAAGATGCTCCGTAGGGTCACTGCTACGCTCCTGGGAGACCCGGGCTCTTCAGGGGTAGTCATCGGCCCTTTCAAGCAAGCCTCTGTCTTCCTGATCAATTCGACGGTTTGGGGTGGAAGATTGGTTCCATATTTTTCGATACAATTGAATCCAGCCTCGCCCATAACATACTCTAATCGGACGTTCTCTACCTTCTGGACAGCGTCCAAGACCTTCAGTGTGGCGTCGACGACTTCGGGTCCGACGCCGTCGCCTTTGAGGACGGAAATCCTGTGAGTTCTAGATGACATAGGTTATTGGGTTCCTTTGAGAAAGCGGCCGGATGGTTCACAGGTTGAAAAAGGCTTTCTCGGAAATATCCAATGTAAGTGTCGGCTTCGCCAATAGTAGCTAAATAAGGCGGAAAAACAGCGGGGTAATAGACGACAAGGCTTTGCTACATACGACCACTGGCCAGACAAAAGGCGCAGGACTCGAGGGCGTCGTCGTTGCTCGAAGCACGATCACATCAATAGATGGTCAGCAAGGAATCCTTCGATATCGTGGCATAGACATCAAGGAACTTGTAAAAAAGTCGAACTACGAAGAAGTTGCCTATCTATTGTGGCGTGGCAAGCTTCCAACCAAATTAGAACTAGCCAGTTTCAAGCGCGAATTGGCAAAGTATCGCACATTGCCTAAGGATGTTTTGAACTTGTTGAAGATGACGCCGAAGGCTGCCAATCCTATGGAGGTTACCCGGACAACTGTCTCGTTCGAATCCGCACTTCCCAATAAGAAAGGGGAATCGTTCGAAGACGCCAATCTACGGAAAGCATTCCAACTATTGGCGGGTATCGGATCTATGGTTGCAACCTATCATCGCGTCCGTAACGGACGGAGACCGGTGAAGCCTGACAGTCAACTTGGACACGCTGGAAACTTTCTTTATTTGTTAACTGCAAAGAAGCCTGATGATTATTCTGAATGGGCCTACGACAAAGTCTGCATCCTCTACGGAGATCACGAGATGAACGCGTCCACATTCGCTCTTCGGGTGACATGCTCAACCCTCGCCGATATTGGCGGGGCGGTAACTAGTGCGATCGCCGCATTGGCGGGTCCGTTGCATGGTGGTGCGAATCAGATGGCGATGGAGATGATGGAGAAGATCGGGAGCGTGCGGAATGTTGAGTCTTTCCTGGACGAGGAGTTGGCGGCGGGGAATAAGATAATGGGTTTTGGACACAGGGTCTACAGGACAGACGATCCTAGGGCCTTGATCTTGAAGGATATTGCGAGAAAGTTTGCGGAGAAAGATGCGGAAACGAGAAAGTGGTTGGAGATAGCGGAGAAGACGGAGGCTGTTATGTGGGACAAGAGGAAGATCAAGCCGAATATCGAATTCTATGCCGGAGTTGTTCTCAAGGCGTTAGGAGTGCCGAATGATGTGATGCCTGCAATATTTGCGTGTAACAGAATTGCGGGATGGGTGGCCCATTACTTTGAGCAGTATGCGGATAATCGGATAATCCGTCCCGTGTCGGAATATGTTGGTCCCGTCGAGCAGCCATATGTTCCGATAAACGAGAGAAGCTAGTCGAACAAGCGTATAGGCGGTCTTACTTAGCTGCGTGGTTCCTGAGCGAACCGTTTGCCAACTATCGATGAAGTAAGTGTGGTTATCAAGACGGCAAAACCGGCCACTTGGTACAATTGAGGAGGAACCAGGCCTGAGTCAACGCCCGCCTTTGCCAGGACCAATGAGAATTCTCCTCTTGGAATCAGGATCGAGCCTACAAGAAGGGGGCGTTCGATCTTGGCAAACTTTGCTCCCAGGAAACCTCCCGCGAACTTTCCTAACACTGCCCCAACCATGACGATTACTAAGGGCAGGCCCAGCGCAAGAGCCGAAGATGCGTTGACCAGTGTACCCATGGACAGAAAGAAGAAGACAATGAACGCCTCCTTAAGCGGCAAAATCTTGTCCCTAACATAACGAGAATGTTTCATCGGAAGAAAGAATCCGACAAGCAGGGCTCCGATCCCGGGCGAGAATCCTAGGTATTCGGACAGAACGCCGAAGAGGAAGCCGAATGAAAGAGCTAGCAAAAATGAGACCTCGCCTAGCTCAAGTTCGTACTGGCTCACTAGGTTGATCAATCTCGGACCAAGGTATCTGCCGAAGACAAATGCGGCACCGAAGAGGAGGACCGCTTTTCCTGCTATGAAGACGAGGCTTGAAGCTTGGAATTGGCCCGCTCCTGCGAGTTCTGGAGTGAGAAATAGCAAGAAGACCGCGATCAAGTCTTCTAAGACAAGGACCATCATGATCGTTGATGCCATGCCCTCTTGATGCTCCGGCGATCTTTCGGTCAGAAGTTTCGCGACAATGGCTGTGCTGCTGAGACCGAGGACTGAACCAAGAAAGAGGGCCGCTCCCAGGGACCACCCTATGGTGAGGGCAGACAGGACACTGACTAGGAAAGATACTAGAAATTCGAATGACGTGATTATTACGACCCTAAGCCCTAATTTGCCGAATTTGCGCGGGTCCATTTCAAGTCCTATCACAAACAAGAGCAGGATTATTCCGAGATTGGCCAGAAAGTCGATAGATGTCGTGTCTCGGATCAAGCCTAGCGGGTAAGGCGCGTAAGGCCCGACTAACATTCCGGCTACTAGCTGGCCAGCGATCATTGGGAGGCCGAGCCTGTAGAAGAGGACGCTGAACAGAAGAGCAGCGGCGACGGCGATTCCTAGATCGAGGAGGAAACTCGGTGTCACAGGAGGCCTGTCCGGTCTAAAGTCCCTTACAGCTAAAGCATTTTCCTACACTATTGGGTCGTCTCCCTTCTCGGATCGAGTGGTTAAGGTTGGCGTTAATTCGCAGAAGGATTGAGATTTCGGGGTAGGCCGAAAAAGGATTCAACGCCTCGCACATATCTCAATCTCCGTTGAGCCAGTTTATGACAAGCTTCCACTATTCCTGCCGCGTTCACCATCTTAGAGGTACGTTGTTACAACTTTGATAGTCGAAACAGGGAAGGCCTGGAAGCTTTGTCAGGTCTACAGCTTGATTGAGTAGATCCTCGTTAGGCGGGGACGGACCCCAATACCAGAACGGCACAGAGTAGACGTTCGTACCGTTGAGGTGATACGCATTGACGATCTTCGTACCGATGCTCAAGAAAATAGTGGCTAAGAATAGCCTCTGCGAACTAGTTAGATTCAGGATATACCCTAGGCTCTGCAGACTAATGAGGACAGTGCTGATGCGGGAAAGTTGGTTGAAGTGTTGCGTGTCAACTCGAAAGAGGTTGTACATCGTTGTACCAGCATTGTGGAGGTCGATATTCGCGAGAATCCGCAGGGCTTGGTCGGAGGCTAGGCTCTGGTTTGTGATCGGTATGTAGGCGTCATTCATTTGTCCGAAGAATGTCTCTGAGAGGGAGGCCTGTATGGACCAGCGATTATGGGTCACGACTCGCTCAACCGTCCAATAAACCAATACTGGTTCCGCAATCAGTAGGATGAGTAGAACCCAGATGAGAAAGCGTGTTGAGCGGATCCTTTTCCTCCAGTCACGACGATTGTTTCGGAGATTGTCTGCTGAAAGCTGGTCGCGATCGAGATCCTTCTCGGTCAGAACTATTCGACCCTTCGATCTAGTCGCGCTTAGCCGGGACCCACTGCTCGTTCTTCCAGTTCCATGTCAAGTGCTGATTCGGATCTGTCGCCTCGACCTTCGGCTTCTTGTCCCCGATCGTGTCCATCACGAAGGCCGAGCCACAGGATGAGCACTCGGCGAGGAGCCTCATTTCTGAGAGCTGCGTGATCTGGAAGTCTAGTTTCTGGCACTTTGCACACGTGAACATAGGTTGTCTTGGCCGTTTGGTTCGTTGAATACTGGTTTATCAGCTTGACTCGCGGCAGGGTCCTCTTTGCGATTGTTCGTCTGAATTGATTATAAGGCGATGATTCCCGTGCTCGGCAACTAATGGGCCGGTAGTCGAGCCAGGACTAAGACGGCGGCCTGCGGAGCCGCAAATCGTGGGTTCGAATCCCACCCGGCCCGCCAGAGATAAACCCTAGACAAAATGGTAGAATAACGAATGGCCGGATCATGAATGTCGAATTGAAGAGTTACCAGACTCGACAAAATCAACGCCACAACTCGTCACACTACCCCAGAGTTCTTCAGCATATGGGAATTACTCCCGTGATTAAGCGATTCCGGAGTGCAACGGTCATCTTTCTGATAGGACTGGCAGGAATTATCCTATCGATTATTTTTCGGTACAGTTGTGTGAGCGGCCCTGAGGGCCCTCTATGTCATGATTCTTGGAACCCTAATCAAGGGTATCAGGGATTGACAATTTTCGCTTCTTTCGCAGTGATCCTCTTTGCGGGGATTGTATCGATTGGAATTCTGGTGATCAAATCGAGGCATGGCAAAAGATAGAGCCCTCATGTCATGAGAGGGTTGCTATTTTTTCCCGATCCAACATGGGGGCATAAGGGATGATGGTAGTTGAACGAGGAGCGCCCCAGACTAGGAGGTACTGTAAGACAATGTCAGAAGATGTCAGATCCTGATCT
>Ga0209237_1001031_pt1 | contig 16325 bp, 10 predicted proteins | sample GraSoi013_1_40cm_2_FD_185820 | JGI IMG/M metagenome (GOLD analysis project Ga0209237, IMG submission 185820) | Grasslands soil microbial communities from the Angelo Coastal Reserve, California, USA - Sample 10_02_2013_1_40cm (SPAdes) (version 2) | ecosystem: Environmental > Terrestrial > Soil >... | reverse complement strand
TGTCGTGCACCGAGTCCGCGAGCCGCCGCGCCAGGGCGAGCTGGGCCACCGAGATCACGGGCGCGACCAAAACATGCCGCGCCTCCACCTCCGCCGGCTGCACCCGCTCCACCTGGATGATGTGGTAGCCGAACTCGGTCTCCACGACGCCGGAGATCTCGCCGGGCCGCATCCGAAACGCCACGTCTTCGAACTCCTTCACCATGCGGCCGCGGCGGAACCAGCCCAGCTCGCCGCCCGCCTCCCGGGAGGCGCTGTCGCTCGAGAAGCGCCGCGCGACGTCTGCGAAGTCGGCGCCGCCCCGCAGCACGACGACCAGCGACTCCGCGAGCTGACGCGCGCGAGCCTTCGCCGCCGAGTCGGGCTTCGGCGCGATGACGATCTGCCGGAACGACACCGAGGCGGGGCGCTTCGACTGCTGGCTCCGGTTCTGCTCCCAGAAGGTGCGCATCTGCGACTCGGACGGCGGAATCGGCCGCAACTTGCCCTTCTGGCGCAGCTCGTCCAGCAGCCGGTCGCGCAGAATCGAGCGGCGCTGGTTGTCCGCGAGCCACCGTCGCCACTCCTCCTCGGACCCGAACCCCGCTGCCCGCAGCTGCGACTGGAACTCCGCCCCGGAGGTGAACTGCTTGCGCACGTTCTGGACCGTCTGCTCGACCTGGTCCTGGACCTCCCGGTCCGTCACCTTGAGGGTCGTGTCCCGCTGCGCCTGCTGCACGAGCAGCTCCTCTTCCACCATCTGAGTGAGGATTTGCCGCCGCAGCGCCGCCCGCCCCGCCGAATCGGACGGGGGCTGTTGGCCTTCGGACTGCATGAGGGCGAGCTGCTCCTCCACCTGCGAGGCCGTGATGGGCGTGGTGCCCACCACCGCGACGATGCGGTCCACGATCTGGCCCGGGGCTCGGCCCTGGGCGCGGATGACGCCGGGCACCGTAGCGAGCAGGAGCAGCGCCATTGAGCGGAGCCCCGGCCGCAGAGTCACGGGCCCCCGCCTCCGGGCTTGCGGGCCGTGTCGGCGGGGATTGGCGGGGGACCAGGCGCGGGACGTAGACCCGGCGGCGGGCGCCGCGTCGAATCGGTGGTCGCGCGGATCGCCTGGGCCCGCTCCACGGCGCGTCCGATCCCGCCCGGGTCGACGGACCAGGGGAGTTCGGCGCGCAGGGTCTCGCCCAGGAACGGGGGCACGGCGTAGAACTGGGCCGCGCCCTGGAAGGCGTGGCCGAGATACGTGTCGACGCGCGCGGCTGCGAGCCGCAGGCGCGCGTCCGGCGTCGCCGCCGAGTCCTTGAGGAGCTGGGGCGTGATGCCCAGGACCCGCTCGAGCGTCCCCACGATCGAGTCGTGCTCGGCGCGGATCAGCCGCCAGTCGTCCGCCGTGAGCTGCACCCCGGCGGAATCGGCCTGGTGGATCAGCAGCTCCTGCCGGGTCACCACCTTCAGGAACTGTCGCAGCTGATCATCCGACGCGCCGGGAATGGTGCGCACGTCGTTCGGGTCGAGGGCGAAGAGCCACCGCACGAGATCGCGCACGCGCAGGGCGCCCCCCCGGTAGGAGACGAGGGTACGGGAGTCCTTGCGCGCGGCGACCAGATCCTGCACCGCCTGCCGCGCCAGCGCCGGAGCGCCGTCGCCGACCCGCAGCTGCCACGCGGTCGTGAGGTGGTCCACGTAGATCGAGTCGAGGTGCGCCGTGATCGTCGTCTCGAGCCCTTCGCGGAAGGAGTCCCGTACCTCGGCGAGGGGCGGCCGTCGGATGAGATGGAGCCCGAAGGAGGAGCGCACCACCGCACTCATACCCCCGGGCTCGAGCCGCCAGGCGGGGGTCTCGAAGGCCGGCACCAGCTGGCCGGGTGGGGAGGCGGCGAGGAAGCCTCCGCTCGCCTTCGAGCCTGGGTCTTCCGAGTAGCGCTTGGCGAACTGCGCGAAGCGCACCCCGCCCTGCGCCGCGATGTCGCGACGCAGCCTCTCGAGCTGCGTGCGCTTCGCCCGCTCCTGCGGCGGGGCCGCGCTCGACGGCAGCTGGAGCAGGATGTGCTGGAACAGCCGGACGCCGCCCGCCGCGTACGCGGAATCCACCTGGGTCGGGCTGAGCTTGGTGCGTGCGGCGAGGAGCCGCTGGTGGAAGTGGTCCCACTTGAGCTGCGACACGGCCGGCCAACCGGCGGCGAGCACGAGCAGCGAGTCGTGCAGGTCCCTCCCCCGCGCGAGCGCCGCGGCAAACAGCATGTGATCCACGTACACGTTCGCGAGCCCGGTCAGCGCGCTCGGCTGCAGCGGGACTTTCGCGCTATGCCCGACCCAGTCGGCGAACTGCTCGACCGTGAGCTCCTGACCGGCCGCGCGGGCGACCACGGTCGCGCGCGCCGAAAAGGCCTGGCGCAACGGCTCGCAGCCGCTGAGCGTGAGGACCAGCACAGCCAACCCCAAGCGACCCATCCCGGCTCCTATGCGTGAAGGTCCTGGAGAACGGCGGTAAGGGCCCGCACCAAGCCCGGGCCGATCGCCTCGCCACCCAGCCGGCGCAGCCGGAGCGCGAGGGGAGCCGGGCGCCGCACCTCGGCTTCGAACTGCACCGCGTCGAGTGCCGCCGTCAGACCCGCGAGCCGCACGCGGGCGTCGCGCCGGAAGGTGAGCCGCGCCTCGTCGCCGCGGACGAGGACCGTTTCCAGCCCCGCCCGCACGCCGAGCGCGCGGAGATCGGCGACGAGGAGCAACCGCTGCGCTGCGTCCGGGAGGGGCCCGAACCGATCGCGCAGTTCCTCGCGCACCGTCTCAATCTCGCACGGCTGCTCGGCCCGCGCCAGCCGGCGATACAGATCGAGCCGCGCCGCGTCGTCGGGCACGTAGTCCTCCGACAGATGCGCCGGCAGGTCGAGGATCACCTCAGGGGGCACACCCTCTCGTTCCGCTGCTCCCTTCCCCGTCTTCAGCGCTTCGACGGTCTCCTGCAGCCATCGCAAGTATGTAGCGAACCCGACCGCCTGCACGTGCCCCGACTGCTCGCCGCCGAGCAGGTTCCCTGCCCCCCGCAGTTCGAGGTCGCGCAGCGCGATCCGGTACCCCGATCCGAGGTCGGTATGGTGTTCCAGCACGCGCAGGCGCTCCTCCGCGTCGGCGTCCACGAGGTCGGGGACGAGCAGGTAGCAGTAGGCGCGGCGGTGGCTCCGGCCGACGCGCCCGCGCAGCTGGTAAAGCTGCGCCAGCCCGAACTGATCGGCGCGGTTCACGATCATGGTGTTGGCGTTCGCCACGTCGAGCCCTGACTCGACGATCATGGTGGACACGAGGACGTCCACATCGGCGCGGACGAAGCGGGCCATCACCGCCTCGAGGTCCGCTTCACGAAGCTGGCCGTGTGCCACGGCGAGGCGCGCCCGCGCCGGGGCCAGTGCGCGCGCCCGCTCGGCGATCGTGTCGATCGTCTCGACGCGGTTGTGCACGAAGTACACCTGTCCGTCCCGGTCGAGCTCCCGGGCGATCGCCTCCTCGATCAGCGCGTCGTCCCACGGCTCGATGAACGTCAGCACCGGCGAGCGGTCCTTCGGCGGAGTCTCGAGCAGCGTGAGGTCGCGGAGTCCCGCGAGCGAGAGGTGCAGCGTGCGCGGAATCGGCGTTGCGGTCAGCGTCAGCACATCCACCGAGAGCTTCAGCGCCTTGAGCCGCTCCTTGTGCCGGACGCCGAAGCGGTGCTCCTCGTCCACGATCAGGAGCCCGAGGTCGCGGAACGTGACGTCCGCGGAGAGGAGCCGGTGTGTCGCGATCACGATATCCACCTCGCCCCGTGCGAGCCGGGCGACGACCTGGCTCGACTCCCGCCCGCCGCGGAAGCGCGACAGCACCTCGATGCGAACCGGATAATCGGCGAGCCGCTCGCGGAAGGTGCGGCCGTGCTGCTCGGCGAGAATCGTCGTGGGCACGAGCACGGCCACCTGCTTCCCGGCCTGCACGGCCTTGAAGGCGGCGCGCAGCGCGATCTCCGTCTTCCCGTACCCCACGTCCCCCACCAGCAGCCGGTCCATCGGCCGTGCCCGCTCCAGGTCGCGTTTCACCTCCTCAGTGGCGCGGCGCTGGTCCGGCGTGTCCTCGTACAGGAACGCCGACTCCAGCTCGCGCTGCCACGGCGTGTCGGGCGGGAACGCGAAGCCGCTCGCGAGCTGGCGGCGCGCGTACAGATCGAGCAGGTCGGCCGCCATCTTCCGGATCGCCGTTCGGGTCTTGTCGCGCTGGCGCTGCCAGGTCGTGGCGCCCAGCCGGTGCAGCCGCGGGGGCGGCGCGTCGCCGTCCCCGGCCGCACGATAGGCCTCGAGCTGGTCGAGCCGGTAGAGCGGGACGTTCAGCCGGTCGCCCCCCTCGTACTCCACCACCGCGACCTCGAGCGTTCCCCCCTCCGCGCCGACCGAGATCGTCTGCAAGCCCCGGTAGATCCCGATGCCGTGCTCCAGGTGGACGACGTAGTCGCCCGGCTCGAGCGCGCGCGTCGCCGCGGTCGGCGCCGCCGTGCGATAGCGCCGAGGCCGCCGGATGCGCCGGGCGCGACGGAAGATCTCGTGATCGGTGAGGATCCTGAGCCCGGGAAGGATGAACCCGCCGTCCAATGCGCCGATCGCGAGCGTCGCGCGGTCGCTGCCGAGCAGCTCCTCGAGGCGCTCCAGCTGTCCCTCGTTGTCGCACAGGATCACCGTCGGCGGGGCGCCCGCCACGATCTGCCGCAGCCGCCGCATGTCGCGATCCACGGCTTCGGGCGGCGCCAGCGAGAAGCGCACCGCTGCGTCTCCCGCGTTGACCGCGACCCGCGCGAACCCGCCGAGCCGGGCGCGCCAGGCGGCGGGCTCGAGGAACAACTCCTCGCGGGGGAGAGGATCCTCCCCCAACCGCCGCGCCACTTCGAGATGATGGGCGGCGTCGGCCCAGGTGCGCTCGACCTCCTGTCCGAGCGCCGACTCCTGGTCGAGCACCACCACCGCGTCGCTCGGCAACAGCTCGAGGAGCGACGTGCGGAGGCCTTCCCCTGCTCCCTGCCCCGTTCCCTCGCTCTTCACCGGCAGCACCGTCACCCGTTCGACCGGGTCCCCGGATCGCTGCGTGTCAAGATCGAACGTCCTCAGCGACAGGATCTCGTCGCCCCACCACTCGATCCGCGCCGGCGCCGCCATCCCGAAGCCATACACGTCGAGGATGCCGCCGCGCACGCTGAACTGCGCGACCTCGGTCACGGTCGGCACGCGCGCGTAGCCCATCTCGCGCAGCCGGCGCGCGATGTCACTCAGTGACCCCCTGCTCCCTTCCCCCTTCCCCGTACTCGGCTCCAAGACCATGCGCATGGCGGCTAGGGCGGCGGGTACCCCCGTCCGCTCCGCCGTCGCCCGGGCGGTCGTGACGAGGATGCGCACCCGCGCCCTGAGCAGCGCCTCCAGCGTCTCGACCCGCTCCCCCGCGATCTCGAAATGGGCTTCCTCGGCGCCCAGCGCCTCGCGCTGCGGGTACAATGCGGCCGTCTCGCCAGCTAGCGTCGCCACGTCCGCGAGCCAGCGCTCCGCGTCGGTAGCGGTTGGGGCGACGCACACGAAGACCCGCTGCGGCAGCTGCCGGGCGAGCGCGCTGACGAGCACGGCCGGGGCCGATCCCGGGAGGCCGGACACGGCGAGCCGCGTCCCGGAGGGGGGGAGCCGCTCCACGAGCTCCCGGCTGTCCGAGAGCTCGGTGAAGCGGTCGAGCAGGAAGTCGAGCGGCATCAGCGGCTCATGGAGGCGACCGCGAGCTCGATCGCGGCGATCAGGAGGGCGAAGCCGAGCAGCAAGCCGCTCACGTCCGCTCGCCGCGTTGCGGCGAAGCGCGCGGCGGCGAGCCCCGCCTCGTCCAGCACTCGCGCGCCCGGAAAGGCGCGGCGCACCTCGTCGGACGTGGCGGGCGTGAGGTCCGACTCGCGGGGGTCGGGCCCGAACACGGTCGCGCCGACCGTGTCGGCGCCCCGCGTGAAGAACTGCACGCGGGGCGCACCCACGGCCTCCGCCACCGGTGCCTCCCCCCGCGCGATCCGGTTCGCGAGCGCGTCCACGAACGGAACGAACCCGGGTGCCCCCGGCAGGGCGGTCCAGGTCGTGTCGAGGCGACTGCCGAGCAGGACGACGCCCCCGTCCCGCACCAGCCACGGCTCGCCATTCACGCTGGCCACGACGCCGGAATCGGCTTCGGCCCCTTCGAGTCGGTACCGCCGATTCACCTGCACCCCGCGGACCATGGCGAGATCCGCGCTCGCGATGGTGCCAGGCGGACCCGCAGGCCCGAAGTGCCAGCGCACGCCGCGGGCCACGAGCACGCGATTCACCTGCCCCAGGAGCGCCGGGTCCCCCGGCGGCAATACGATGCTGCGGCCCGCGCCGAGCCGCTCGCCGATCGAGATTTCGCCTCCCACCACCACCCGCTTCGCCACGCGGAGCACCGCCAGCGCCGCCGACACGAATGGCCCGACATCGGCCTCGGCCGTGACGCTCGCCGGCGCCGCGACGCGGACCACGAACAGCCGCCGGTCGTCGCCGCGCAGCTCGTCCGCGTCGAGCAGCACCTCTCCAATCCACCATCCCGGCGCGAGCGGAGGGAGCGGTAGCGTGACCGACTGCCCTGGCCCCGCGAGCGTGCGCCCCGCCTCCCGCGCGCGCGCCGGCGCGTTGCCCGGCGACTGCACCCGCGCCACGAGCGGCGTGGCGCTCGCCCCGGGCGTTCCCGCGACCGCGATCGTCAGCCCGCCCTCGCCGGCGCGCGCTGCGGCGATGCCGCGATTGGCGGGCACGCGCGCGGGCGGCGCGAGCACGAGCACCGCGACGCCCGGCTCGTCGACGCTCCCCGCGCCGAACGCCGTATGCTGCAGGTCGCTCAGCACGTGTACCTCACGGGCGGGCAGGGGCTCGGCGGCGACGAGGCGCGCCGCGCCCTCCACCGCGGGCACGAGGTCCAGACGCTGCGGCGTCGCCGCGGCCCCGTTCACGCTCGCGAGCAGTGCCTCGCGCGAGCCCGCGCGCGCCACGCCGTCCGCGAGCACGAGCCAGAGGCGATCGCCCGGCGCCGCCTGCGCGAGCGACGCACGCGCCAGCGCCTTGAGCCGGTCCAGCACCGGCCGGCCGTCGACCACCGCGCTCGCCGACAACGAGTTGTCGAGCACGACAGCGAGCGCCGTCGGCGCGTGCACGGCGCCCGAGCCACTCCCGCTCCCCCCGCTCCCCCCGCTCCCCCCCGTGGGCAAGATCGGCCGCGCGGCCGCGAGCACGATCACGGCGACGAGCGCCGTCCGGAGGATCAGCAGCAGCAGGTGGCGCAGCCGCAGGCGGCGCGCACTCTGACGCTCCGCGTCCCGCAAGTAGCGCAACGGCGGGAACTCCGCCTCGGGCGGTGTGCGGCGCTCGAGCAGATGCAGCAGCGCGGGGATCGCCGCCGCGGCGAGCCCCAGCAGCGCCAGCGGATGGAGGAACGTCACGCCAGCAAGCGCAGGGCCATGCCGAACGGCATGTCGGTCCGGATGTGATGATAGGCGACCCCGTGCCGCCGGCAGGCGGTGCGCCACCCCGCGATCTCCCGGCGCACCGTCGCGGCGTAGGCCGCGGCGAGCTCGCGGGGGCGCACGACGACGCTCGCGGCGCTCTCGGGGTCGCGGAAGCGCACCTCCGGCGGCCCTGCCAGATCCAGCTCCGCCGGGTCCATCACATGCAGCACGATCACCTGGTGGCCACGGTGCCGCAGGTAGCGAAGCGCGGTCAGGGCGAGCTCGCGGTCCAAGAGGAGATCGGAAACGAGTACTACGAGCCCGCGCCGGGCGAGCAAGCCCGAAAGCTGGCGCAGCGCCGCCTCAGCGGCGGTTCCCAGGCCGTCCGGCGTGTCGATCAGTCCGCGCACCAGCCTCGTCCACTGGCCGGCTTTCACGCGCGCGGGGATCACCTGGCGCACCGCCTCGTCGAACGTCATCAGCCCCGTCGCGTCGCGCTGTCGCAGCAGAATCAGGGCGAGCGCAGCCACGAGGCGGTCCGCGTAGCCCCGCTTCGTCAGGCGCGCCGGGTCGCCGCGCCACGCCATCGAGCGGCTGGCGTCCAGGAGGATCATCGCCCGCAGGTTCGTCTCCTCCTCGAACTGCTTGACGAACAGGCGGTCGGCGCGGGCGAGGATCTTCCAATCGAGGTAGCGCAGCTCGTCGCCGGGCTGGTAGGCCCGGTGTTCGGTGAACTCGACCGAGAACCCGCGGAACGGCGAGCGGTGGATGCCGGCGAGAAACCCTTCCACGACTCCCTGCGCCACGATCTCGATGCCGCCGAGCCGCGCTACTTCCGCGGGATCGAGGAGATCAAGGCGTCGGGAGTCGACCATGGGTGGCGGAAGCTAATAATCGGCGGATTGTCCGGGGTAGAGGACACCCGGGAGTAGGGTGATGCCCCGCACGACATCGCATAACCTGTTCTCCGACAAGTTGTTGAACCGATCTCCGGTCGTAGCCCGGGTGGCATGCCCCCTGCTCCTCTCCCGGAACCATGTTGGCACAACTGGCAGCGCTCAGCCTGCTCGCGAGTTCCGGTCAGCCCGTCGCGTGGCCGGACGCATCCTCTCGCACCCGCATCGAAGTCTGGACCAACCGGGGCGACGATGCGTATGCCAGCGGTCAGGGCGCTCGCGTGTTCTTCCGGAGCGACGTCGATGGCTACGTGACCGTGCTGCGCGTCGATACCGACGGTCGCGTGCGGGTGCTGTTCCCGCTCGAGCCGTGGGAGGACAACTTCGCCCGCGGCGGCCGTGAGTACGAGATCCAGGGCGGCTATGAGCGGGATGCCTTCTCGATCGACGACTACCCCGGCGTCGGTTACATCTTCGCCGTCGCGTCGGCCGACCCGTTCGTGTACGACGCCTTCGAGACCGGCGACCATTGGGACTATCGCGCCATCGCGGACGGGCGCGTGCACGGCGATCCGTACGTCGCTCTGACCGACCTGGCGCAGCGGATTCTGCCGGCCGACTACCGCGACTGGGACTATGACATCACGCCGTATTACGTCAACCGCCACTACGACTATCCGCGGTTCCTGTGCTACGATTGCCACACCTATGTGAGCTATGCCTTGTGGTCGGTGTACGACTACACGTGCGTGCGCTTCCGCATCGTCGTGTTCGACGATCCGTACTACTACCCCTATCGCTACTACGGCGGCACCCGCGTGGTGTTCACCCGGCCGTACCGGCCCGAGCCGCGCTTCATCTTCAAGGACCGCAGCCGCACGGACGTGTTCGTCACGCGGATGGCGCAGCGGCCCGCGAACGACGATCGCCGGCGCGAGGTCGGCGTAAGCGGGCGTGACCTGGGGGGCATCGGCATCATTCCCCCGCCGCGCCACCGTCCGGACATTACGGGCGGGACGGGAGACGAGCGTGAGCGCGCGGGCGAGCCCGGCAACGACGACCGGCGTCGCCGACAGCCCGATCAGCCCGAGCGTCCGGATCGGTCCGCCCAGTCGGTGAGCCCCGACGTGCGCGCGCCGCGCGTCGGGCGCCGCCAGCCGGAGAGTCGCCCGCAGGTCGAGTCGCGGGCCCCGGAGCGGTCGCCACGCGCGCAGCCCGCGCCGCCTCCGCCCAGGAGCGAGCCCCGCGCCGTGCCGACGCGCGACGCGCCCAAGGACAAACCCCCGCGTAACGACCCGGAGCTGAGGCGCCGCAAGCCCTGAGGCGTTAGTTTTCGCCTTCCCTTCGCTCGAGGAGCGGGTCGCGTGCGTCGGCTTTCCCATCTGTGGCTCACGTTGCTTCCTGGCGCGCTCGCCGCGCAGACTACGGCCTCCGTCCAGCGCGCCGTGAGCTCCATCGTGCCCGGCGACATTCATCGCCGCATCGCGATCATCGCCGACGACTCGATGCACGGTCGCAACACGCCCAGCCCCGAGCTCGAGAAGGTGGCCGCGTACATCGCCGGTGAGTTCAAGCGCTTCGGCCTGAGACCCGGCGGGGACAGCGGCGGCTTCCTGCAACGGTACGGCATCCTCCACGAGCAGCTCGACACGGCCGCGAGCGCTCTCGTGATCGCGGGCCGCACCACGGTGACGCTCAAGGCCGGGGTGGAGGTGAACCTGTTGCCGTTCGCGCCGCTGCCCCGCGAACCCGCTCGCTGGCGCGGACGTGCGCGGGGCCTGGATCGGGCTGATCGCCACGGCCACGCCCCGGGGGGTGCCGTTCGATGGCGCGACCGTGCAGGCCGCCTTGGAGGCCGGCGCCATCGGCGCGCTCCTCGTCTCCGACCGGCCCGACGCCCAGTGGCAGAGCCGGCTCGCGCACCTCACGGTTCCGTCGATCGTGCTGGCGTGGCGGGAGGCGGCGCGCGATACACTTCCGCAGTTCGGCCTCGTCGAGATCCGCGACGCCACGGCCGCGAGCGCCTTGGGCATCGACCCGGCCGCCCTGCGATCGCAGCAGACTCGCAGCGCCCGTCGGCTGCCCGAAACAAGCGTCACGTTCCGCGCCAGGCAGCGCGTGCTGCAACGGCTGTCCGCCCCGAACGTGATCGGCGTGCTCGAGGGGAGCGACCCGAAGCTCAAGCAGGAGTACGTGTTCTTTACGGGGCACATGGACCACCTTGGGGTCGCGGGGCCGGGCAACCCCTCCTGCCGCGCCGTGGGCGCGGACTCCATCTGCAACGGCGCGGACGACGACGCGTCCGGGACCACAGCCGTCATTGAGGCGGCCGAGGCCTTCTCCCAGCTCGCCCCCCGCTCCAAACGCTCCCTCGTCTTCATGACCGTGAGCGGCGAGGAAAAGGGGCTGTGGGGCAGCGAGTACTTCGCCGAGCACCCCACGGTACCGCTCTCCAACATCGTGGCCGACCTGAACAGCGACATGGTGGGGCGCAACTGGAAGGACACGATCGCCGTGATCGGGAAGGGGCACTCCGACCTGGGGCGGACGCTCAATCGCGTCGCCGCCGCCCATCCCGAGCTCCGGATGACGCCCATCGACGACATCTGGCCGCAGGAGAACTTCTACTTCCGCTCGGACCACTACAACTTCGCCCGCAAGGGCGTGCCGATCCTGTTCTTCTTCAACGGCACCCACGCCGACTACCACCAGGTGTCGGACGAGGTCACGAAGATCGACGCGGAGAAGGAGTCGCGCATCATCAAGCTCGTGTTCTACCTCGGGCTCGAGATCGCGAACGCGCCGGAGCGGCCCAAGTGGAACCCGGAGAGCTACCGCAGGATCGTGCAGGCGGCGGGCAACTGACGGGCGCTACGACGACGCGAGCAGCTCCGCGTTCGTCTTCGTCCGCCGCAGCTGAGTGAGCAGAGTCTCCATCGCCTTCTCCGACGGCAGGCCCACGAGACCGCGTCGCAGGTCGCGCTTGGCCTGGACCGTGGCCGCGTCTCCCAGCAGCTCCTCCCGCCGGGTCCCGCTCGCCGCGATGTCCACCGCCGGGTAGATGCGCCGGTCGGCCAGCGCGCGCGTCAGCCGCAGCTCGGCGTTGCCCGTCCCCTTGAACTCCTCGAAGATCACCTCGTCCATGCGGCTCTCGGTCTCCACGAGCGCGGTCGCGACGACGGTGAGGGAGCCGCCCTCCGGCACCGCGCGCGCCGCGCCGAACAGCCCCTTCGGCTTGGCGAGCGCGTTGGCGTCGAGGCCGCCCGACATGGTGCGTCCGCTCGACCGCCCCGTCGTGTTGTGCGAGCGCGCGAGCCGCGTGAGCGAGTCGAGCACGATCACGACGTCCTTGCCGAGCTCCACCTGGCGGCGGGCGTGCTCGAACACCATGTCGGCCACCGCAACGTGGCGCTCCTGCGGGAGGTCGAAGCTCGACGCGATCACCTCGCCGCGACCCCACGTTTCCATCTCGCTCACCTCCTCGGGCCGCTCGTCCACGAGCAGGATGAGGAGAATCGCCGTCGGATAGTTCACGGCCACCGCCTCGGCCACGGCCTGCAGCATCACCGTCTTTCCGGCCTTGGGCGGCGACACGATCAGCGCCCGCTGGCCGAAGCCGAACGGGCACACCAGATCCACCACGCGCTGGATCTCGGCGGTCCGCGGGCCCGACGCCCCGGGGGTCTCGAGCAGCAGTGGACGCGAGGGGTGGACGGCGCCGAGGTTGGCGAACTCGGGGCGGTGGGCGAGCTCCGCACCCGGCGGCGCGCCGTTCACGCGCAGCACGCGGCCGTTCTCCAGCGCGACGAGGTCGCCGCGCCGCAGTCCGGGGAGCCGAACCGGGGGGTCGCCCTTCGCTGGGAGGTAGCTGCTCGCCGGGAGGCGCACGAAGCCGCCCTTGGGCGCGGGATCGAACCAGCCGGTGATTGAGGTCAGGGAGCGCGAACGAGAATGTTGTCTGCAATCTAAGCCATTGGCCATTAGCCGTTAGCCATTGGCCGCGTACAGGCGCCAACCGCTAAGAGCCAACAGCCAGTGGCTATATTTCCGTCCGCATGCGCCAGGATCACATCCGCAACTTCTGCATCGTCGCGCACATCGACCACGGGAAGTCCACCCTGGCCGACCGGCTCATCGAGCTGACGGGGACGCTCGACAAGCGGCTGATGCGCGAGCAGGTGCTCGACACCATGGACCTGGAGCGCGAGCGCGGTATCACGATCAAGCTCAACGCCGTGCGCATGCACTACCAGGCGAAGAGCGGCCAGCTGTACGAGCTGAACCTGATCGACACCCCCGGCCACGTGGACTTCACCTACGAGGTGTCCCGCTCGCTGGCCGCCTGTGAGGGGGCGATCCTGGTCGTCGATGCGTCGCAGGGCATTCAGGCGCAGACCATCTCGAACCTGTTCCTCGCGATGGACGCGGGACTCGAGATCATCCCGGTCCTCAACAAGATCGACCTCCCCGGCGCCGAGCCCGACCGGCGGGCGCAGGAGATCCACGACCTCATCGGGGCCAGACCGGAGGAGATCCTGCGGATCTCCGCCAAGGAGGGGAGCTCCTGGAGGCGCTCGTACACCGCATCCCGGCGCCCCGGGGCGACCCGCACGCTCCGCTGCGCGCGCTCATCTTCGACTCCTACTACGACCGCTACCGCGGCGCCACGCCGTCGATCCGCGTGGTGGACGGCGCCATCCGACCGGGGATGGCCATCGCCTTCGGCGCGCACAACGCGGACCTCTATCACGTGGACGAGGTGGGCTACCTCCAGCTCGGCCACAAGCCGAGCGAGCAGCTCGAGGCGGGCGAGGTGGGCTATTTCGTGGCGAATATCCGCGGCGTGCGGGACACGCGGCCGGGGGACACCGTGCTCGACGCGGAGCACCGCAACGTGCCGCTGCTTCCCGGCTATCGCGACATCCAGTCGATGGTGTTCGCCGGCCTCTACCCCACGAACGCCGAGCAGTACGAGGAGCTGCGCGACGCACTCGCGAAGCTGCAGCTGAACGACGCGTCGCTGCACTACGAGCCCGAGACGTCGGTGGCGCTCGGGTTCGGCTTTCGCTGCGGCTTCCTCGGCCTGCTGCACATGGAGATCGTGCGCGAGCGGCTGGAGCGCGAGTTCGACCTGTCGCTCATCAGCACCGTGCCGAACGTCGAGTACCATGTGCACAAGACCGACGGATCGATGGAGCTGGTGGAGAACCCGAGCAAGCTGCCGCACGGCGCGACCGTCGACCGGATCGAGGAGCCGTACGTCAAGGCCCGCATCGTCGCCCCCACCGAGTACATCGGAGCGATCATGAAGCTCGGCCAGGAGCGGCGCGGCGTGTACGGCGGGATGCACTACCTCGACCCGACGCGCGTGGAGTTCACCTGGGAGTTTCCCCTCGCCGAGATCATCCTCGACTTCTACGACAAGCTGAAAACGCTGTCGCGCGGCTACGCCTCGCTCGACTACGAGTTCACGGGCTACCGGGCGGGCGACCTGGTGCGGCTCGACATGCTGATCAACGGCGAGCCGGTGGATGCCTTCAGCGTGATCATCCACCGCGACAAGGCCCAGGAATGGGGCCGCAAGATCGCCGAGAAGCTGAAGGACCTGATCCCGCGACAGCTGTTCGAGGTGGTGATTCAGGCGGCCATCGGGACCAAGGTGATCGCGCGGGAGACGATCCGCCCGCTGCGCAAGAACGTGACCGCCAAGTGCTACGGCGGCGACGTCACGCGCAAACGCAAGCTCCTGGAGAAGCAGCGCGAGGGCAAGAAGCGGATGAAGCAGGTGGGAACGGTCGAGATCCCGCAGGAAGCGTTCCTCGCGGTCCTCCAGGTTGACTAGCCTCGTCATCCAGACCGCGTTCCTGGGCGACGTCGTGCTCACGACGCCGCTGCTCGAGGCGCTGGCGCGGCGCGCCGGCCCGGTGGACGTCGTGACCACGCCGGCGGCGCTGCCGCTCGTCGCGACCCACCCCGGCGTGCGGCGCGCGATCCCCTACGACAAGCGCGGGCAGGACCGCGGCATGGCCCCGTTCCTGGCCCTGGCGCGCGCGCTGCGGGCCGAGCGCTACGAAGCCGCGTATCTTCCCCATCGTTCGCTGCGCAGCGGCGCGCTGGCCTGGCTCGCCCGCATCCCGCGGCGCGTCGGGTTCCACGACGGCTGGCCGCTCCTCTACACGGAGGTGCGGCGCCGCCCCGCCGACGGGCACGAGAGCGACCGCCTGCTGGCGCTCGCCGGCGAGCCGCCACACAGCTTCGCCCCGCGCATTTGGCCCACGCCCGCCGACGCGGCGGCGGTGGACGCCTGGCTGGACGCCGTGCAAGGCGCACTGGACGGCGGCTTTGTGGCGCTCGCGCCGGGCTCGATCTGGGGCGCGAAGCGCTGGCCCTATTACCGCGAACTGGCGGAGCAGCTCGCGCGGCGGGCGGGGATCGTCGTGGTGGGAGGGGCCGAGGACGCCAGCCTGGCCTCCGAGATCACGGCGGCGGTCGGGCGGTCGGGCGGTCGGGCGGTCAGTGCCTGCGGCCGGCTGACGCTGCGCCAGTCCGCTGTGCTCATCGGACGCGCGCGCCTGCTCGTTACGAACGACAGCGCGCCCTTGCATCTCGCGACCGCGATGGGCACGCCGGTCGTCGCGGTCTTCGGACCGACGATCCCGGAATTCGGGTTCGGCCCGCTCCGGGAGGGGGAGGGGGAGGGGGAGGGGGCCGCAAGCGTGGGGCTCGTGGGGCTCGCCTGTCGCCCCTGCTCCGACCACGGCCCGCGCGCGTGCCCGCTAGGCCACCACAGGTGCATGCGCGAGCTGTCCGTGGATCGGGTGCTCGCCGCCATCGAGGAGACCGGTGCGCTACGTCGTCGGGATTGACATCGGCGGGACGAACATCGTCGCGGGGACCGTCGCGGAGGACGGCTCCGAGCTCGTCGGGCTCGTGTCGGAGCCGACGTTCCCCGAGCAGGGCGCCGACGCGGTCGTGGCGCGCATCTTGAAGCTCGCCCGCGCCTCGGTCGCCGCGGCCCGCGGCAAGGAGATCGCGGGCGTGGGCATCGGCGCGCCGGGCCCGCTCGACACGGCGCGCGGCGTGGTGCTGCTGACCCCGAATCTCGGCTGGACCAATTTCCCGCTGCGGGATCGCATCGCGCAGGCGCTGGGCTTGCCCGCCACCCTCGACAACGACGCCAACTGCGCCATCTTCGGCGAATGGTGGCGCGGCGCGGCGCGCGGCGCGATCCACGTAGTCGGCCTCACGATCGGCACCGGGATCGGCGGCGGCATCGTGCTTCACGGCGAGATCTATCACGGCGCCTCCGACATCGCCGGCGAGATCGGCCACATGACCATCGATTCCAACGGCCGCCGCTGCAAATGCGGCAACTATGGCTGCCTCGAGGCGTACGCCTCGGGCCCCGCGATCGCGGCCCGGGCGGTCGAGGGCATCGAGGCGGGGGCCGAGACGACCCTGCCCAGCTACGTGCAGGGCGCGCTCGCGCGCATCACCGCGCAGGTGGTCTACGAGGCGGCGCACGACGGCGACGCCTATGCGCTCGACGTCGTACGCGACACGGCGCACTTCCTGGGCGCCGGTGTGGCGAACATCGTCAACGTGTTCAATCCCGAGGTCGTCGTGATCTGCGGCGGCGTGACCCTCGCCGGCGACCGCCTGTTCGTGCCGCTGCGAAGCGAGGTGAAGCGGCGCGCGTTCAAGCCGGCAGTGGACGTGTGCCGCATCCTGCCCGGCGCCTTGACGGGCACGGCCGGCGTGTATGGCGCGGCGGCGGTATTCGTCAAGCGCACCTGGGGCCGCCTGTGAGGCGACTGGGCGTCGTGGGGTCGATGGTGTGGGACACGATCTATGGCCGCGATCCCGCCCAGCCCGCGGTGGAGGAGTGGGGCGGCGTCGCCTACTCCCTCGCCGCGCTCGACGCGACCCTCACGCCCGAATGGCAGATCGTGCCG
>Ga0209237_1001030_pt1 | contig 16329 bp, 13 predicted proteins | sample GraSoi013_1_40cm_2_FD_185820 | JGI IMG/M metagenome (GOLD analysis project Ga0209237, IMG submission 185820) | Grasslands soil microbial communities from the Angelo Coastal Reserve, California, USA - Sample 10_02_2013_1_40cm (SPAdes) (version 2) | ecosystem: Environmental > Terrestrial > Soil >... | reverse complement strand
GCTGAATATGGCTCGAGTCTACATGGCAGCGAAGCAATGGGATGACGCCGCGGCCCTGCTTGAGAACCTGAAGACTAGTCAAAATCCGCAGGTTGCGCAGGCAGCGAAGAAAAATCTGGAAAACCTGCCTACGTTAAAGAAATACGGCGTGCTGCCGCAAACCGAAGTGGCATCGGTGCCGCCAAAGCCTCCAGACGAGCCAAAACACAGCAAGCAAGAAACGGCAGATACGGGCGAAGAACCTAGCAGCGAGCACGAACTCAGAGGGCCAGCAGCGTCACAAATCGATAAACGAAAAGTGCAGTTCCTGAAAGGCAAACTCGTGAGCGTGGATTGCGCACAGGAACCCATCGCGGTTTTAACTGTTGTCGCCGGCAAGAAGACTCTGAAACTCCGCTCCGAGGACTACAAATCCATCACCATGATCGGCGCCGACGAATTCTCTTGCGATTGGAAAGACCGCTCCGTCGCGATCAACTACAGAGCCGGCGGAAAAGCCGACGGAGACCTGGTGTCGCTGGAGATCCAGTAAAGCAGTGTTAGCGGCTAGCTCTTACAGGCTGCGAAAAACTAGCGGCAGCAGATTCCTCACCGCTAAAGCGGTTCGGAATGACAAAACGTATAAGTTTACCGGGAGAAAGTCCTGCCTGCTGTTAAAAACCCTCTCAGGGGAAGCTGAGAGGGTGCCGATTGTGGTTTCTTGGAGCTGCTTACACGCGGACAACGTTCGCGGCCTGGAAGCCCTTGGGACCTTTCAGCAGATCGAACTCCACCGTTTCGCCCTCATTGAGTGTGCGATACCCATTTTCCTGGATGGCCGAAAAATGGACGAAAACGTCTTCCCCGGTAGAGCGCTGAATGAAACCATAGCCTTTCGCTCCGTTGAACCACTTTACTGTGCCCTTCTCTCTCACAAATTACTCCTTTCGCTTCTCGGTAGATTAACTTCCGATTCTTCGCGAAGCTCTTGCTTCAACAACCCCCCTTAAAGAACGCGGAAGCACAACCCAGTTGAAGTCCGTGGCTCCCAACTCCCGCAACAAGAAAGGCACCTTGAGTCTTGCGCCCACACTGGAATGTGCGGCGCAAAGCTCCGGAGCCCGTCCTGGTTGGCGCGAGTTTTTGACAGCGAGACACAAAAGATCAACCGCAACCTACATCTCACTGCTAAATTTCAGCAACGAGCAGAAGATAATATTCAGGAACATACATTCTGGCAAGAAGATAAAAGTGCGGAGTGAAACGTTTCAGTTAAGCCATTTTCACGAGGTGGAAACACAGCCGCGTGCGGCTCTCGTCTCAAATTGGGAGTGATACTTAAAAGAAGGCCCGCAACTATTTGATAGCATGGGAACAAAATGCTAAATCGTCACCGCCTTTCGGCTTCCGCTAAGTCGGCCCCGGCCACCTGGCCGGCACACAATTCCCGTTTCGGGCTGGTGCTATCCACGGTGAAATATTTGTTACGCACCGAGGTACATACGTTTGCTTTCTCGGTTGCCGCCAACGCCATCCTGTCATTCTTCCCTTTCGTGCTTTTGCTCATGACCATCATCCGCCGCGTATTCCATTCCACCGTCATGTACGAAACCGTGCTTCAACTGCTGCGGGACTTTCTTCCCGCCGGCCAGGAATTCGTGATCCGGAATTTAAATGCTCTGGTGGGCGCGCGCCATCGCGCCCAGATCGTCTCTCTTGTGATTCTTCTTATTACCTCCACTGGAATCTTCATGCCGCTTGAGGTGGCACTGAATCGTATTTGGAAGTTCCCAAATAATCGTTCCTATCTCGGAAATCAGCTCATCGCGCTCGCGCTGGCGTGTAGTTGCGGCATCCTGGCCTTGCTCTCCATTGCGCTCACTGCCGGCAACGTGGCCCTGCTGGAATCGTCCTTGCATGGGCACGCTGCCTTTGTTCTCAGGCTGGCGGGATTTCTGATTATGAAAATCTTCGCGATCGCCGCCAGCATGGCAATTTTCTTCCTGATCTACTGGGTGCTGCCCAACGGCAAAGTGCCCGCACGAAGTGTTGTTCCCTCAGCAGTGATCATGGGCCTCTTATCGGAGATTCTGAAGTATGCCTACATTTTGGCGCTCCCCCGCTTGGATTTTCAGGAGGTTTACGGTCCTTTTGCGCTGTCTGTGAGCCTCATGTTTTGGGCATTCCTCTCCGGGTTGCTGCTGCTGACGGGCGCGCATCTCTCGGCCCAGCGGCACGTCAGAATATAGCGTACAAAACCTTCTCGCTCGGATTTTCCCACTTCGGGAAAGTTCACCCGTCACATCCTTTTGTGACACTCCGCACATCCCGCAACTCCTGTTTTGACTAGCATCGTTCTGCTCCCCGCCGGTATTGACTTCAGCTCACAAAGGAATGCGATGCGACTTCTCCGTCGAAAAATTGCCGTCACTAGCTTCTTGCTCTTGCCTGCGATTTTCGCGGTTGCACAGCGCAGGCCGGGTGCTCAGGTCGATAACTTTAATCAGTTCACTCGCAACTCCGGATACATCTTCTCCGGAACAGTCTTGAAGATTCAGAGAACGACCGCGGGTGAAAACGCGATTGCTTTCACGCAAGTCAGCTTTCGTGTGGACCAGGCCATTCGAGGCGTTCGCGCTGGGGAGATTCTCACCATCCGTGAGTGGTCCGGCCTGTGGAACTCCGGCGAGCGTTACCGGCCCGGTGAACGGGTACTCCTCTTTCTTTATCCCGCCAGCAAACTGGGATTCACCAGCCCAGTCGGTGGCCCACTTGGGCAATTTGTGGTGGATCATGACGGGAAGATCCACATCCACGACCTGCGGCGCACACCTATTTCCATCAACCGCGCGCAATCGCAGTTTGCCGGAAGAACCCGCGTCAGCCCGCGCGAGTTTGCCCATGCAATCCTGCATGCTTCAGAGAACGAGCATGAGCAGGTTCGTTAACGACGAAGGACACGAAGGTACACGAAGCAAAATGCTTCTAAGATTAATTGATGGGCTGCTCAGTTGTGTTGCTCTCTCCGTCGCGCTCTCAGTAATTGCTCCACGACCCGCATTGGCGGGCGGTCCGCGTTACGTGGCTGGCGTCAGCTACTTCGACCCAACCACAAAAGGCACACCACTTACCTGGTCACAGGGCGTAATCAACTACTACACCGATCAGGGCGATCTCAGCCCCATACTCCTGGGTGCCAATGCCGATTCCTTTGTTGCCGACGCCTTCAGCCGCTGGACGGCGGTTCCGACCGCAGCAGTTTCATCCACACTGGCCGGGCATCTCGCTGAAGATGTAAACGGCACAAATGTCTCCGTGACCAACGGCGTGGTCACCATGCCTGCCGATATTCTTCCCACCGCGGTGAGCACGCCTGTGGGAATCGTCTACGATGCCGATGGAAGGGTCACAGATGCGCTTCTCGGGCAGGGTGCAGGCGACGCGGGATCCTGCTTCAACAATGCAGCATTCGGCGGCGTCGATAATTTCAGCACCGACGGCCATCTGCTGCACGCGGTGGTCGTCCTCAACGGAAACTGCGCACAGACTTCTGATCAACTCCCCGACGTGAAATATCGCCTGGTACGCGTGCTGGGCCGAGTTGTGGGGCTGGATTGGTCGCAGGCTAACGTCAATGTGTTTACGCGCACTCCTGCGCCCACATCGGGTGATTTTGCCGGATTGACTATCATGCACGCGCTCGACCCAATCAACTGCGTGCCCATCTCGCTGTGCTTCCCCAATGCCGATCAACCCAAAATGGATGACCGTGCTGCTATCTCGCGCCTGTATCCCGTGACGGCTCAGAATCAGCCGAGTTTTCCGGGCAAGCAAATTCTGTCAAGCAGTGCCGTCCGCATTCACGGCTCAGTTTATTTTGTAGACTCGAACGGCCAGCCAGCACAGCCTATGCAGGGTGTAAACGTAGTAGCCCGATGGATTGATCCCGCCAGCGGCCAGCCCTCAGGTGCTTCTGTGGCCACTTCAGTTTCTGGCTTCTTGTTCCACGGAAATGCCGGGAATCCGGCGACTGGTTTCACAGACAGCACTGGGCAAAGATTCGATCGCTTCGGCTCCGATGATCCGGCGATTGAAGGTTTTTTCGACCTCGCCGGATTGGAGATCCCAAATGGCACCAGCAGCGCGCAATATCAATTAACCGTGGAGCCGGTCGATCCCACATGGTCGCAGCTGGTTGGACCCTACGGGCCCTGGCAAGTGCACCCCTCTGGCACCGCGCAACCCATTATTGTGACTACGAGCCTGGGCAGTGACACTGCGCAGGACATCCTCATGCAAAACAGCACCATTCAGGAGCAGGACTGGTTCGAGCCCACGAGCTATTCATCTCCTGCGCCGCTGCCTGCGGGTGGAAATTGGGGCGGCTCGCTTAGCGGAAGCGACAACTCTGATTATTTCTTTTTCTCCGGACAGAATAATCGGACTCTCTCCGTTGAAGTCACCGCTCTGGACGAATCCCGCGCCATCACCGAAAGCAAAGCCCAGCCCGTGATCGGTATGTGGGGGTTGTCTGATCCCGGAACTTTTCCGGCTCCAGCCAACACGCCGTTGGCATTCAACACCCTGACTTTCGGCATGACACGACTCGACGCCATCTTGCAAGCCGCAACTACCTTCCGGCTCGGAATCTTCGATTACCGCGGAGATGGTCGCCCTGACTACCGCTATCGCGCTCGAGTCTTTTATGCCGACAACGTGAGTCCGGCCCGGGCTAGTGTAGCGGGCGGTACTCCGCTCACTGTCCAAGGCGTGGGATTTCGCGCGAACACTGTTGCTGTTGCCGGAACTCTGAATGCAGCAGTGCTCGCGGCTTCTGCGAATCAGGTGATTCTCAGCGCCCCCGCGATGGCAGACGGAGTACAGAATCTAGCGTTAGCTGATCCCGCAACGCGATCATCCTCCGCCATGGCGAATGTCCTCATTTACGGAGCTGGTCCAACCGACACGATCAAGCTGGTCGCAGGATCAAACCCGGCAACTCCAGTCGGCGGCGAAGCGGTAAACCCAATTCGCATAAGGGTGGTCGCAGCCGATGGCGTGACTCCGGTGAGCGGCGCCAGCGTATTCTTCACCGCCACGCCTGCCGTTTCTTTTTCCGCATGCAACGGCGCCAGCAGTTGCACTGTTCTCACCGATCAAAGCGGGCAAGCCTCCACGCGCGTGACGCCATTTACCGCCGGAACCATCAGCATTAGCGCAGTACTCGCACCAGCATCGTATTTGAGTCCGCAATCGGTGCAGACCACCCTACTTGCCACATCATCTTCTCTGGACATCTCCGTTCCCTCGCCATTCGCCTGGATTGCTCAAGGCGCAACCCTCGATATGCCGCTGACCGCCCGCGTTCTCTCCAACGGTGCGCCCGTTAGCGGAAGCACGGTAACGTTTCAGGTCATGCAAGGATCGGCCACGCTCAATCCCGCAAATGCGACGACCAACGCCAACGGATACGCCACTACCGCGCTTCACGTCCCGGCACTCGGCGCAAGCTTGCAGGTCAGCGCCTGCGTGCAACCGGGCAGCAAGCCTTGCCAAAGCTTCTTCGCAGTTGCTGTGCCAGCTTCATCACTCAAGCTGGAAGCCTTATCGGGGGGAAACCAAGCCTCGACGGTGGGCCAGAACTTTCGACCGGTAATCGTTCGCGCGACCGATTCAGCTACCCCTCCCAACCCTGTGCTTGGCGCGGTTGTATCCTTCCAGGAGGTCGTATTTCGCTTGGCGCCTACTCCGCCTGTGATCTCAATCGGAGGAATTGTTATCAACCCGAATCCGGCGCCGGTGATTATCGCATCGTCACACGGATCTCTTTTGTCCGATCGCTCCGGACTCGTGAATATTCAGCCTTCCAGCGGAGGCGCGCAAGGCGCGGTTGAGATTCAAGGCAGCGCCTCCGCCGGGACCAGCACGCTGCCATTCCAGTTGCAGTCATTCTGGCCGCTAAACCCGCAGGTAAGCGCAGAGCGGCTGAGCTACAAGTCTCTTTCGGCTCGAAGGGACACTCGATGATCTATTCCTCCTGCGCGGGCCGCCTGTTTCGTTCGAACAAAGCAGCTTCTCTCGGGACGCGAACTTTCCCGGCAACTCCTGAGTTTTCATCGCATCTAATTTTATAGGCAGAACTGCAGCTCTCCTGTATCCCGCCCCCTGAGCGGAGAGGGCATGGATGCGGGAGGGCAGCAGTGTTCAGCACGTTTTCTTGCCGTTCACTACACTAATCTCTATGAAATTCAAGTCGCGTCTCGCGTTGCTTGTGGCCACTACTGTCATCTTTCCTGCTTTGCAAGCGTTTGCTCAGGAAGGACCGCTTGATCCCGCCCAGCCCAAGGGAGTTACGGCGGACGAAGTCATTAAACGGTTCGCGGCGACAGAAAAGGAATTCAAGGCAGCCCTGGATTTGTACGCTTATCGCCAAACAGTAAAAGTGCAGACCGTCGACGGGGACACGATAGACGGTGAATATGCACAAACTTTCGACGTCACTTTTGACGATCAGGGCCACAAAGTCAAAACGGTCGTTTATGCGCCCGAGTCCTCGCTTCAGCGCATCTCGATGACGCAAGAAGATGTCGATGACATCGAGAACCGCCTGCCTTTCGTCCTCACCAGCGACGAGATTCCCGAGTACGACATTCTTTACGCTGGGCAGCAGCAGGAAGACGAACTGCACTGCTACGTGTTCGATATCGCTCCCAAAAGAATCGAAGGCAAGAAGCGTTACTTTCAGGGGCGCATCTGGGTCGATGATCACGATTTCCAGATCGTGAAAACTTACGGCAAGACCGTCCCCGATATCCGCAAAAAGAAATCCAACGAAAATCTATTCCCCAAGTTCACCACCTGGCGCGAGCAGATTGACGGCAAGTACTGGTTTCCCACCTATACCAAAGCCGATGACACGCTGCACTTTTCCAATCAGGATGTTCACATCCGCGAGATCGTGAAATATACGAATTATCAGCGCTTCCGCTCCAAGGTGAAGGTCACCTACGAAGGAAAGGAAGTGCCGGGCGCGCCGCCAGCCCAAAAGCCGGATCAGCCGCAGTAAGAATTTATCAGGCTGCGGAAAAATTCGTGAAAAGCAGATTCCTCACCGCTAACGCAGTTCGGAATGACAAAACTTAAAGGGGTTTACCGGCGCCAGGAAACTGACGCCCTTCCCAAATAGCCAACCCAGAGTTTTTACGCAGCATGCGGCCATCAGCAAACCCACTTACATCTGTCGCTCGCTTTCGCTAAACTAATCGGCCATGCGCGTCCGCTGGCACTGGAAACTGCGGCGGATCCTCGCCGCGCTGTTCGCAGCCTTCGTCTGCTTCTGCCCCGCTTCACTCGCACAAGATGGTGAATTGGATCCATCTCAACCCAAAGACATCACTGCAAACGCAATCATTGAGCGCTTCGCCGCCAAAGAAAGAGAGTGGAAGCAATTGCGTGAGCAGTACACGTTCCGGCAGTCGGTGCAATTCCAGGCGATGGATGGCGACCAGGTGGTTGGGGAATACCGCCAGGTTGCAGATATCAGCTACGTGCAGGGCAAACGTGTGAAAACCGTGGTGCTCGCGCCCCAATCCAGCATCGTTTTGTCACCCGAAGATGTAGATGATCTCGAGACCCGCGCCTCATTCACCATCAGCAGCGATGAGCTCCCGCAATACAACCTGCTTTATGTCGGGCAACAAAAAGTGGATGAGTTGCATTGCTTTGTGTTCGACATCGCGCCCAAGCGACTGGAAAAAGGTAAACGCTATTTTCAAGGACGGCTCTGGGTGGACGATCAGGATTTCCAGATCGTGAAAAATAAAGGCAAATCAGTCCCCGACATTCGGATCGTAAAAAAGAAGAAAGTGCAGGAGAATCTATTTCCGCAGTTCGCCACCTGGCGCGAGCAGATAGGGAAATACTGGTTTCCGACGTTCTCTTCCGCAGACGACACCCTCGCCTTTCGCACCGGCGATGTGCGGATTAAGCAGGTGCTAAAGTTTACCGATTACCAGAAAAAGTGATGCAGGTGTCGGGCCGTCAAGTTGGTCGCGCCAAGGATCTAAGCTAATAGCTGACGGCTAAAAGCTGGCAGCTAATAGAACAAATACTTTCTCCACTTATCATCCGAGCGGCCCATCAAACGCATGATGTGGCGGCTGGTGTGGAGATTAAATGCGCGCGGCTCGCGCATCAGCTTCATATCGGCTTCTGCTGGGAATTGATTTCCCTTTTGCCGGTTACACGGATGGCAGCAAGCCACCAGGTTCTCCCACGTAGACGTGCCTCCGCGGGACCGCGGGACCACATGGTCCAGAGTCAGCTCGCTTGAAGGCAGAACCTCGCCACAGTACTGGCAGGTATTGCGGTCGCGCAAAAGGATGTTCTTGCGCGAAAGCGCGCGGCTCTGGTGCGGAATGCGCCGGTATTCGAGCAACCGAATCACCGACGGCACACGAATCGCCAGACGCGCAGCGTGCAGGAAGTGCCCATTCTCTTCCTCCGTCATCGCGACGCCCTTCAGCACCAGCACAATCGCACGGCGCGCTGCACACACGTTGATTGGCTCGTAGGACGCATTCAGCACCAGCACGGGCGCATGCAGCGCATGACCGTTGCTCTCCTGATGCACGCCCACAAATGCGGCCGCCTGTACATGCAATCTGCTCGTGCCGCTCACCGAATTGTTCCACTTCCCTGACATGATCGTAGCGCCGCCGTCCCGGCGGCTGTAGCGCGGGCTGTCCTCGTCCGCGTCTCTCTGAATCGTTGCTAGCCCGCGGCCGCGATCGCCTGCATCTCTTCCTCTCGAGGCAATTCCACTAACCGCGCTTCCGGCTTGAGCGTGCGCGCGACCGTAGCCACATACACCTTAGATGCTCCTGAGCGCCGCAAAACCCGCGCACATTCGGAAACCGTTGTCCCCGTCGTAAACACATCATCCACGATCAGGATCTCTCGGCCCTTCACCGCATGCGGTTTCACAACCGCAAACGCCCCGCGCATGTTCTCCCGCCGCTGGCGCCGCGTCAGCCCAATCTGCGATTGCGTCTCACGCCGGCGTTCCAAAATGCCGGGCTTTAATACGAAGCGCTCCCCGCCGATCTGCTTTAGTGCCGCGCGCGTAATCAGCTCTGCCTGATTGAATCCCCGCTGGCGCAGCTTGCGGCGATGAAGAGGAACTGGGACGACTAAAATCGCCTCAGATCCCATGGCCAGAGTCGAAATGGCCTCCGCTAGCATACCGCCCAGCGCGCCCGCAGCCGGACGAACCTGCTCGTATTTCAGCAGGTGGATCAACTCCCGCAGTCCACCATCATAGCTTCCATAAGCCGCAGCCTTGGCGAACGGCGGCGCCGCACGACGGCACAATCCACAGCGCTCGCCAGCCGCTGCAAACGGGCTCGCCAGCCGCTCACCGCACACCGAGCACACGCTGCCTGTAATGGGGCGCATCTGCGCCACACACTCATCGCATACCGGCAAACGCGAAATCTTAACCAGAGGTGCGCCGCAAAGACGGCAATCGGAGGGGAACAACGTGGCAAAAACGCATTCGGCGATGCCGCTCACCGAGGAGACCAACGAAGACGCCATTTGCCGCGCGACAACTTTGGTCCCGGAAGCCCGGAATTGGTCTCCACTACTGCTGAAGACAAACCTCCCTCGTCCAGCCGCCGCATGGGGCTCCAGGCGGACGAATCTACTTCAGTATAGCGGCCCGGCTAAGTACAAAGCAACGCGCGGGAGACTCTCAGGCGGCCACCCGCGGCGTTACCTCAGGGCTATGACGCTCGCGTGCCTGCACGAATATCGAGCGGTAGGACCGCCGGAAGCAGTCCGCGCAGCGCACCGGGCGCAGAAGCACTAGCGGCAGCAGATATTTTTCGCTAAAGTTCCGTGGACGCGAACGGTACCCATCAAAACTGCCGCAATCCTGACATTGGAACAGCTTGGATAGCATGATCGGAGACCTCAGACATGCCAGAAGAAGACTTACGGCATTATCATAACAAAACCAGACCAGACCCGCTGGACGAGAAATTACATTTACTGGGCAGTCTTCTCATTTGGCGCACCACAAAGGACACGAAGTTACACAAAGGCCTGAATTCCAAAGGGCTTTCGTCGTGTTCTCCGTGCGCTTCGTGCTCGAACCACGTCCAGAACAAGAGTTAGCTGACCGACTTGTAATCCTGCCCGTGCGCATGCTAACGTGCGCGGTCTTGCGTTTAACCAAGAGAACGAACCACTTGCGAGGATCCCATTCATGACCACACCCACCTCGGCGCCTAGTGAAACCCGGAAGCGCTATCGCCCCTATGTGCCTGAGAACATGGAGATGCCGGAATTCACCCTGCGGGCCGTGCTATTGGGCCTTGTGATGACAGTGATCCTCGGCGCCGCCAATGCATACCTCGGCCTGCGCGCGGGAATCACCATCGCAGCCACCTATCCGGCGGCGGTCATCGGAATGGCTGTGCTTCGGGTATGGAAAGGATCGGTGCTTGAGGAAAACATCGCTCGTACGTCGGGGACGATCGGCGAGGGCATTGCCGCCGGTGCGATTTTCACTATTCCTGCATTCCTGATTGCCAAGGCCTGGCCTTCTTTTCGCCCCGCCGACGCCTACTGGAAAACCACGGCATTGATCATGGTGGGCAGCGTCCTCGGAGTGCTTTTCATTTCTCTGGTGCGCCGTGTGATGGTGGAAGATCCGGAGTTGCCCTTCCCTGAGTCTGTGGCGGCCTCTGAAATTCACAAGGCTGGACAGCGCGGAGCGCAAGCCGCGAAATACCTCTTTTGGAATATTGGCGTTGGCGGGGTTGTCTACATGCTCGGACGCTTCGGATTGTTTTCCTCCGACAAAGACATTCATTTTTCTGTTGGCAGTCTGGGCCGCAGCCAGGTGCGGCTTGGAGCGGCCGGAAGTTCGAACGTCGTGGCGGCGGGCGGCTCCAGCATGATGGCCGCACCGAGCGTCAGCCCTGCGTATTTGGGTGTGGGTTACATCATTGGGCTTCGGCTCGCGTCAATCCAGTTTGCCGGTGGTGTGCTGGCGTGGGGATTATTGGTCCCGCTCATGATTTTTTTTCTCGGGCCGCGCCTGAAGGACTTTCTTCCCGCTGACACTCCCGATAATTGGGCGGCAATTGCGGCGGCCGTTTGGAGGTTCATTGTCCGGCCTATAGCAGTTGGCGGGATGCTGGTCGGCGCCGCCTACACCCTATATAAAATGCGAGCCAGCCTCACGCAGGGCCTCGGGAAGGCTTTTAGTGAGCTGCGCCAGGGCGCCGAGGATCAGGCGCAGCAAGTGCGTACCGAACAATACATGAGTTCGAAAACTGTCCTCAGTCTAATTGCACTGATGTTTGTACTCATGTGTTTCCTTTATATAAATATCTCTGGGCTAAAGTTGCCGGCAATTTTGGCAGCGGTCGTCATGCTTATTGTCGGCTTCTTCTTTGCCACGGTTTCAGGCAGCCTGTGCGGTTTTATTGGCTCATCGAACAATCCAGTTTCTGGCTTAACTTTATCGACGTTATTGATTGCGGCTCTCTTGATGGTTTTCTTGGGAGTCTCGGGAACCTCTGGCGTTGCGACGGTGTTGGGCGTTGCCGCCGTGGTTTGTGTGTCATCTTCCGTTGCCGGCGAGCTGCTGCAGGATTTCAAAGTGGGATACATCCTCGGCGGTACGCCTCGCCGAATTCAGCTTGCAGAATTGATCGCGGTGGTCGTAGCAAGTCTTGTAATGTACTGGCCGCTGATGCTGCTGCATGAAGCCAATATCAAAGCCGGCGGAATCGGATTCGGCGATCGTCAACTTTCTGCGCCACAGGCTGGATTGATGGCAACCCTGGCGATGGGAATTGTCGGTGGCGATATGCCTTGGCCGCTGGTGGTCGTCGGCATTTTTTTTGGTATCGCGATGATCATGATGCAGGTGCGCAGCCCCATGTTGGTCGCAGTCGGCATGTATCTGCCATTTGAGACTACCTTCGCCATCTTCATCGGAGGAGTCTTCCGCTCACTTGGAGATTGGCTGGCAAAGCGGCGCGGGTTCAACGAAGCGCAGATGACACGTGTGGATAACGCAGGAGTGCTCACCGCCTCCGGTTTGATTGCGGGCGAAGCCGTGCTGGGATTAGTGTGGGCTGGCTTGCAGTTCGCCCCCAAGTGGGCCAGACCGCAAATTTTCAGTGAGCCGTCTTATCTTTTCGGCGGAATGATCGTGATGTTCCTCCTCGCTATTCTGATGATCGGCTTGCCGCTAACAGCCGCGGGTGATCCCAGCGAACCAGCACCACCCACAGCCATCATGTGACATAAAATGTCTGGCGCCGGAATATGTGGCGCGGGCGCCTCGCCCGCGTGGATTCCCAATAAAAGAAGAACACGTGGCACCTCTGTGTTACTCCGTGACCTCTGTGGTTCAATGAATCAATGTCTATCGCCGAGAATGTCGCGCGCGTGCGGGACCGCGTCGCCGCCGCCAGCCGCGCGGGTCGTAACCCAGAGGAAATCGCGCTCATGGCGGTTACTAAGACGCATCCTCCAGAGCGCATTCGAGAAGCGTATGCAGCCGGATTACGTCTCTTTGGAGAAAATCGCGTGCAGGAGTTCGCGACCAAGGCTGACGCCTTGCGCAGCCTGGAAGCCGCCGAATGGCACATGGTCGGCCATCTGCAATCCAACAAAGCGGCAAGCGCGGCCGAGTTGTTTACCGCAATCGATTCGGTCGATTCCTTGCAACTCGCCGAAAAATTGAATGCGTCAGCGCAGAAGCTCTCCAAGAAATTGGCGGTTTTAATTGAGATCAACGTCGGAGGCGAAGCAGCAAAGAGCGGCGTGGCTCCCGACTCGCGCGAACTCGAAGCAATTCTGCAAGCGGCACCTTCCATCACCAATCTGCAGTTTTGCGGCGTGATGACAATTCCGCCCTTCACGGAAAACCCCGAAGGCGCACGCCCCTACTTTCGCCAGCTTCATGCGCTCCGAGATGAGATTGCCGCGCAAAAATTGCCGGCCATTCGCATGGATGTGCTTTCCATGGGCATGTCACACGATTTCGAAGTTGCCATTGAAGAAGGATCAACCTGCGTTCGCATTGGGACAGCAATTTTTGGGGAAAGAGCAACCAAATAACCACAGAGGGCACAGAGGAACACAGAGGATTCCTAATTATTCATGCTTGTAATCCTCTCTGAACCTCTGTGCCCTCTGTGGTAATACGTTTTTTATGGTCACCATCCACGACACCCCATCCGGCGCTACCTTCGCCGTCAAAGTTCATCCTCGCGCTAAGAGGAACGCCATCACCGGCGAGGTTGGCGATGCGCTCAAGCTCTCACTCACCGCTCCTCCAATCGAAGGCCGCGCCAATGAGGCCTGCGTCGAATTTCTCGCAAAACTTTTGAAGCTACCGCGTTCCTCCGTTACCATAGCGTCCGGCCACAGCAGCCGCAGAAAAGTAATTCGGGTCGTTGGACTTTCCACCGAGGAAATTAGAAGGCGAATAAGAATGTGAACGCGCCAGGGCTGCCCGCGGCGCGCCAGGAGCTACGTTTGACTTTTGCCGACCGCTTCCAGGAGATTCGCACCGGTTTCGAGCGCCCCTTCTGGGTAGCGAATATCAGCGAACTTTTCGAGCGGCTTTCCTATTACGCCGCTTTTGCCTCGCTTGCGCGCTATCTTCACGAGACGCTGAACTTCGGAGTCAAGCAAGCTGGCAGCCTCACTGGATTATTCGGCGGGCTGGTCTGGTTTCTCGCAGCCTTCGGAGGAACTCTCGCCGACCGCCTGGGATTCCGCCGATCTCTTTCACTGGCTTATTTCATTCTGAGTTGCTCTTACTTTCTCCTTGGATCGCTAGGAGCGCCATGGCTGGCTCCTGTGCGCAATGCCATGCCGCTGGGCGTGCTGGTCACGATTGTGTTGATGCTCCCTGCGCTCGGCATCGCTCTGGTTAAGCCGTGCGTGGTCGGAACCACAGCGCGTGCCTCCAAGGAAAACGTCCGGTCGATCGGCTACTCCATTTACTACACGCTGGTGAATATCGGCGGCGCTGCCGGACCTTATGTCGCCTCCTGGGTGCACCAGCACATCAGTCTGGAAAATGTGTTTCGCGTCGCCGCGCTCAGCGTGTTTGCCATGTTCTTCGCCATACTGCTTCTTTTCAAAGAACCACGCCGCTCCGATGAGGCACAAACCGTCAACCTCGCCCAGGCAGCAAAGAATTTCGTAACCGTCATCTCCAATCCGCGTTTCATGATTTTCCTCCTGATCTTCTCCGGTTATTGGATTGTCTACTGGCAGGAATTCATCATTCTTCCGCTCTACATTCACGATTACATCAATCCGAAAACCGATACCGAATTAATCCTGGTCACTGGCCCCCTAACGGTAATTTCGCTGCAAATGCTGGTCAGCTTTTTGACCCAGCGCATCCCCGCGTTCAGCGCAATCACTCTGGGGACGCTGATCTCCGGGCTGGCATGGGTCATTTTGATCATTCATCCGACCGTCCCGATGGCGATCCTCACGCTGTTTACGGTTTCACTTGGCGAGATCACGCAGTCCCCGCGCTATTACGAATACATTTCGCGGCTCGCGCCGTCTGGCCAGCAGGGCACGTATATGGGATTTGCCTTTCTGCCTATCGGAATCGGCTCGCTGATCGGCGGCTGGTTTGGCGGCGTGCTCATCCATCACTTCGGCGAGGTCACTCATCAGCCCAGCCGCATTTGGTGCGCCGTGACGGCCGTGGGAGTGGCTACTGCGGCGCTTTTGTGGATTTACGATAGAGTCATGACGTCGAAAAGCAATCTCCCGGTGCGAGCCGGCTCGGTGTCGGAATAAAGCTCGTTCCAAAGAAAACTATGTCCCAACTTGCCCTGCTCGGCGGACCTAAGACCAAGCGCAAACCTTTTCCCGCATGGCCGCAGTACGACGAAAACGAACGCCGAGCTCTCAACGAAGTTCTGGAAAGTCGTCTCTGGTGGCGGACTGAAGGAGCGAAGACACTGGAATTCGAGCGCGCATTCGCCCGCTATCACGGGGCGAAGCATGGGATCGCAGTCACGAACGGCACGGCCGCGCTAGAGGTCGTAATGGCCGCGCTGAAAATCGGTCCCGGCGACGAAGTTATTGTTCCCGACTCGACTTTCGTCGCGACCGCGAGCGCAGTTTTGTTTGCGGGCGCCATGCCCGTCATGGTGGACGTCCTGAGCGAGACGGATTGCATTGATCCCGACCTCGTTGAAGCCGCGATCACTCCTCGCACGAAGGCCATTATTGCCGTACATTTGGGCGGGCATCCTGCTGACGTTGATCGTCTGTGCAAAATTTCTGCGCGGCATAGTATTCCGCTAGTCGAAGACTGTGCGCACGCGCACAGCAGCGAGTGGCGCGGACGTCGCGTGGGCACGTTCGGCGTTGCAGGCACATTTAGTTTTCAAGCCAGCAAGCTGATGACTGCGGGCGAAGGCGGGGCAATCATCACCAATGATGATGAAGTCGAGCACCTCGCCCGCTCCGTGCACGACTGCGGGCGCATGCCGGGCCAGTGGTTCTATAGCCATTACATTTATGGATCGAACTACCGCCTGAGTGAATGGCAGGGAGCCGTGCTCAACGCGCAGCTTGGGCGTCTGGATGAGCAAACGGCGCGGCGGCATCGCAATGCGCGTTTGCTGGATAAGCTGCTTGGCGAAATCGAAGGCGTCACGCCGCAGAAGCTTGATCCACGCTGCACACGCAACGGACATTACGCTTACATTTTCCACTTTGAGCCGAAGGCGTTCGCCAGCGTGCCGGTTGAACAATTGATGAAGGCTCTAGAAGCTGAAGGCATTCCCTGCGAGCCGGGATATCCACCCGTTCACTCGCTCGATTTATTCCAGAATGGCACGTATCGGCAGCGCTTGGGAGGCGAGCAGCGAGGACAGGAGCATGCGTTCTTGAAGCAGCCGTATCCCAACGCGCAACGCGCATTTTCTGAGGCGATCTGGATCCCGCAACCGGCGCTGCTCGGCGATGAAGAGGATATGCATGAGATCGCCGGGGCGGTGCGCAAACTACAGAAACACTCCGCATATCTCGTCTGATCCTCGCCTGTCCAAAAAAGAAAATCCTGGCCTCATTGAAGAGGCCAGGGTCGGTACCGTCGAAGAAACTTAGGTCAGAAGATAAACTTCGCACCCAGTTGCAGAATGCGCGGATTATGCGCCGCAGTGACCTGCAAGAATCCGGTACTTGGATCCAAGTCGAACGTATTGTTAGTTTCACCAAGGTTGGACGCTGCGGACCCTGAATCTCCTGCAATCGGCAGCCACTGGGTATGGTTGAAGA
>Ga0209237_1001029_pt1 | contig 16337 bp, 14 predicted proteins | sample GraSoi013_1_40cm_2_FD_185820 | JGI IMG/M metagenome (GOLD analysis project Ga0209237, IMG submission 185820) | Grasslands soil microbial communities from the Angelo Coastal Reserve, California, USA - Sample 10_02_2013_1_40cm (SPAdes) (version 2) | ecosystem: Environmental > Terrestrial > Soil >... | reverse complement strand
CGACGCGCTTCTCGGCACAGGCTCGCGTGGCGCCCCTGAAGGGCGCGTCGCGCGCCTCATCGAGCTGATCAACGCGAGCGGCCGGCCGGTTGTCGCGCTCGACATCCCGTCGGGCATCTCCGCCGATGGCGACGCGCCGGCAGGGCCGGCGGTCCGCGCGCTCCTCACGCTGACGTTCGCCGGGGTCAAGCGCGGCCTCGTCACCGGGCCCGGCGCCGCGCTGGCCGGGCACATCGAGGTCGTGCCGATCGGGATACCGTCCGAAGAAGTCCTGCGTGGGGTGACGACGTTTCTGCTGGAGGCGGACGACATCGAGCCCCACTTCCCGCCGCGCCCGCGCGACGCCCACAAGGGAAGCTACGGACACCTGCTCGTCGTCGCGGGCTCGCTCGGCAAGACCGGCGCCGCGGCGCTCGCGGCGACGGCCGCGCTGAGGGCGGGCGTCGGCCTCGTGACCGTGGCGACGCCAGCGAGCCAGCAGCCCGTCGTCGCCGGCCTCGTCCTAGAAGCGATGACCGAGCCCCTGCCCGAGACCGGCGCGCGCACGCTCGCGCTCAAGGCGCGCGAGGTCGTCACCGAGCTCGCGGCGGCGCGCGATGCGCTCGCGCTCGGGCCGGGGATCGGGCTCGACGAGGAGACGGGAGCGGCGACGCGCGCGCTCACCGCCGAGGTCACGAAGCCGATGGCGATCGACGCCGACGGCCTCAGCGCGCTCGCCGGTCACCTGGACGTGCTCCGCTCCGCGCCGGCGGCGCGCTGCCTCACGCCGCACCCGGGGGAGATGGCGCGCCTGCTCGGAGGCTCCGTGGCCGACGTCCAGCGTGACAGGCTCGAGACGGTCCGTCAGTTCGCCACGCGCCATCGTGTCCACGTCGTCCTCAAGGGGGCCTGGAGCGCGATCGGCGATCCCGAGGGGCGCGTCTTCGTGAACCCGACCGGGAATCCGGGGATGGCGAGCGGCGGGACCGGCGATGTCCTCACGGGGATCCTCGGCGCCTTCCTGGCGCGCGGCATGGCGCCCGGCGCCGCCCTCCAGTCTGCCGTCTACCTGCACGGGCTCGCGGGCGACATCGCCGCCGAGCGCGTCGGCGAAGAGGCGCTGATCGCCGGCGATGTCATCGCGGCGCTCCCCGAGGCGTTCAAGAGGCTCGGTGGCGATCACGACTGAGCTCCGCACGACGAGCGCGGAGCAAACCGAGGCCGCGGGCGAGCGGCTGGCGGCGGCGCTCGGGCCCGGCGATGTCGTCGCCCTCGTGGGCGAGCTGGGCGCGGGGAAGACCTGCTTCATCCAGGGGGTCGTGCGCGGGCTCGGCGCCACGACACGCGCGACGAGCCCGACCTTCGTCCTGATCAACCAGTATCGGGGCCGCGTGCCCATCTACCACGTGGACGCCTACCGCACCCAGAGTCTCGTCGAACTCTTGGACATCGGGGTCGCCGAGCTCCTGAGCAGCGACGGTGTGACGGTCGTCGAGTGGGCGGAGAAGCTCCTGCCGCTCCTGCCGTCAGGCACGATCGAGGTCCGGATCGCCGGCGTCGGCGACGAGCCGCGCACGATCACGATGCGCCGGCGCGACCTCGCGCGGTGAGCCGACGCGCAGATCGCGCGGTCGGCGCTCGGACTAGACGGGGAGGAACGCGAGCAGGAGCCAGCCCAGGAGCAGCGTCACGAGCGTGAGGGGCACGCCCACCTTGCAGTATTCGACAAACCCGATCTCGACGTGCGCCAGCCGTGCGGTCTCGACCACGATGAGGTTGGCGACGGACCCGAGGATCGTGAGGTTGCCGGCGAGCGTCGAGGCCATGGCGAGGACGAGCCAGGCGCGCCGCGAGTCGGCGAACGAGGCGATGAGCGGCTTGAAGAGGAGGACCGCCGGGACGTTGGAGACGAGGTTCGAGAGCACGGCGGTGACGACCGTGAGCACGGCCGGGCGGTGGAGGTTCGCCGCCGCCGCCCAGTGCAGGAGGACGTCCATGATCCCCGAGTGCTCCAGCCCCTCCGTGATGACGAACAGGCCGGCGAACAGGACGAGCAGCCCCCAGTTGACCTCGCGATAGACCTTCTCCGGCTTCACGCGCCGCGTGAGGAGCGTGCAGCCGGCGCCCGCGATCGCGACGACCGCGATCGGCGCGCCGGCGAGGAACGCGACCAGCATCGCGGCGACCGCGGCGATCGTCTTCAGCATGAGGGGATAGTGGATCGCCATCCGCGTGTCCGGGACGATCTCGAGGGGGCTGTGCGGGAGCTGGCGACGGTACACGAGCCCGACGACGAGGAAGACGCACGCGAGCCCGAGGGCGGCCACCGGCGCCTCGCGAGCGAGAAAGCTCCGGTAACTGATCCCCGAGAAGCTGCCGACGAGCATGTTCTGGGGGTTCCCGGTGAGCGTCGCGACGCTCCCGACGTTGGCCGCCGTCGCGAGCGCAATCAGGTACGGCACCGGCGCCAACCCGAGCTGGTGCGTCGCTCCGAGCACGACGGGCGCCAGGACGAGGCAGACGACGTCATTCACGAAGAAAGCGGAGAGGACGCCGGAGGCGACGATGACGGCCGCGAGCAGGGCGCGCGGCGTCCGGGCGCGCCGGAGCGTCCATGTCGTCACGAGGTGGAAGAAGCCGGAGAGGCGCAGGTAGGCGGTGACGATCATCATCCCGAACAGGAGGACGAGCGTCGGCGCGTCCACAGAGGCGACGGCGTCCGGCCACGGGAGCGCGCCCGAGGCGACCATCGCCGCGGCGCCGATGATCGCCACGCCCGTGCGGTCGACGCGGAAGGGAGGCACGCGCCCGAGCCCGAGTCCGACGTAGGAGGCCACGAAGGCAGCGACTGCGATCGCCCGACTCCACTCGCCGCCGGCCATACTCAAGCATACATGCGGGTGCGGCGCGGCCTGCTAGAATCGACGACGCGCGCGGGCGCACCGCGATTTCGAGCTCTGCATCACATCCGACCAGAAAGGCTACAGCCTGACGCCGAGAAACGGCGAGCGGTTCGCTCCGACGTAGACGTCGACAAAGCGCAACGAGGGGGCGGCCGGGGGGCTCTGCGCGTGGCTGGAGCTTCCCCCCCGCGTCCGGGCCGACGAGTTCGTCCGCGACGCCGCCCGGCGCGGCGTGCTGCTCTGGACGAGTCCGGGGAGCGCGGGCTACGGATTGCTTTCGCTGCCGCCACGCCCTCGGAGATCGAGCGGGGTGTCGGCATCATCGGTGAATTACTGCAAGCCCGCTATCTTGCCGAGACCGTGGAGCTGGCGCTCGCCATGAGTCAACTCGCCCGCGCCTAGTCGACCTACCTCGGGAAGAGGTTGGTGAAGAAGTTCCTCACACACGATGCGCCGGCTCGACCTCGCGCGGTGAGCCGACGCGCAGATCACGCGGTCGGCGCTCGGACTAGACGCTCGGACTGAGTTCCGACCAGCCCCAAGACCCAGCTCCCCGCGCCGTTGTCCTGCACGGTGTCCACCCGCATCGGCGGTGGTGAAGAAGCTCGAGGCCCTTGCGGTCATCCTCGACGATCAGAATCCTCCTGGACACTGCGGCCATATACCGAACGGCCGCCGAGGCAGAAGTATGGGTGAGCCCTGCGAGGAAGTTCGGCTATCGGCTAATCGCCGCAGCGACGGCACGTGCAAGGTAATTAAGGTCCAATGGCTTTGCGACATAGTCGACCGCCCCGACTCTCAGCGCCTCCCGGGCCATCGCGATGTCTTCGTTTCCGGTCACCATAATGACGGCGAGTGCTGGGTCGATAGCACGGATCAGCTGGAGGGCCCGCATGCCGTCCATGTCGGGCATGCGGATATCGAGCAACACGAGATCCGGGCGCGCCGCAACGATGCGGCTGAGCCCCTCGCGCCCGTTCGGCGCGCTGTCGACCGCATGGCCTCGTTTCTCAAGGAACTCGCGCAGGAGTTCCACGACCTCGAGATCGTCGTCGACGACTAGGATCCGCGCGAGCGGAGTGATAGCCATTCCACGATCATAGCACCGTTAGGTGCGGGCGCAGGGCTGCGACGACGCGGAAAGGGCTACTCGGCGTTGTTCGACGGTGACAGCCTGCAGAGATTGCTGGCGCGATGAGTGGTCGTTCTGCCCTCCATGCTGGATCGGACGATCCACTTCGCTGTGACAAATACCTGCCCTGGCTCAACTCGACCACGATGCCGTTGGTGACGCTGGCCGCGTCCAGAAGCTCGACCAGGTCGCCCTGTGTAAGGCGATCCATGCAGCCGAATTCTCATGGGCCCAGGTCGAGTCAAGAAATCCCTGAAGGCCACTACCGCGGTTTGGGTTCGACACGTTGGTGCTGACTGCACCCACGTAGAGCTATTGCACCAAACAGGTGCACCTCCCGTGGTGACGTTCGTTCCGAGGGCTTGACGGCAGAAGGATAGAACATCGGAATGATAGACACTTGGCCGATCCAGGGGGGGCACCAGCGACTGGCACCGCCATTGCACGACGTCACCGAGCGTCCAGGCGATTCTCTTGCGGTCAGATCGATAGGAGAGTCCTTTAGGCGATCCGAGACTCGGAGCGGTGAATCTGCGACGAACTCTGGCGCAGGACCGGCCGTTTGGGCGGGCTGGGACCGCGCAAGCAACCTTCCCCGGGCGATGAAATCCCGTCTGCAGGCCCTCCGGTCGCGCTCGGTCATCGGCGTCCTGATCGTCGCACTGCTCTATTATGGCGGCGCCAGCCTGGGCCTGCGCCTGGCGTTCGAGAAGACGAACGCATCACCGGTGTGGCCGTCATCAGGAATCGCGCTGGCGGCGGTTCTGCTGCTGGGCTATCGGGTCTGGCCCGGCATCGCGGTGGGAGCGTTTCTCGCCAACGTAGTGGGCTTCCTCGCCCATCAAGCCGCCAGCGCCCTCACCGTCGTCGTGGTCTCTTTGACCATTGGCGTCGGGAACACCGTGGAAGCGATTGCGGGGGCGTTCCTGCTTCACCGGTTGGTCGGCACCCGCAATCCGTTTTACCGGGCACAGGACGGATTCAGGTTTACAGCCGTGGCGCTCCTCGCATGCTGTGTGAGTCCCAGCATCGGCTCGACCAGCGTCTCCTTGGCGGGCATCGCGCCACCCGCCGTGTACGGAACGATCTGGTTCACGTGGTGGCTCGGAGACGCGATCGGCATGCTTCTGGTGACCCCGTTGCTCCTGACGTGGGGTGATGAGCCGCAGGTGCGATGGAGCGTCCGCGGGCACGTCGAGGCGGGGTTGCTGTTCGTGTCGTTGCTGGTCGCTGGCTGGATAGGGTTCGGGGGATGGTTGCCGGGCACGGAGGCTCATTACCCGCTGGCCTTCGTTCCCATTCCGTGGCTCGTGTGGGCGGCGTTTCGATTCGGTCCCCGCGGGGCGGCCAGTGCAGCCGTCATCACCTCCGCGATCGCCATATGGGATACGGTTCATGGGGTTGGCCCGTTTGTACAGACCACGGTCAATGAATCCCTTCTGCTGCTGCAGGCCTTCGTGGGCATCGTGACTGTGACCATCTTGACGATGGCCGCGGCCGTCGCAGAGCGTCGTGAAGCGGAGGCACGGCTCCGCACGGCCCACGACAGCTTGGAGACGCGGGTCGAGGAACGCACACGGGAGCTGCGGGGAGAAGTCACCGAGCGCCAGCGCGCGGAGGCGGCCCTGCGTCAGTCCGAGGAGCAATACCGGCTCCTGTTCGAGGCCAACCCCTATCCGATGTGGGTCTTCGATCCTGAGACGTTCCGGTTTCTCGCCGTCAACGACGCGGCGATCGAGCACTACGGGTACTCGCGTGACGAGTTCCTGGCGATGACAATTCTCGACATCCGCCCTCCTGAGGACGTCCCGGCCGCCCGGGCGCTGGAGCTTGCCGTGGGTCCGGGCTTGGCACGGCGTGGGGAATGGCGGCATCGCAAGAAGGACCGCACGATCATCGACGTGGAGATCACTCGCGAGGTTGTGAGCCTCGCCGGGCGGAGCGCGCGGCTGGTGCTCGTCCGGGACATCACCGACCTGAAGCGAGCCGCTCGCGAGAGGGAGGCCCTGGCGGAGCAGCTTCGCCAGGCGCAGAAGATGGAAGCCATCGGGAGGCTCGCGGGAGGTGTGGCTCACGACTTCAACAACCTGCTGACGGTCGTTGCCGGCCGCTGCCACCTCTTCCTCCACCGCCTGGCGCCCCATGACCCTGGCCGCCGGGACCTCGAGCTGATCCAGAAGACTGCCGAGCGCGCGGCGAAGCTGACGCGGCAGTTGCTCGCCTTCAGCCGAAAGCAAGTTCTCGAGCCCAAGGTTCTTGATCTCAGCGCGATGGTCGCCGCGGTCGAGCCGTTCCTTCGGCGGCTGCTCGGGGAGGACATCGATCTCGCCGTGAAGAGCCAAGAAGGCATCGGGCGCGTCACGGCGGATCCCGGACAGATCGAGCAGGTCATCCTCAATCTGGCGATCAACGCCCGCGACGCCATGCCGCGTGGCGGACGGCTGACCATCGAAACGGCGAATGTTGACCTGGATGAAACCTATACCCGCCTTCACGCCGAGGTCCACTCCGGTCCCCACGTGATGCTCGCGGTGATGGATACCGGGGTCGGGATGGATGCGGCGACGCAAGCGCGGCTCTTCGAGCCATTCTTCACGACGAAGGACTCCGGCAAGGGGACCGGCCTCGGCCTGGCGACCGTCTACGGGATCGTCAAGCAGAGCGGCGGACACATCGCGGTCTACAGCGAGGCGGGGCGTGGCGCGACCTTCAAGGTCTACCTACCCCGCGTCGAGGGCGCCCTCGAAGCGGGAGAGAGCGTGCCCGCGGCCGCGCCTTCATCGCGCGGGTCCGAGACGGTGCTCCTGGTGGAGCACGAGCCGGAGGTGCGCGAGCTCGCCGGGGAAGCCCTCAAGACCTGGGGGTACACGGTACTGAAGGCGGGTGACCCAGCTGAGGCCCTGGGGCTCGCCGAACGGCACGACGGGCTGATCCACCTTTTGGTGACCGACCTAATAATGCCGGGAATGAACGGACGCGAGCTGGCGGACCGTCTACTCGTCACCCGTCCGACTCTGAAGCTGCTCCTCATAGCGGGGTACACCGACGCGGCGATCATCCACCACGAGGGGTTGGATTCTGGCTCACCCTTTCTCCAAAAGCCCTACACGCCCGACGCGCTGGTCCGAAGGGCCCGTGAGGTCATCGACCAGCCCCCCGCCTCGCACAAACCGCATCTTCATGACCAAGACCCTCCAAAGAGGGAAATCGCCTGGTAGTACGACATGAGCCGGAACTGAGGACGACCAGCACGCTCCAACCTCGTGCTCTTCAGAACCGTGTCGGGCGGAGGTTGAGGGTTCGAGAGTCCCAAGACCCGCCCGGATCCGTTGGAAGGACAACGAGTCTGAATAGTCTGTGCTAGAGTTTTGAGCGTCATGGCACGGCCAGTGATCCTGGTCGTTGACGACGATCCCGGCGTCAGGGAGTCGTTCCGGCTGATCCTCGAAGACCACTACGACGTGCTCGACGTCCCCGACGGTCCGCAGGCCCTCGATATCGTGCGCTCCGCCCAGGTGGACCTCGTCCTGCTCGACATCCGCCTGCCCGGAATGGACGGCATCGAGGTCCTCGAGCGGATCAAGGCGATCGACGAAGGCGTGGAGGTGATCCTGGTCACGGCGGTGAAGACGGTGCGCACCGCCGTGGCCGCGATGAAGCTCGGGGCCTTCGACTATCTGACGAAGCCCTTCGAGGAAGACGAGCTCCTCCAGCTCGTCCGCCGGGCGCTCGAGACACGCTCGCTCGAGCGTGAGGTGGTCTTCCTGCGCGCCGAGCTCGCGCGCACCCAGGACTCCGAGGAGATCGTGGGACAGCACCCGGCGATGCAGAAGCTCCACAGGGTGATCGCGCAGGTCGCGCGCACGACCGCGACGGTGCTGATCTCGGGGCAGAGCGGCACTGGCAAGGAGCTCATTGCGCGTGCGATCCATGGCCAGGGGCCGCGCCGCGACAAGCCTTTCGTCGCCGTCAACCCGGCCGCCATCACCGAGTCGCTCATCGAATCGGAGCTGTTCGGTCACGAGCGGGGCGCGTTCACGGGCGCCCACCAGCGCAAGCTCGGTAAGTTCGAGCTGGCGCAGGGGGGGACACTCTTCCTCGACGAGATCGGCACCCTCAAAGCCGAGCTCCAGGCGAAGCTCCTACGCGTGCTCCAGGAGCGCGAGATCGAGCGGGTGGGCGGCACGCGGTCCATCAAGATCGACGTGCGTGTCGTGGCGGCAACGAACGTGGACCTCAAGGAGGCGATACGGAGCGGGGCCTTCCGCGAAGACTTGTACTATCGACTGAACGTCGTGCCGATCGAGGTACCGCCGCTCTCCGAGCGGATCACGGACGTGCCGCTGCTCGTGGACCACTTCATCCGCCGCTACAGCCGCGAGTTCAGCAAGCGAGTGGACGGCCTTTCTCGCGACGCCCTGGCCGCCTTCAAGGAGTATGGTTGGCCTGGCAACATCCGTGAACTTGAGAACGTGATCGAGCGGTGCGTAGTCCTAGCTGAAGGGCCCGTGGTACAACTCAACGACCTGCCCCTTGACGTCCTCTTGCCCGAGCACCGCCTCAAGGTCCGCCGGGCGGAGCAACTGCCTCTCAAGCAGGCGACGGAGCAGTTCGAGCGTCAAGTCGTGCTCCGCATCATGGAGCGTGTCAAAGGCAACCAGAGCGAGGCAGCCAGGATCCTTGGAGTCCACCGGAACTCGCTCAAGCGAATGCTCGCGCGCTGGAAGCCCTCGTAGACGCGCCGCGAACACCAAGAAGGTGCACCACGTCGGTGCAACTGCACTGCGGTGGTGCAGCTCCGCGGAGGAGGGCCTACGGCCCCGAGACTCGCAACGAGCCCTGGTCTTTGAAGTTTCCTTCCGATCGCGGGAGTGGCGAGCGAATTGCTCTCTCGTCCGCAGGCTGCAAGGTGGAGCCCTCATGGGGAGGGTTCCCAGTCAGCCGAGGAGGAGAGAGCGATGGCGAAGAGGATCCTGGCCGCGCTGTTGATCGTCGCGTCGTTGCTGCTGGCCGCTCCCGTGATCGAGTCGGCTACGTCCGGGTCCACCCAGTTCTTCCAGGCGATCGGCACGGCGGACGGCGGGTCGGGCTAGTCGAGGAGTTCGTGGCGAGAGTTCGTGGAAGAGGAGGAAAGGGGGGCGTGAGCTCCCCTTTCCTCGCAGTGTTCGCGGCCTGCGCCCTGGTCGCCGGGGCTCCACCCGTGCTCGCCCAGGAGCGAGGTACCGTGCGTGAGGTCGTCAAAGCGGAGGGCGTCTACCGTCGGCCCCTCGGTAACGACCCCGAAACCCTCGATCCAGCCCGGATCAGCGATATCTACAGCCGTTCGGTCTCGCAGCAGATCTTCGACGGGCTCGTCCAGTTCGACCAGACCCTTACCATCGTACCCGCGCTCGCCGACTTCTGGCGCGCCTCGCGGGATGGTCTCACGTGGACGTTCAGTCTCCGCAAGGGCGTGAAGTTCCATCACGGGCGCGAGGTCACGGCCGACGACGTGGTGTTCTCGCTCACGCGCATCCTCGATCCGCGGACGCGATCGGGCGCCGCCGATCTCTTCATGAACTTGCGGGGCGCACGGGAAATCCGCGAGGGCCGTGCCAGAACCGTCTCGGGTCTCGTCGCGCTCGACCGTCACACGGTGCAGATGAACCTCAACGAGGCCTTCGGACCGTTCGTGGCGGTCCTCGCCGTGGGGCACGCCAAGATAGTGCCGCGCGACCTCGTGGAGCGGCAGGGTGACGCCTTCGGCTTCCAGCCGATCGGGACCGGTCCCTTCAAGTTCAGTCGCTGGGCTCGCGGCCAGGAGATCGTCCTGACCGCGAACCCGGAGTACTTCGGAGGGCCGCCGCACCTCGCCCGCGTCGAGTTCCGGATCTTCCCCGGCGAGCAATCCGAGGCGATGTACGAAGAGTTCCAGCGTGGCGCCCTCGAGGACACGCCGCTGCCGACGCGTGACTACCGGCGGATCCTGGCCGATCCGTCGCGCATCTACGTCAAGCGTCCGATGCTGAGCCTCCGCTTCTACGGGTTCAACACGCAGATGAAGCCGTTCAATGACCGGCGGGTCCGTCAGGCGTTCATCTACGCGATCGACCGGGAAGCGATTCACCAGGAGGTCGTCGCCGGTCGATTCTCCTTCGCGCGCGGGATCCTTCCGCCGGGGACGCAGGGCTTCAACCCTGCGGTCCGGGGCTACCCGTACGATCCCGCGAAGGCGCGGGACCTGCTGACCCAGGCGGGTTATCCTGAAGGTCGCGGTCTATTGCCGGTCACGATTTGGTCGGGATCGAAGCGCGACGAGATCGTGCGCGAGCACGAGCAGATGCGGAAGTACCTCGCTGCGGCCGGCTTCGAGACGCAGATCCATTACCAGACCGACTGGCCCGCGTTCTCTAAGCTCCTTAGCGATGGGAGGCTGCCGGTCTTTCTCTACGCCTGGTACGCCGACGTTCCCGACCCCGACAACTTCCTCTTCAAGCTCTTCCACTCCAAGAGCTCGCGGAACTTCTTCGGGTATGCGAACGCCGAGGTCGATGAGCTCCTCGTCCACGCGCGCACCGAGCTTGACGTCCAGCGGAGGATGGAGCGCTATCGACGCGCCGAACAGCTCGTGCTCGACGACGCCGTGGTCATGCCGGTCTGGCACTTCACTTATGAACGGCTCTTCCAGTCGTACGTGCGAAGCGTGGAGGTGAACGGGCTCGGCGACCCATACATCCCGCTGCGCAAGGTGTGGCTCGAGCGCCCGCGATGAGACTCGAGTCCCTCCGCTCGAAGTTCCTCTGGGGCACGCTGCTCGTGATCGCGTTCGTCATGACGTCGGTCATGGTGGTGGTCGAGCACCGGCAGCGCGCGGCGATCATCGAGGAGGTGCAGCGCCGCGGCGAGGTCCTCGCCCGAAACCTTGCGGCGATCTCCTACGGGCCGCTCCTCCTCTACAACTATACGGCGCTCGAGCAGAACGTCGCCCGCGTCGTGGGCGAGGCGGACATTGTCTACGCCTTCGTGCTCGACGCCGACGGCAGGGTAGCGGCCCACAGCAGCCATCCCGAGCGCGTTGGGGCCGTGCTCGAAGGACCTGTGCACGGGCAGGCGGCGCGCGCGAGCGGGCTCCTGGTCCAGGAGACCGTGACGTCGCGCGGCGAGGCGATCTACGACTTCGCCGTCCCGGTGCAGGTGGAGGGGCGGAAGTGGGGCACGATCCGCGTCGGGCTCTCCAAGCAGCGGATGGAGGCCGAGATCGGCAAGACGCGCCTCGAGCTCGGCGCGCTCAGCCTCGCTGTCTTGCTCCTCGGAGGCGTGGCGGCGGCGCTCATGGCTCGGCGGATCGCGCGGCCGATGCAGCAGCTCGCCGAGGGTGCGGCGGCGATCTCGCGGGGTGAGCTGGCGCAGCGGATCGAGCCGACGACCGCCGACGAGATCGGGCGGCTCGCCGCGGCGTTCAACCACATGGCCGTGCAGCTCGTCCAGCAGCGCTCTGCGCTCGAGGAGGCGAATGCCGAGCTGCAGCGACACTTCGGCGAGCTCGTCGATCTCAAGAACTACACCGACAACATCCTGGCCTCGCTCACCAACGGCATCGTCACGGTGGACCTGGGCGGACGGGTAGTGACGCTGAACCCGGCCGCCGAGCTGCTCACGGGCTTCTTCAAGGGCGAGGTCGTGGGGCGGTACTGCAGCGAGATCTTCGCACACACACCGGAGCTGAGCGACATCCTCATGGAGACGCTCGCAAGCCACGCGCCGATCTCGAATGTGCCGCTGACGCTCAGGCGTCGGAATCGGAGCACGGTCCCGATCGAGTTGAGCACCGCGCAGCTCAAGGGCGGTGAGGGCAAAGACCTTGGCGTCATCGGGGTCTTCCGCGACCTCACGCTCGTGCGGCAGCTCGAGCGCGACCTCCGCCGCTCCGATCGGCTGGCGGCGCTCGGCACGCTCGCCGCGGGGCTCGCCCATGAGATCAAGAACCCGCTCACGTCGCTCCTCACGTTCACCCGTCACCTCGAGCGCCGTTTCGACGACCCGCACTTCCGCGAGAGGCTCCAGAGCGTTGTTCCGCGCGAGCTCGAGCGCATCAACGGGATCGTGGAGCGGCTCCTGGAGCTGGCGCGTCCCGCCCGGATGAGCTTCACGCTCGTGCGGCTGCCCGCCCTGCTCGACCGTGTGGTCGAGCTCTACGCAAATCAGATCGAGGCGCGGCAGATCGCCGTGGTTCGCGAGTACGCGCGGGACGTACCGCCGATCCAGGCGGACCAGGAAGCGGTCTACCGGGTCGTCGTCAACCTCGTCGCCAACGCGCTCGATGCGATGCCGGGTGGGGGTCGGCTCACGCTCCGTGCTGGCTGGAGCGACCGCCGCGATCCGCTCCTGCCGTCGCGTCGGCGGCCGCCCGACCGCCGCGCAAAGATCGAGGTCGAGGACACGGGACCGGGCATCCCTCCGTCAGAGAGCGACCGAATCTTCAACCCCTTCTACACGACGAAGGAGGGCGGCACGGGTATGGGTCTAGCGCTGGCCCACAAGATCGTCGAGGACCACGGCGGCACAATCAACTTCCAAAGCGGGCGCGAGGGCGGTACCGTGTTCACGGTCGTCCTCCCGCTCCTCCCCGACATCTCGACAGATGCGGGCACCGGCGACGAGGCGGCGCGATGATCGTCAGATGGGTCGCCGAGTCCCCGACTCCACTCGCCGCCGACCATACTCGAAGCATACATGCGTGGGTGCAAAACGCTGACCCCGCGCGAGACCGAGGTGTTCGCCCTCGTCGTGACCGGAATGCTGAACAAGCAGATTGCGTCCGCGCTCGGCGTTGGCGAGAAGACGGTCAAGGTGCACCGCGCCCGGGTCTTGGAGAAGATGCGCGCCGGATCGGTGACCGAGCTGGTTCGGCTCGCGGACAGCGTGGGCGTGAGCGTGCCGAAGTCCTGATCGCGACGCCCACAATTCCAATGGGTGACGCGACCCCAAGTTCCACGAAGAAGAGCCGCTCACGGTAGGCGAGCGCGTGCGCCATCACGCGAATGAGCGGCTCGGCGGAATCCGGATCCCAAGACCCTACTTGAACAGTGCCGCCTCGACGAGGCCGTGGAGCTCGAGGCGCGCGGCGACCAGCCGGTTGTCCGCTCGGCGACCAAGGCGCGAAGCGGTTGGGAAGAGACCTTCCGCGAGATGGCCCGACAGGGCGACGACGCCCTGTCGGATCAGGAGGCCGTGCCGCCCAGCCGGACGCTTAGAAGCCCTTCCGTCTCATGCAACTGCGATAGGCGGCCTGGTACGTAGCGTCCTTTGCTCCTGCCGCCTTCATACCGTGGATTTGTGGATCGGACGACTCGATGACTCTGCTCGTGAAGTCGATGGAGTTTATCGTCATGGCGCCGACGCGTGCGGTTTCGGCCCGGACGTGGTCGCCCATGATCGGCGAGGCAGTTCCTGCCTTGACCGCTTCTGGCGCTTCATCGTTGCAGACGGCGAAGTCGGCGGCGGTGGGGATCTCGCCGTCGGCCGCCCGCGTGGCGGCTAGCGAGACGAGGAGGATCAGGGCGAGAGCACTCACAACTTTGTACTGCATAGCCATGTCGTACTCCTTTCAAATTATCGCTTCCGCTGGTGCGATACTAGCTGATCCTCGCCCGTTGTCCTTCACGATCCGGTAGAGGACCCACCCGCTTGCGTCTTGACCCCCGACGCGCTCGGCCTGCTCGAACAAGCTGAGCCGGCTTCTTCGCGGCGTCGAAGGATACTCCGCGAGAACCGCCTTCCGGCCCAACAGGACCGCCGCCGCCGGTAACGGCGCCTCAATGCCGTAACGCGCCAAGATCCCCCGCCTCTCGTTGTAGAATTCCATGAGCCACTTCATCCCCGCACCTCCTCGTGGGACTCTGCCGCGCCGCTTTTCCGTGTCGGCTTTCAGCCGCCCCGGCGAAATGCCCGCCTCGGCGCTCTCGTCGAGGCACGTTGTGACGAGGGCCGCGACCCCGGCGTGCCTTGTTTAGGGTGTTTCATGAAAACACGGCGACACTTGTCGCCGCCGCAAAACCGTTGCGAGGCGTCTTGAAATTCTGTCCCACAAGTTTCGCACCTTGCCATCGCCTATCCTCCAGACAACTTGCCATCTGGCTGAGGTGTCCAGTTTCCCGCCGCATACTCCGCCAAGGCTTTCAAGAGCACCGAGCGGAGCGTGGTCCCCTCGCTCACGGCGCGGACGCGCGCGGCCCGCTGAAGCTCGCGGGGGACGCCGCGCACCAGATAGATGCCTGTGGTCGCCATCCGAGCGAGCACGCCCATTCCCACTTTCACTGGCCGCCGACGGACACGATGAAGTGGACCGTCTCCTCGAGGTACGGCGACGGGATGTACGCGAGATCCAGGCGGATCTCCTTCAGCTTCTTCGCCTTCAGCGCCTCGGCGGGGAAGTCCACATCCAGCGACTGAGTCGCCTCCTGCCCGGGGTCGAGCCGGTCACTGCCGTACGTGGCGAACTTGAGGCTCGGCTCGGTCCGGCTCTCCTCGAGCTTGATCGGCTGCCCCTGGACGTCGATGTACTTGATCGTCCCTGAGACGAGACGGACGGTTTGATTCGCCGAGCTATTCTTCAGCACGACCTTCGCCGTGAGCTTCGCCGCGGAGACGACTCGGCCGGAGCCCTGCTCGACCCGCTCCGTGACCTTCATCTCCGTGACCTCGCCCGTGACGATCCCGGCCTTCACCTTCATCGCCGCGGGCGTCACCGTGTACGTCTTGTCCTCGATCACCGCTGCTGTTGCTGTCGCTGCCCGCTGCGGCGTCGGGCCGAGGACCATCCAGGCCACCACGGCCACGAGCGCTGCGCCCAGCCCCCACCGCCACCACATATCGGCCTTCTCCTCGCCAGCACTCTCAGTGGGCCAAATCTTGCGTTGAGCGACGATCGGGATGGCCGCTCCGATGAACGCGACAACAGCCACCGCGACAATCCCTGCTCCCGGAAACCCGACGGTCCTGAGGAGCACGCTCCCCCCGATGCTGCCGACGAGAGCAAGGGTGATGTCCCGCTTGAGCCCGTAGCCTCCGCGCTTCATGACCAACCCGGCCAGCAAGCCTGCCAGTAGTCCCACGAGAACCCACGTCGCGAATATGACGAAACTCATGACTCTTCCTCCTTCGTCTGGTTACGGCTCAGCCGCATCACTTCCCCCGCACCGTTGCACGCGTGGCGCCCCGTCGCCGTTTGCGCCCGTTGGATGGACGAGAGCTCAGGCCCCTCTGGCGGGCGGGCGCAGCAGCCGCCGGCCTGTCGCCGTTTTGCCGCACCAGGAGAGCCGCGAGCATTTCGATTGCCCGCTGGTCCAGGGCCCGGTCGTCGATCATCACCTGCACGGCGGGGCCCGCGAGCCCCCGGACCCGCTCGGCCGCCGAGGTGGAGCAGACGATGACGTCGACTCGCCGAACCAGACGACCGAGGGCGGCCCCCTCGGCGGGGCAAGCCCCGACCAGCGCGATGTTTGGCAGGCCGGCGTGCGCGATCGAGTGCTCCAGGTTGTGGGCCGTCTCGGCGGCGGCGGAGGCCACGCCCACCCGCGTCCCCGACGGGAGCTGGGCCAAGCGGTGGAGGGTCTCGAGATGCGCCTCGGCGAGGAGCGCGACCACCGGGACCCCCTTGCCGCTCAGAAGCCGCCCCACCTGCCGGAGATGGCAGAAGCTCGTGACCGCCGCTCGCCAACGACCGGCTTGCTTCTGGCGCCGCACGGTCGTCGCCAGATCACCGAGGAGCACCTTGTCGACGCGGATCGGGAGGTGGGCCTCGAGTTGCCGGGCAAAGAAGTCGAGCTCCGGCGGGCTGCATTCCACGAGGAGGACCTCCACGGTCCCCTGGACGGCGGCGGGCCGGACGCCGGCCAGGCTCAAAACGCCCACCGACAAGTCGTCGGCGGTCATCCCGAGGGCCGCAGCCCGGATCACCGTATCTTCTAAGAAGCTCTCGCGGAGATGAGGGGAGGGGCGGACGGGCGGTGCCGAGGCCACGAACACGCCTTTCCCCCGCCGAGCCTCCACGTATCCGCTCTGCTTGAGATCCTCGACGACGCGCGCGACCGTGTTCGCATTGATGCCGAGAAAGCCGGCCAGCTCCCGAATGCTGGGCAGGGCTTGGTCGCGCGCGACGCCGCCAGTTTCGATGGCGTGCTTGAGCTGCTCCGTCAGTTGCCGGCGGATCGGGATCGGGCTGTGCCCGTTTATCTTGAGGTTCATCGCGATCGTCATATCTGTATGGGCGCAATAGTACACTAGATCAATTTCGTCAATGTGTACTATTTTAGTGGTACACTAACCCGCTGGACAACCCAGCC
>Ga0209237_1001028_pt1 | contig 16338 bp, 14 predicted proteins | sample GraSoi013_1_40cm_2_FD_185820 | JGI IMG/M metagenome (GOLD analysis project Ga0209237, IMG submission 185820) | Grasslands soil microbial communities from the Angelo Coastal Reserve, California, USA - Sample 10_02_2013_1_40cm (SPAdes) (version 2) | ecosystem: Environmental > Terrestrial > Soil >... | reverse complement strand
GCCGATCATGCTGGGCACGATGCTGGCGGCGGGCGTCGCCGGCGTGGTCGCGGGGTTCTACCCGGCGCTGCGCGCGTCACGGCTCGACCCCATCGAGGCACTTCGCTTCGAATAGCCCAGGCTCACATCAGCCAAGCAGGCACACGCCAAAAATCCAACGGCAAAACATGTCCGGGAGAAACCGTTGTGCGTTGCGGCAAACGACCAGAACCGTTCTCGGTGATCGCGCACATTGCCAGCGAGATTCGCGGGATGCGAGAGGCGACGTCCCGCTCGCGCTCACACCGTTATTCCCACGAAGTTGTAAGGATCTCGCGTCACCGAGTCAATCGACGTCACACGCTGTCCTTGCAATCGTCTCAGGATTGCGCTTAGAGGGCTGGTGGGCAAGGGGTCGGACCCGCGCTGTTGGTGAAGGACCGAGGGGGCTATGCACAACGTGTCCGCGGGCGCGTCGATCGCGGCGGTCGACAGCCCGCCTATTCCGCATCCGACCGTCGTCCCGGAGATCGCGCCGCGCACGTCCCGCGCAGCATCGCCCGTCCACGCGCTGATCCGCCCGCACGTCCGCGGCAAGTTCATGTTCGCGGGCGACCAGAAGCTTTTCGTGCGCGGCGTGACATACGGCGCGTTCCATCCCGACGCAAACGGGCGCGAGTACCAGAATCTCGCTGCCGTCGAGCGCGACTTCGCGCACATGGCCGCGTCCGGCTTCAATGCCGTCCGGATTCCGCACACCATGCCGGAGCGTCCGCTGCTCGACGCCGCCCGCCGCCACGGGCTGCGCGTGATGGTCGGACTGTCTGCAGAGCAATGCGTGGGCTTTCTCATCGACGGCAAGAAGGACGTCGCCGAGATCGCGGAGATGGTCTGCGCCAAGGTCCGCACCTGCGCCGGCCACCGCGCGCTGCTCTGCTATAGCCTGGGCAACGAAATCCCGGCGCCGATCGCGCGCTGGCTCGGCCGCCGCAAGATCGAACGTTACCTCGAGCGTCTGTACCGCGCGGTCAAGGAGGAGGACCCGGATGGGCTCGTCACGTACGTGAACTACCCCACGACCGAATACCTCCAGCTTCCCTTCCTCGATCTCGTCTGTTTCAACGTCTACTTGGAATCGAAGGACCGATTCGAGTCCTACCTCGCGCGATTGCAGAACATCGCCGGCAATCGGCCGCTGATGATGAGCGAGCTCGGCCTCGACAGCCTCCGCAACGGCGAGGATGCGCAGGCGCGATCGCTCGATCTTCAGGTCCGCTCGGCGTTCGCGGGCGGATGCGCCGGCGCGTTCGTATTCTCCTGGACCGACGAGTGGCACCGGCACGGCGCCGACGTGGAGGATTGGGCCTTCGGTCTCACCCGCGCGGATCGATCTCCGAAGCCCGCGCTGCAGGCCGTTCGGGAGGCATTTGCGCAACTGCCGTTCCCGCGCAGCGGCAGCTGGCCGCGCATCTCCGTGGTGGTGTGCACCTACAACGGAGCGCGCACGATCCGCGATTGCCTGGATGCGCTGGAGCTGCTCGACTATCCGGATTACGAAGTGATCATCGTGGACGACGGATCGACGGATGCCACGGCGGCCATCGCCCGTGAGTACGATTGCCTGCTCATCCAGACCGAGAACCGCGGCCTCGCGAGCGCGCGCAACACGGGGCTGAAGGCAGCGAGGGGCGAGATCGTCGCGTACATCGATGACGACGCGTATCCCGATCCGCACTGGCTCACCTACCTCGCGTCGACGTTCCTGAATACGCCGCACGCCGCCGTCGGTGGACCCAATCTGCCTCCGTCCAAAGACGGATCGATCGCCGAATGCGTCGCGCACGCTCCGGGCGGACCCGTCCACGTCCTACTCACCGACTCCGAGGCGGAACACATCCCCGGTTGCAACATGGCGTTCCGGAAGCGATGCCTCGAGGAGATCGGCGGCTTCGATCCGCAGTTCCGGGCCGCGGGCGACGACGTGGACGTCTGCTGGCGCCTGCAAGAAAGGGGCTGCACGCTGGGATTCAGCCCGGCAGCGATCGTCTGGCATCACCGCCGGAATTCGGTGCGCACCTATTGGAAGCAGCAGACCGGCTACGGCCGGGCAGAGGCCATGCTCGAGCGCAAGTGGCCGCAGAAGTACAACGGCCCCGGCCATGTCCGGTGGGCGGGGCGCCTCTACGGCAACGGGCTCATGTACGCGCTGGGTTGGCGCCGGCCGCGCGTGTATCACGGGATCTGGGGAGCCGCGCCGTACCAGTCGCTCTACCAACCCGCGCCGACGTTGCTCGGTTCGCTCCCGCAGATGCCCGAATGGTACCTGCTCGTCGTCTTCCTCGTCGCACTCTCCGCATTGAGCCTGCTCTGGAGCCCCCTGGCGGTCGCGCTGCCGCTGCTCATCGGCGCGACCTTTGCGCCGCTCGCCCAGGCGTGTTTGAGCGCCGCCCGGGCGCCGCTCGCCGACGAGTGGCCTCATGCCCGCCGCGCCCGGTTGAGCCGCCGGGTATTGACCGCCGTGCTCCACCTGCTGCAGCCGATCGCGCGCCTGCGCGGGAGACTCCAGCAAGGCCTGACTCCCTGGCGCACCCGCGGCACATTCCACTGCGTCCCGCTCTGGCCGACGAAGTCCTCTCTCTGGAGCGACCGCTGGCAGAGTCCGGAGCAACGGCTCCAGTCCGTCCATGCCGCGCTGCGGGCGGAGGGAGCCTGCGTCTGCGTCGGAGGCGAGCACGAGCGTTGGGACCTCGAGGTCCGCAGCGGAGCGCTCGGCGCCGCCCGTCTGCTCATGGGCCTCGAAGACGTTCCCGGCGGGCAGCTCATCCGGCTGCGGCTCTGGCCGCACGTCGCAGCGGCGGGACCGCTCTTGTCCGGGTTGTTCGCGGCGCTCAGCGTCGCTGCGCTCGCCGATCACGCCTGGCACGCGTCGGCGATCCTCGGACTGCTTTCGCTCCTCGGCGCGTTGCACGTCGTCGCGCAGGGCACGTCGGCAATGGCCACCCTCACTCGCGCACTGCAGCAGCTTCGCGACGAGAGGCATTGATGGGCAACGTCGCGCTCTACCGCAAGCTGCTCCGGCAGACGCTCCCGTATTGGGCGGGTATCGCCGGACTCCTCGCGCTAGAGCTGCTCGCCAGCGCGGTGGCGCTCCTCAATCCGGTACCGGTCAAGCTGGTCGTCGATTCCGTCCTCGGCACCCGGCCGCTGCCCGCGTTCCTCCAGCGGCTAGTCGTCGGATCGGCGGCGGATCCCGCGACGCCGATCCTGGCCCTTGCCATCGCGCTCTTGATCGCCGTCGCCGTGGTCGGACACGTAACGACACTCTCCAGCACGCTGTTGCGGTCTTCGGTCGGGGAGCGCCTGACGCTCGACTTCCGCGCGCGGCTGATGCATCAGGTCCAGCGCCTCTCGGTTTCGCGCCACGATTCGCGCGGAACCACGGACTCGCTCTACCGGATCCACCAGGACGCGCTCGCCATCCAGTCCATCACCACAGACGGCATCGTTCCCGCCGTCGCCGCCGCGACCACGCTGGTGACGATGATCGCCGTGACGGTGCGGCTCGATGGGCAGCTGGCGCTCGTCGCGCTGATCGTCTCGCCACCCCTCTTCTTCCTCCCCCGCATCTACCGCCCGCGCATGCGGAGCCAGTCCCTGCAAGCAAAGAAGCTGGAGAGCTCGGCGCTCGCCGTCGTGCAGGAAGCCCTCGGCGCGCTGCGCGTCGTCAAGGCCTTCGGCCAGGAGGCGCGCGAGACGGACCGGTTCCTCCGACGCTCGCGCGAAGGAATGGCGGCGCGCATGAGCCTCGCCCTCCTCGAGGGCCGCTATGGACTGCTGGTCGGCCTCACCACGGCGTTGGGCACCGCCGCAGTCCTGTTCGTCGGCGTGAGCCATGTCCGTTCCGGAGTGCTCACTCTCGGGCAGCTGCTGATCGTGATGGGATACGTGGCGCAGCTCTACGCACCGCTGAAGACCATCGGCCGCAAGACGGCCACCATCCAGTCCCACCTGGCGAGCGCCGAGCGCGCATTTGCGCTGCTCGACGAGTCGCCCGATGTGCCGGAGCGTCCTCACGCCCGCGCCATCGCGCATGCCACCGGCGGGGTCGCGTTCCGGCACGTGTGCTTTTCGTACGATGCGATCCGACCGGCGCTGGACGACGTGACGTTCGAGGTACCCCCTGGAGCGCGCGTCGGAGTGGTGGGCACGACCGGAGCAGGCAAGACCACGCTGCTCAGTCTTCTGACGCGCTTCTACGATCCTACCTCGGGGACCGTCCTGCTCGACGGCGTGGACGTGCGCGATTATCGGCTCGCCGACCTGCGTGACCAGTTCGCCCTCGTCCTCCAGGAGCCGGTGCTGTTCTCGACCAGCATCGCGGAGAACATCCGTTACGGCCGCCCGGAAGCGGATGACGTGGAGGTAATCCGCGCCGCCCAGGCAGCGGGCGCGCACGATTTCATCGTTCGCCTACCGCAGGGCTACGAGACAGCGGTCGGGGAGCGAGGGGCGCAGCTTTCGGGGGGCGAGCGGCAGCGCGTCGCGCTCGCGCGGGCGTTCCTGAAGGACGCGCCGATCCTGATCCTCGACGAGCCGACCAGCTCCGTCGACGTGAACACCGAGACTGCCATTCTGCAGGCGATGGAGCGACTGATGCAAGACCGCACGGCCTTCCTGGTGACGCACCGGCCAAGCGCGCTGAGGCCTTGCGATACGCTGCTTTATCTCGAGGCTGGACGTCTGGTGAGCGCGCCCGTCGCGACCGCGCTACAGGAAAAGTGACCATGCCCGACCTTCGCGGCGAAATTCGGCGCTCATTCCCGGTGCTCGACGAATGAAACCGGCGGACCCACCGGATTCGCGCGGCGTGGCCACGAGCTGGCTGGACGGGGCGGCGCTCGCCGAGGAACGGCGAGCGAGATTGCTCGCACATCCGGCGGTGCGCGCCTGGCGCGAGCTTGGCCACGAGCGCCTCGAGCCGGTGCGCGTCCTGCCGGGGAGGAAACATCCGGCATCCATGCAGAGCTGGCCCCTCTACCGCCTCGAGGGCGTCGGCGAAGATGGAAGGCCGGTGATCGCGAAATGGTGCAGCGCCGAGGGCGGCCGCGCCGAGCGCGTGATGTACGAAGAGATCCTGCCGGAAATGCCGCTGGAAGCGCCCCGCTGCTACGGGTTGGTCGAGGACCCGGGGTCCGGCGGCTTCTGGCTCTTCCTCGAGTATGTCGAAGGAGAGAAATACTCGCGCCTGGTCCCGCTCCATCGCGCGCTCGCCGCGCGATGGCTTGCGCTGCTCCACACCACCGCGTTGAGCGCCGCCGTCCGTGCTCGTCTCCCGGACGAACGGCCCGCGCGCCATCTCGCGCACCTGCGAGAGGCGCGGGATCGGATCCTGCGCCATCGCGCGAACCTGGCCCTCGGCGCGGACGAGGTGGGCTTCCTCGAGCTCCTCGTCGGGCGGCTCGACGAGCTCGAGGCGATCTGGGGCCGCGTGGAGGAGGCGTGCGAAGGTCTTCCGGCGGCCATCGTCCACGGCGACTTCAAAGGAGCCAACTTGCGGGTCCGGAGCGGCCGCGACGGCCCGGCGCTCGTCGCCTTCGACTGGGGAGAGTCGTCTTTCGGCGTGCCGGCTGTCGACCTGGCGCAGTCGTCGCTGCCCGCGAGCGGGCTGTGCGCGATCCCCGATCTCGAGATCTACGAATCCGTCATGCGCTCCCGAAACCGGAGGGTGGAGCGCAGGACGATCCAGAGGGTCGCGCAGTGCGGCACGATCTTCCGGGCGGTGGCGGCCATCCGCTGGGCGGCGTGCCGTCTCGAGACGGAATGGCCCGCGGTGGCGGTCCAGGAGATGAGGTTCTACGATGCCGACCTCGCCAACGTCCTTCGCGCGGCAGGGTGGGTTCGTTAGAACGCATCTCATCACTCAAGCCGAGAAATGATCGCGTTCAGCAGTAGCCGCAAAGCTGCCGGCCGCAGCGGTTAGCGAATTCGAGGCCCGTCTGAGGTGCGCACGCCCCCGGCAAGGGCGGCGTTCAGCGCGGCCTCGAGCACCCGCTTGGAGTCGAAATGCGTCTCGGCGATCGCTCTCGCCGCCCGACAGTGGTGCTCATAGTCGGCATTGATCCGTTCCAATGCGGCAGCGGCATCGTCGAGTGAGGCGAAGCGGAACATCCCGTCCCCGTTGGGCAGGTAAGAGCTCGGACCGGTGTCTTGCACGACGACCGGCTTCCCGCTGGCGAGATAGCACACGGTCCGGTCGCTGACCCACGCGTTCTGAAATTCCATGTACGCCGCTTTCGCGCAGCTGAACTCGCCGCGCGACCGCTGGATGTACGAGCGGTAGGCCTCGGGGCTCGCCGCGACCTGCGCCGAGTGCCGCACCCGCCAGCCGTTTTGAACGAGGCGCGCCAGGTCCTGTGCGTCGCGATCATCGGTGTAGAGGGCCAGTTCGAGAGGCTGGCTCGTGTGGCGCGGCAGCTCTGCGTACGGGAGAAACGCCACCCGTTTGGTGTTCTCGCGCAGGACGGTCTTGCCGTTCTCGGTGACCTTCAGCCAATCGGTCGTGGACCAGCTCGAGACGGTGGTAAAGGCCTCCGCCTGCGGGTCGTAGGTGAACGGCCACAGCTCGAGGCACACGGGCGGCCGGATGCGCTGCCAGCGCAGGCCGCAGTCGGAGAAGCGGGCGGCCGGCGTACCCACGGTTTCACCGGTCGTCAGGTAGCAGTCGTGGGCCGGCACCGCGAGTTGGCCCGTGCTCATCCAGAACTGAAGCAGTCCCGGGTCGATGTCGACGAGGGCGGTCCGCCGGGCGCGGGCGAGCAGACCGGGGTGGATCGCGTAGTGGAAGTTCAACAAGAGGTCGGCCCGTCGCAGCACGCCCTCCACTTCGGACGACTCGCAGCCGACGAACCGGAAAGACTCCGGACCCTCCGCTCTCCCTCGATTGGCTGAATAGAGGAGCGCCTTTCCTTCGAGACCGAAGCGCCTCATCCGCTCGAAGAACCTGGAAAGGAGAGTCGCCTCCTGAGCGGGATCTGGTGGCGGGCGGAACTGCTCCAGCCAGTAGACCTCGCAGCCGAGGCGACGCAATCCCTGAGCGTATTGCATGTACACCCAGAAGTGGCCGCCGCCATCGGGAAAGTTGGCGACCTTGTAGACTGAGATTACCACCGTGATCACGCCGCATCCCCCGATACTGGCGTGGCGGCGGCGGAGGCGGCGAGCGTCGGCAGGTCGCGGAACCCGATGAGGCGGATGCCCCTCTCCAGGAACGCCCGACGCAGTCCGGGTTCGCACAACGTTCGCAATTCCACCTCTCGTTCGGCCGCGTAACTCGAGGGGAACCCCGGTTCCACATAGCCGGGGTGGCAATTGAGCTCGATGATACCCTCCCCGACGTCCGCATCCAGGAGCCGCAGGAGCCCCTCGACGCCGATCTGCTCGAGATGAGTCTCGCCGCCCCACTGACCGTAGAACTTCGGAAAATGCCGAACACCGGAGTGGCCCCTCACTGGCACTCCGACGCGCCGGCCCCACGGGAGCAGTCGAGAGAGGACTCGGGGGTCGCGATGCACGTCGTGGTGTGTATCGACGTGCGTGGGCGCGGAGCCGACGAGCTCCACGAACCGCGTGTGCTGGCGCCCGATCTCCGCGGGAACGCGCTCGGGCTCGACCGCGTCGAGCTCCAGATGCAGTCCAAGGCTCAGCGCCGGGCACCCGCGCGCGAGCGCGACCGCCTCCGCGCACGCCGGCCGGTCCACCATCAAGCTCGTGCTCGTCACGACACCGCTGCGATGTGCCTCGACGATGCCGCGGTTGATCCCTCGGCTGATCCCGAAGTCGTCTCCTGTGACGATGAGCCATTTCATGGAGCCCTCACTCTGCTAGCGGCGGGCGGAGCTTTTCGAGCCAGCGCTCGTAATCCATGATCTCCCCGATCGCCCACGCGGCGCCATCGTTCAGGACCGCCATCGCGTCGAACAGGATGCAGTGGGCGCAACGAGCGCTCTCCGCGGTGTGGAAGAGCAGGTTCAGCTCTGCGGTTCCAGGCAGAGGGCGGCCCGCGCGCTCCGCGGCGGCGCGATAGCGCTCGAGCAGCCACGGCCGCTCCTCCGCAGCCGACCGGTACAGGAAGGTGGAGAGGTCGTAGCTGAAGGGACCGGCACCGACGTGGTCCCAGTCGATGAGCCGCGCGCGCGGGGCGCCGTTGGCCGTGCACACGAAGACGTTCTTGGGCCAGAGGTCGCCGTGCAGCAGCGTCTCCGGGCCCGCCTCCTCCATCGCCCGGACGCGCCGGGGCGCGTCCTCGCGTAGGTCGTACAAATGGTGCAGCAGGCGCTCCCGGGCTCCGGCGAACTCCGGCGGCGCCACACGAGGCGGGGTCACCAGGGCTTCTAGCGCGGCGATGGCATCCCGGAGATTCGCCGTGAAGAAGTGCGCTCCCTGGTCGCGCGCACGCCAGCGCACCTCGGGCAGGAGCGGGTGGCCCGCCGCACGCGTGTGGAGCTCGGCGATGAAATCGATCGCGGCCGCCAGACGTTCTGGCTGCCGGTTTGTGGCGAGCGTTTCGTGGCCGAGATCCTCGTAAACGTGCCAGACCCAGCACCCGTCCCGTGGCGCCGCGGCTCCCAGCAGCTGCGGGCAACGGTCCCCGAAGCCGAGCGCGGGCAGCCAGCGCTCCGCGACGAGGCGGTCCGTCTGTGCGGTCGCGGGTTCGAGGCGCTTGAGCACGAGGCTCTGCCCGGATCCCAGGCGCAGCCTGTACACTTCCCTCTTCAGCATCTCGAGCCGGATCGACGCCTCGGCGTCGAGGCTGGGGCGCATCGTCTCCCACAGCAGCTCGCAGATCTCCGCCGCGCCGGGTTCCTGCATCTCCCCGAGGGAGCGCTCCAGTCGCTCGCGCAAATGGATGGCCCTGCTCGTCACACCGGGCATTTCCCCCACCTCCATGCCTGCCTGGTTGGCGCCCTTCATGATCACTCCAGCGCTCTCTCCAGCACCCGCGCGACGACGCTGCGGCCATCGAAGTATTGCTCGGCCAGCGACCGCGCCGATCGACAGTGCCGCTCGTAGTCCGCCTCGACGGCGGCCAGCGCCTGCACTGCTTCGTCCATGGAGCGGAACCGGAAGAGGCCCTCGGCGTCGGGCAGAAAGCGGCTCGCCCCGGTGTGCTGGACGACCGCAGGCTTTCCGCTGGCGAGATAGCAGAGCGTGCGATCGCTGATCCATGCGTTGGCGAACTGGATGCAGTAGGGCTTCACGCAGCTGAACTCCCCTCGCGATCCCTGGATGTAGGCGCGGTACTGCTCTGGGGTCGCGCTGACATCCCATGCCTCGCGAAGCTTCCACCCGAGAGGCTCGAGGCGCGCTTGCCACTCCGGGTAGTGCTCGCCCAGGCACACGGCCAGCTCGAGCTTCGCGGGGGTCCGCGACGGGAGGGCCGCGTATTCGAGAAATGCCACGTTCTTCTCGTTCGAGAATGTCTCCCCATGGAACTCGAACGTCCCTCCCCACCAGTGCGTGACCGTCGTGTACGGCCTGGCGGGGCCAGCGCGGACTTCGGGCCACTCCGGAAGGAACACGGGCGGGGCGGTGTAATGCCACCGGAGGCCGCAGTCAGGAAAGCGGGCCGAGGGCGTGCCGACGGTCTCGCCGATGGTGAAGTAGATGTCGTGGCGCGCTAGAGGGATCTCGCGTGTGGTCACCCACACCTGGGAGAGGGCGGGGTCGGTGTCGATCAGCGCAGCGCGGCGGAACCGGTTCACCACCGCCGCGGGCTGGGAGTGCCAGAGATTCAGGAGCAGGTCGGCGCTCGCGGCAGCGTCCAGATCGAGATAACGGGAGGCCAGGTCGTCGGGAAGCGCCTCCCCGTTCATGGCGAAGAGGGCCAGCGCGTCCCCGAGGCCGAAGGGCGTAAGGCGTGCCTTGAGTTTGGCGGCGCACGTCCGCGCGTCGCCACCGCGCCGGCGGCGGCGCGCCGCTGCCGAGGTGTCCCGATCATCGAGATCGACGCCCTCCAGCCAGATCACGCGGCAACCCAGCGCACGGAGGCTCAGCGCCCACTGGAGGTAGACCCAGAGGTGCCCGCCGCCGTTCGGGTAGGCGATCGTATTCGCCGGCGCCATGCAGACGGTGACGCTCATCGAACCACCACTGGGACTGCGGTACGCACGGGCTCCCCCCCGGCGGCGCGCTCAGCCGCCGCACAGTCACCTCGATCCGTGCAGGGCAGCGCGTAGCACATCCCCGCCATCCTCTGCTAGATGTCCTTTCTGACGTTGTTCACGCGGCCTCCACGCACGTTCAAGGCCGGAAAGGGCACGGTGATCTGGGTCCCCGTCGAACCCAAGCTTGCCGTGAAGCTATCGATTTCCATCCTTCCCCGGGCGAGTCCGTGAAGTCGTACGCTAGACAGTTTCGTCGTCTTGCGCCTGGTAGGGAGCGCGAGCGCGTGATCACGGCCATGCGCGACCAACTGAGCGGCAGGACCTCGCGCCAGTTCCGAGCTCGCGATGCGGCACTGCGCGTGCCTCGCCGTCACTCCGAGGCGCGCTTCGAGCTGGCGGACCGACTGACTCAGCGCCGAGGGCGACACGCCGAGCTCCCTCGCAGCGCCTGCGAAGCTCCGGCGCCGCGCGACCTCGAGATAGGCATTCAGGGTGTTGAGGGGCGTGAAGGCCACCGTGAAGATTTCCTACACGAGCTCGGACCCGGGCGCCACCTCCGGCGCCCGCCGCGGCCCGACCAGCGCAAGAGGCTCGCCTTCGGTGCCGATGGCGAAGGCACCCAGGGCGATGGAAAGGAGCGGCAGCACTCAACGGTCGATTTCCGCCATCTGCCGTTCGCTGTAGCGCGGCCCCGCCGTCGGCGGCAGCGCCGCCTCGAGCTGCGCCAGGTCGGCGGCGGTGAGCACCACGTCCGCCGCGGCGACGTTCTCCTCGAGGTACTTGCGGCGCTTGGTTCCCGGAATGGGCACGATGTCTTCGCCCCGCCTCAGCAGCCACACCAGCGCGATCTGAGCCGGCGTCGCGCCTTTCCGCTTCGCCATCTCCTGCACCGTGGAAGCGATGCGCACGTTCGCATCGAAGTTCGCGCCCTGGAGCCGCGGGTCGTTCCGGCGGAAGTCGCCCTCCGGGAAACTCTCGGCGCGCTGGACGGTTCCGCTGAGGAAGCCGCGTCCGAGTGGAGCGAACGCGACGAGCCCGATGCCGAGCTGACGCAGGAGCGGGATGATCCGCGGCTCGAGGTTCCGTTCCCAGAGCGAGTACTCGCTCTGGAGCGCCGAGATCGGATGCACCTTGTGCGCGCGCCGGATGGTCTCCTCGCCCGCCTCGGACAGGCCGAGGTAACGGACCTTTCCCTGCCGAACGAGATCGGCCATCGCGCCCACCACGTCCTCGATCGGCACCTGCTTGTCGACGCGGTGCTGGTAGAGGAGGTCGATGTAGTCGGTCTGGAGCCTGCGCAAGGAGGCTTCCACCACCTCGCGGATGTGCTGCGGGCGGCTGTCGAGGCCAACGATCTTCCCGTCGTCGAACCGGAAGCCGAACTTGGTGGCGATGATCACCTGTTCGCGCTTGCCCTCGAGAGCGCGTCCGAGAAGCTCCTCGTTGTGCCCGACGCCGTAGGCCTCGGCGGTGTCGAAGAACGTCACCCCCAGCTCGACGGCGCGCTGGAGGGTAGCGATCGATTCCGGATCGTTGCGGGTGCCGTACGACTGGCTCATCCCCATGCAACCGAGGCCCAGCTCCGAGACCTCGAGTCCCTGCTTTCCGAGCTTCCGTTTCTTCAGCATGACGTCCCTTCCTTTCGAGTTCCGACGACGGACAACGTACGCAGCCGACCAGCGTCAGGAAACATATGGCGATTGCATGGCCGGTTCAGAACATCTTCACGACGGCTCACCGGGAGATGGACGTGGGCGCGCCGTACTGCTCGTCGCTCACCTTCTCCATCCAGTCGACGACCTTGCCGTTCAAGGATCGATGCCTGATTCGAATCCGCCGATGCCGCCCCGAGCACGGAAAGCGAGATGACCGTCGCGGCGAGCAGCTTCATGTCCGGCCTTTCGATTCGGAGGCAAACAACTCCTTCGCGCGTGTCACGGCCGACATGGCGTTCGGCCAGCCGGCATAGAAGGCGAGGTGGGTGATGAGCTCGACGAGCTCCTCTTGCGTCACGCCGTTCTCGATCGCGCGCGGGAAGTGGAAGGTCATCTGCTCGGTCTTCCCCATCGCCACGAGGGCCGCGCAGGTGATCAGGCTGCGGTCGCGCCTCGAGAGCTGGGGCCGCTCCCAGACGTCGCCAAACAGCACCTTGTCGCTGAGCTCGACCAGCTTCGGCGCGAAGTTGCCGATGGCCTTCTGTGCGGCGGTTGCAGGTTGCTTGACGTCCATGGTCGTTCCTCCTTGTGTCTGCACCTCACCCCTGTTCGCGAAATCGTACGAATCGGTACGCGAGCTCAGGGCCGGCGCGGCCTCCGTAAGCAAGCTCTCCGATGAGGAGCCCGAACGGCTCTGTATAGCGGGCGATCCGCAAGGGGCCTGCATCCACCGGTTCGAAGCCGACGTCGCGGATGAGCGTTGCGGCCACCTTCTTTCCGCGCGCCTCGTCGCCGCAGTACACCAGGCTGGGCCGCGGCGAGCTGCTGCGCGCCTCGAAGACGTCGAACAGCACCTCGCTCGGCACGGTGTTGAAGGCGCAGACGACCTGCGCGCCTCGCGCTTTCTTCGCCAGTTCCTCCGCGCCAGACGACGTGAGGCCGACGACGAGGCCGGTGTTGCCGTCGTTCATCGGGAGCGAGCAGGTGACGATGACCATGCCGGACAGGTCGCCGGCCTGGCTCAACACATCGTCCATTCGCGACCAGTGCACGCCGAGCAGGATCGCGTCCGCGTCCCGTGCTGCCTCGCTGGGCGTGCCTGCGCGCGCGTTTGCGCCGGCCTCGCGTGCGAGGGTGCTCAGCTTCTTCTCGCTCCGCGAATAGCTGAAGACGACTTCATGCCCGGCCCGCGCGAAAATCGTTCCGAGCTTTCCGCCCATCAATCCCGAACCCAGAATGCCGACTCGCATGCGACTCTCCTTGCTTCAGCGACCGGTCCTTTTCTCGAGGTGCTCCGGATAACGAGCTCCCTGCACCGTGATCTTCGAAGCGGTGCTCTCGATCTCGCCGAGGTCGTCAGGCGTCAGTGCGACGTTGGTTGCTCCGAGATTCTCCTCCAGGCGGTGCAGCTTCGTGGTTCCCGGAATGGGCACGATCCACGGCTTCTGCGCCAGCACCCAGGCGAGAGCGATCTGAGCAGGGGTCGCGTTCTTCCGTTTAGCAATCTTCCCAAGCAAGTCGACCAGCGCCTGATTGGCCTTTCGAGCCTCGGGCGCAAAGCGGGGGACGATGTTGCGGAAGTCGGAGCTGTCGAAGGTGGTCTTTTCGTCGATCTTTCCCGTGAGGAAGCCCTTGCCGAGAGGGCTGAACGGAACGAATCCGATTCCCAGTTCCTCGAGCGCGGGCAGCACTTCCGCTTCAGGGTTTCTCCACCACAGCGAGTATTCGCTCTGGACCGCCGTGACCGGCTGGACCTTGTGTGCACGGCGGATGGTCTGCACTCCCGCTTCAGAGAGGCCGAAGTGCTTGACCTTGCCTTCACGAATCAGATCCTTCACCGCTCCAGCGACGTCCTCGATCGGCACGTCCGGATCGACGCGGTGTTGATAATAGAGGTCGATCGCCTCGACCTTGAGCCGCTTCAGTGAGCCTTCGGCGGCCTGCTTGATGTGCGCGGGCCGGCTGTCCAGACGGGTCCAGTGCGCTTCGCTCGCGAACGCGGGCCCGAAGCCGAACTTGGTGGCGATCGTCACGCGCCTGCGGAAGGGAACGAGGGCCTCGCCCAGGAGCTCTTCGTTCGTGAGCGGGCCGTAGATCTCGGCGGTGTCGAAGAATGTGACGCCGCGTTCGACCGCTGAGCGGATCAGCGCGATCATCTCCTTCCTGTCCGCAGGCGGACCGTAGCCAAAGCTCATTCCCATGCAGCCGAGACCGATGGCCGAGATCTCGAGATTGCTCTTCCCCAGTTTTCGTTTCTGCATTGCTCTCCTCCCGTTCAGCCGTGCAGGGTCAGCGACCGAGCCCGAGGATAGGCAGGTGCGCGCATGTACGAAACGCGCGCGAACTGCAAGGGCCGTTCATGAAACCTTCACGATCCCCTCGGACGTCAGCGTGAGGCCTCGGCTTTGGGGAAATGGCTTGCAGCCGTGACCCGTGAGCGGGGCAGAGACCGGAACAGGACAGCCGGCCGAGAGAGCTAGCGGAGGTCAAGACCGGCGCCACCGCCGTGAAGGCGCGCCGCTAGAGCTCGAAGCCGCGCGACGCGCTCTTCGACAGGCGGGTGCGTCGAGAAGAGGCGCGCCAGCGCCCTCCCAGTGAACGGGTTGACGATGAACAGATGCGCGGTGGCGGGCCCCGCAAATGGGTACGGTCGCGCATGCGCGACCATCTCGATCCGCTCCAAGGCCTCCGCGAGGGCTTCGGGGTCGTCGGAAAGCACGCCCCCGCTCGAGTCAGCAGCGTACTCGCGGCTGCGCGAGATCGCCAGTTGGATGATCACCGCGACCAGCGGCGCGATCAGCGCGATCACGAGATCGCCCAGTGCCGACCCGCGCCGGTCCTCCCGGTCCGAACCGGTGCCGAGCAGGATTCCCCACCGCAGCATGGAGGCGACCGCACTCACCAGCCCGGCAACGGCGGCCGCTACGGTGGCGATGAGGATGTCTCGATTGCGAACGTGCGATAGCTCGTGCGCGAGGACGGCGCGGAGCTGGCGGCGATTGAGAATGCGCAGGATTCCTTCCGTGACCGCGACCGCAGAATGGTGCGGATTGCGCCCCGTGGCGAACGCGTTGGGGGACTCCGAGGGGATCAGATAGATCCCCGGCATGGGCATCCCCGCTCTGCCCACCAACTCCTCGACGATCTCATAAACCACGGGCAACTCGTCGCGCGATACGGGCTGAGCGCGGTTCACCATCAGCGCCACACGGTCGCTGAACCAGTAGGCGCCCAGATTGAAGAGGAGGCCGATGCTTCCCCAGAGGAGCATCCCCTGGGGACCGCCCAAGTAGTTGCCGATCGCGACGAGCAGCCCGATGAGGCCGCCCATGAGCAACGCTGTCTTCGCGTAGTTACGCCCCATGACACCGGCAACGTAACGCACGCCGCCGCGCAGGCAAGCGAACCGGACGTCCGGCCTGGGGAAGGGCTGGTGGATCCCTTGCAACGTACAGGATGCGCGCCCCTCCACCTGAGGCGAAGGCGACTCCCGCCTGGCGCGACGGAAGGGCTCGACTGACTCCGGAACCGAGCGATTGGCGAAAGCACGTCGAGCACTGGATGCGTTCTTCAAGAACGTCCAATGGGCGGAAGTGGAGCGGCGCTTGGGTCGCGCCCAAACGGCCGACGCTGTATTGCGCAGCTGATATATCGTGTCCCATCATCAGAGCGAGGTGAGCGCATGGAGCGGAAGCAGGCGTCGGATTTCCATCCAGAGGTCTTGAGGCTCTTCGATCAATACGTGCACGGCTTGATCGATCGCCGAGGGTTTCTCGAGAAGGCGGCCCGGTTCGCCGCGAGCGGCGTGACGGCCGTGATGCTCCTCGATTCGTTGAACCCCCGTTTCGCCGAGGCGCAGCAGATTGCCCAGGACGATCGGCGGCTGGCGACGAGCCATGTGGAATACGACTCGCCCAGGGGAACGGGGAGGGTGCGCGGCTACCTGGCGCTGCCCAAGAACCGGTCGGGACGGCTGCCGGGCATCCTGGTAGTCCATGAAAACCGCGGGCTCAATCCGCACATCGAGGACATCGCCAGGCGCATTGCCTTGGAGCAATACGTCGCGTTCGCCCCCGACGCGCTGACCCCGCTCGGTGGTTATCCCGGAGACGAGGACAAGGCGCGCGAGCTCTTCGCAAAACTGGACCAGAGCAAGACCCGCGAGGACTTCGTGGCCGCAGTGGCATGGCTGAAGGCGCGCCCCGAATGCACCGGCAAGGTCGGCGTGGTGGGGTTTTGCTGGGGCGGCGGCATCACGAACATGTTGGCCACCCGCATCCCCGACCTCAGCGCTGCGGTGCCGTTCTATGGCCCCCAACCGCCGGCAGAGGACGTGGCTAAGATCAAGGCGCCGCTTCTCATCCACTACGCGGAGAACGACGAGCGCATCAACGCCGGCATCCCGGCGTTCGAGGCCGCCCTCAAGGCCAACCACGTGAGATACGAGATGTTCACCTATCCTGGCACGCAGCACGGCTTCAACAACGACACCACTCCGCGCTACGACAAGGCCGCGGCGACCCTCGCCTGGCAGCGCACCA
>Ga0209237_1001027_pt1 | contig 16338 bp, 18 predicted proteins | sample GraSoi013_1_40cm_2_FD_185820 | JGI IMG/M metagenome (GOLD analysis project Ga0209237, IMG submission 185820) | Grasslands soil microbial communities from the Angelo Coastal Reserve, California, USA - Sample 10_02_2013_1_40cm (SPAdes) (version 2) | ecosystem: Environmental > Terrestrial > Soil >... | reverse complement strand
TCTCCTCTCGCCCTTTAAGCGAGCCTCCGTGGGACTGCTGCTTGGCTGGGGTCTATTGAATCTGGTAGGCGGGGGCATTATCTCAGTACTCCCCCTGAACTTCCTTCCGTTTGCGCCTGCACAGACCCTGACGCACTACCTTGCCCACCTGTTCTATAGTGCCGCAGAGATTCCGCTAATCCTCATAACGGCAAGACTGCTTAGAGAGCCTAATCCTAATCACGACTTGAAGGTCGCACCTTGAAAGTTTACGCCGCCCTGCCGAATCTATGGGAGTCCTCTGCGTGATGAGTTCGGGGTGGCCCGAGATTCCCCTACTCTTTGTCGATGAACTCAACCGCAGTTGTTGCGCAAAGCCCGATCTACGTCGCTGAGTGCCACTATTTCTTCTGAAAACGTTTCCGGACTCCTATCCCAAGCGAGTATGGCCCTGTGGATTATCGTCTTCCGGAGGTAGCGGAGCCTGTCGCAGAGCAGAGATCGATCCTCATCTATTTCTTGCGCCAATGGTTTAGAGCCCTCTCAGCACGATCCGCCATGTACTCCTCCCATCTATTCAGGTCCTTTCGGAGTTCTCGCAGCTTCCGGACGACTTCCTCATATTCTTCCTCGTCGGGCATTGGCTGATTACTCCCTCTCGTGCTTTTTCCGTCTCCCGACAATATAAAGAATCTTCGCCTATAAGGGCCACCGAATTCGGCGTCGCCGCTTTCGGGCCCCGAATCCACCCGAGCCCCGCCGGGTTTCCCATTGTTGAGTGGCGCGGCTACTCTTTGTCAATGAACTCTGCCGGGTTCGAAGGCTCCGGCGAGAGACCCTTCCTCTTCCTGATTTCAGTGACGAGCGGGTAGAGCATGTTGGCGGAGACCGCCTGCCACAGCTTGAAGTGAGTGTTCCAGACTGCCTTTCCCGTGGCTACGCCGTAGCTGGTAGGCAAGTTAAAGATGAAACGATTCATCTACGCTTATATGCTTGGATGGTATTCTTCTAACAACGTGGTTGTTGTGGGGATTACGCGCGCGACGATAACTCTGATGGGCGAGAAGGAATCAGAGGTGGAGCTCATAGTGGATACAGGGTCCATCCTCACATGGGTGAAGAGGGGCACGCTTCAGAAAATCGGAGTAAAGCCGAGGTGGGAGAAGGAGTTCCGCACGATTGAGGGAAGAATTATCAAGAGAAAGACCGGATTGATTGCGATTCGTCATGACGGGGCCGAGGCTGGGATTGAGGTCGTGTTTGGCGACCGCGGTGACGCCGAAGTGCTTGGAGTCACCGCCCTCGAAGGTCTTGGAATGGAGGTCGATCCGGTGACGAGGGTGCTCAAGCGAACGAGTCTCCTGGCACTCTGACCGTAGCTTTCATAGGGACGCCGGCGTACCGCTCTCAGCCTTGGATTCTTCTTTGTCTGCCTACTCCTTATCGATGAACTCTGCGGGGTTCGGTGGCTCCGGCGAGAGGCCCTTCCTCTTCCTGATTTCAGTGACGAGCGGATAGAGCATGTTCGTCGGCACCGCCTGCCAGAGCTTGAAGTGGGTGTTCCAGACCGCCTTTCCTGCGGTGGCTCCTCTCATCACCTCGCTCAGGTCGAAGGTCTCGGCCGCCGGAATCTCCCCCTCGACTACCGTGAGAACCTCCTTCTGCTCGATGTTGACGAGCTTTCCGCGCTTGCCGCTGATAACTCCCGTGACGGCCCCGATGAGTTCGGTGGGCCCCTTCACCTCGATGCCGAGGACGGGCTCGAGGAGGGTGGGGTTTGCGGTGAGCATCGCGCCGAGGATCGCGCGTCGGGAGGCGGGCATCAGTTGGGCGTAAGTGCGGTGGGCGGGGTCCTCGTGCGGGACGTAGTTGGTCAGCGTGCACTTGATGCCTCGGCAGAACTCGTAGGCGAGCGGCCCGTTCTTCATTATGTCTTCGAAGCCTGAGCGGATCGAGGCCATCGACTCCTGAAGGTACTGGACCCCCTTAGTGGTCTCGGTCATCATGTTCCCGCGCTCGTCTACCGCGACGACGGACCTCGCCTCGTCGGAGTCCCACCCGTGCTCGCGGAGGGTCTTCTGGATGGACTTTTTGTCGGCGGTCTCGCTTATCGTGCCGTTCCGTATGAGCTCGACGATGTCGGGGGAGAGGGGCATGATCTCCATGAAGACCTTGTTGTGGCGGTTGGGGGAGCGCGACATCACCGGGCCAGCGGCGGCGCGCACGGTCTCGCGGTAGTTGATTATCGGCTGGGACTGCACGATCTCGAGGCCCTGCTGCTGCAGCATCGTCGTCGCTATCTCGAGGTGAAGGACGCCCATCCCGGCCATCAGCGTTTCGCCGGTCTCCTCGTTGATGGTGACGATGAGGTTCGGGTCCTCGATGTTCAGGCGCCTCATCCCCTCCACGAGCTTGGGGAGGTCGCGCGGGTGCTTCGGTTCCACGGCGATGGTGACGACTGGCTCGCTCACATAGTGGATGCTCTCGAAGGGTGCGACGTCCTTTATCGTGGCGAGGGTTTCGCCGGAGCGGGCGTCGAGGCCTAGGATCGCTGGGATGTTGCCTGCGGGGAGGGCCCCCACGATTTCGCGCTGGATTCCCATGAACATCTGGACCGATTGGACGCGGCCCTGGCGCTTGGCGCCGATGAGGTAGACCTCGTCGCCGTCGCGGATGTAGCCCGAGAAGAGGCGGCCCGTCGCGACAAGGCCCGCTGCGGGGTCGACGACTATCGCGGTGACCATCATGACGGTGGGGCCGTTCTCGTCGCAGGTGAGGAGGGCCTTGCCGACGGAGCTCGTGAGGTCGCCGTGCCAGATCTTGGGGATGCGGTAGGACTGGGCGACTTGGGGCGAGGGATGATGGCGGATGACCATGGAGAGGAGGGCCTCGTTCAGGAGGAGCTTCTCGCTGAGTATCTTGGGCCCTTCGCCCATGTAGGCGTCATAGATGTCCTTGAAGGACATGCCGGCGGCGCGGGCGGTCTCGATGTTGAAGCCCCAGCGGTCTTTTGAGGCGCCGAAGGCGACAGACATGTTCGCGACGGAGACCTTCCAGATCTTCTTGTACTCGGGCTCGGCGTAGAGGTCGATGAGGCGGTTGAAATCGTTGACGATGTTCGTCAACCAGCTTTGCATCTTCTCCGGGCCCAGCCGTATTTCCTTGATGAGGCGGTCGACCTTGTTGATGTAGAGGACGGGGCGGACGCGCTCGTCGAGTGCCTGGTGGGTTACAGTCTCGGTCTGGGTCATTACTCCCTCTACGGCGTCTATGACAACTATGACACCATCGACGGCCCTGAGAGACCTTGTGACTTTTCCAGTGAAATCGATATGGCCTGGTGTGTCGATGAGGTTGATGACGTACGGAGTTCCTTTGCTTTCGTAGTATAGAGTAACGTTTGCGGCCTTGATCGTCATCTGCCTCTGCTGCTCGAGCTCCATATAGTCCAGAGCTAACGCTTGGCCAGCCACGTTGGGGCTGAGCATCCCCGACGCCGCCAGGAGACTATCGGACGTTGTCGTTCTCGGCAGGTTGGTCGGCTAGGCCAGCCTGTTGCCGTGATCAACGTGGGCGATGATCCCCAGGTTGCGTATCTGGTCCTTCTTCGAGACTATCTTGAGAGCCTCGGTAGTCGATTTGAACCTCGGCATTACGTATACCTGCTTTGAATTGCTGCGTCGGCAATATGGTTATGAACGTTTCTTCACGAGCTATAGTCACCCCTGCCGTCTCACAAAGGGGCAGTTCTCCCCGGCTTGAGGGTGAAGGATGCAGCAACCCTCACCGCCAGGTCGTTTGGCTCAAGCGATAACCTGACTCTAGGATGCCTTCACCACCAGCAATCCCTCTCTAGCGTACAGATCAACGGTATTGAACACCGTATTGAAGAGCTTGAACTGGCCCGATTGGTCAGCTTTGAAAGTTATCAGAGAAGCCGTGTTGGGAGGAAGAACGACCCCGCCTGGGAAGTAGTGGTCGATTGTCATTCCGAAGCTTTCGTATTGATCAAGATTGCAGAAGAGGATCTTCACCCAGGAACCTCGGGCAACCTCTATCAGAGGATAGCTGGGCCACTTGGATCCGTTCCAGTTACGCAGATAGGAAACACTGTTGTTGAAACCATTTTTGTTGGCTATTATGAGGAAATCTCCAGGCGGCTTGCCACTAATGCACTGACTGAGGGGCTGTGGATTCGGAACGAGGATCATGTTAGCGGAGGTTGTGGCGCGCGACACGGATGCATTCGGCTGGGTCGAGTATTCGACAAGGCCTATTCCCCCAACTAAGACAACTATTATGACGACAAAGGTCCGGACTGGCGTTCCAATTGCCGATCTTTGATGCGTCATGATCTGCTTGGTGTTTTCTGAAGTGTGATTAAAACAGAATGGTAGATTCTTAGGGGGCAGAGTCAAGAGAGCGGGACTATCAGCGTCGCATTGTTCGAAATTTAGTGGTCGCGGAGGGTTCGGTGATGCGTTCTAGAACGAGTCGATTCGTGGGTTGATTCGTGCTTTCTACCGGTTGTGAAAGCGCGATTAATGCTCACTGCCCGCACCCGTACTTACCGTCCTTCTTGCGAGCTCACCGAGGCTAGCGAATCTTGTCATCCAGACCTCGAACTCCCTCTGACTTTTTCATCTACTTGTTCGGCGTAATCTAGGAGACAGGAATGTCGCGAAAGTAGCGAGGGTTCCACCTAGAATCATCCCGGCAACTACTTGTGAACGTAGCTCATTTGTGCTCTAGCTTGAAGAGCATCCTGTTTAACTTGCTGTAATCCATCAGCCTGATTGAATCCAATCCAACTTCTATGTCAAAAGTGTTGGCCATGCACTCCTTGACGACTTCCTTTCCGAACTTTTGCGTAAGCCTTCCAATGTAGGGCCCGATGTTTACTGGTCCTGGAAGGGTTTCAACAAGACCGCCTTTTGCGTCGAGAACTACAATCAAATGGGCTCTGATGACCCCCGCTTCTGGAGCCTTGTAGACGGAGGCTAATGCTTTGTACTTATCCTTCACGTCCGCCAACTCTAAGTCTGCGCCGCACCGCTCAGAGCGTGGTTGTGGGTGCTCTCTTCACGCGCGCCGAGATTAATCAGCTTCTGGACCAACATAGTCCTCTCTTCATTATCCCTCAAATGTACCTCATACTTCTGTCGAAGCCACTTAGATCCGCTCACCAACAGCACCATCTCTCCGAGCTTTTCGACCCGTATTGGCCTAAGGTAGGTGTAATCCACTCTTGGCTTTATCCTAAGGAACAGATAACCTCTCATGATGGCGTACTCGCCGACGAACGGTAATCCTCTCCAATTTCTGTACAAATAGCTATCTTTCGCTGCGACTCGAACAAGCAAGAGGTACAAACCCAGCGGAAGGATTACGGCTGGTACCAGGAAAATCAAGGTAATCAGTCCCACGCCTGCCGATATCAGAGCGAGAAAGAGAATCAGCCACACTACAATACGAAAAAGGACAAACCTCCGTTTGGTGAGGAGTCGCGGACCAGTTGGTTTCCATCACAGGGGAACCATTCCTCAATTTCCAAACTATTCAGCTGGAACCGTCTTGACGAACTAAAACTTTCGGGTGTGGATTACTGCGTGTTACCCCTATCGGTTCGTCTGGTCGTGAATCGTCCCCCAGCAGCAGCACTCACTCGTTCGACAATTGGGACAAGCTCCCGGAGAGCTGCTCATCATGCATTCGCCGGGTGAACAATCGCAGTCGGCGCAGAGGATCGCCACTTGTCTCAGAGTTATCAATGCGGCCTCCCGTTTAAGGTTACCCGGCATTCAGTACGTAACCAGCCATCAGCCAGTGTGCCCGAAAGGGCCTTGTCTGGAAGGGGCCCTGGGTATGACGTCCGGAACCAGGTATTAAATACCCAGGCAGCCCTTTAAGCAGAGGTCGTGCCTGAAAATGTCCCTCGAACTAGAGAACCTTCCAATTGAAGACAGGTACCGCATCTTCGAAGCGCTCTCCCACCCCACGCGCGTCAAGATCCTGAGACTAGTCAAGGAAAAACAGCTCGCATTCTCGGCGCTTAAGCACGAGCTGGGGCTGGAGAGCAGCGGCCAGCTTCAGCATCACCTGCGGAAGCTCTCCGAGATGGTTGCCATCTAGGAGGATAGCGGGAGCTTCGGCCTGACAATCATGGGGCGAAGGGCACTCGATGTATACAGGTCGAGCGAGACGTCCGGAAGGTCGCTCGAATCGGTTTGTTGTCTGCCGGTACGGCTGGAAGCCCCGAAAACCGTACGAGTGGGAAGGACCGGAAGCGCGCTGAGGCTCTCTCTTGCGGGCGTCCTGCTCGCCTTGACCGCCGCATTCGTGGCGACGGGTCAGGCCGCATTGAAGTTCTACGGCTCTTCTGTCTCGGTCGGGTTTGGCCTTTCTGGGACGGTCATAGCGGGCTTTTTCGGAGTTTCCTTCTTAATCGCGGGGCTTGAGCGAGACCCCGGATGCGAGATCACGGCCATCCCGAATCTCTTCGCCAGAAAGAGGAAGTTCTACTCCACCTGCTTGATCACGCCCTTCAATCTACCAAATGGACGACTGTTGGAGTCTCTCGAGCCATCTGGACGCGATGGAGAGAAGGCAAATGCGAACTCCCTGTAGGGTTGACGGGTCTCCGTCCGGACAAAGTTAGCCTACCCTAGCTTGGGACGAAGCCTCGACACATCCTTTTCACCGCGAGAAAACTCCTGCGGTTGGCCCGTTAGCTTCATCAGACTTCACAAGGGTACCGTGGTTCTAATTACCTTCGATGCAATCTACTGGCAGGTGCGACCTCCTGACTCTGGAAAAGCGCTACATCACACTTGTCGCCCTGACCATAGCGATGAACATGACGGCAGGCCTTATCTCGTGGCAGGGTTTGAGGGAAGGAGACGGATTCGAGTTGAATCCTTCCGCAACCTTCACACCTTTCGGCTTTTTCTCCAGAATCCTCGCAATCCTGGCAGTTGCCTCGATGCTCCTAAGTGATTCCGAGGCTCGCAGGAATATCATGATGGGTATGTTGTTGGGGGTAGCCTCCGCAGACGGAATCTGGGACCTATTCCAGCTCAACTTGATATTCTACAGGTTCGAGTACCTCGCATTCATAAGCGTGATAGGGACGGCTGCCATTGTCCCCACCGCCGTCGCGTTTGTTGAAGTGGGAAGGTTAGCGCATCAACGGGACCAGGCGGGGACGGCGGGCTAACCTCGTCGCCCCCTTTATTTCGTCCACCTCGAACTGTGGAATGAATTCCACAAGAAACGCAAAACGACGGCTAGAACGGCGCGATTTCTTGCTTGATTTTCTTCAGTTCTATGGCTGTCACTAACCTGATGTTCTCGACCTTGACTTCGTATTTGTAATTCCTTTTCAGATAGGATTGAACTGCCCGCTTTACTTGTTCTCCTTCGCATCCTGCCGTTCGTATCGGCGTTAACGCGTATTCTTCCTCAACTGGATATTGACCAAGGCTAGCGAGATAGAGCTCCCGCATGTAAAACGTCTTCTCTTTCCCGACGCATTCCCCAACCACGAAGGCTCGAAGGCCGCCAGAGGGAGCCTTTGAGATCAGTTGCTCCAGTTTGCTCCGTGTGCACGACCGAATCATTACACGGTCAGGCTCAAGACCATACTCTTCGTTCACATACTCAGCGGTCGCCGCGAGAGCTTTCTTTTCAGTGTATTTTCCCTCGTACAATCCCAACATGATCTTGCCGGCTGCATTTTCAACCAGCGCTCCCTTAGAATCCACAATCGCGAGCCTTCCTGTCCAGATTTGTCCTTCCGATGAAACGTGATATGGAGTGTTGAAAAGGACGAGAAATTTTCCCTTCTTGTTTGTAGTTCGCTTCACTTCAGCAATGAAATTCGCATTCTGCTATTAAGTATCTCTAAGAAAAAAGGGGAAAGGGGAGACGGAGAGTTGGGTTGGATGAGTCGTTGTTTGCGGGCACTGACGAACTGAATACTTGTTGCGAAGTTCAGGATGTTGCTTGCACCTGTGATGATTAGACGCCAGCGAGCGATGACGTTGCCTTCTTTGTTCGTGTATATGTCAGCAGGCCAGAGATGGCTCGTGATGTCAAATCGGAGGAGTAGGAGCGCTGTTGACAGCAGTAGTCTCGGTGGCTGGTCACACGCCTTGTCCAGAACGGTAGGTGGTGCCGCGCGGAACGACAGTCGTCTAGGATGTCTCGGAACGATTAGGTTGTACTTGCCTAGGTTGATAGGTACTGCTTGATGCAGGTCTATGTGCCGCGTTCTGTTTTCATGTTCGCTGTGCGAAACACCGCCTTCTGCTTCGAAGAGAGCCTGAAGATACTCTCGAACTACGGATTTCGGCGCGACGAACAAGAAGAGTGGTGACGGATTGTCAGCTTCGATCTGTATGGTGTCTGTGTTCAGGCCGCCGATTGTCTGTACGTGTTTGACCAGAGAAGTGGCGTAGGTAGTCATGTAATGTCCTCGTTTGCCCCTGGTGATGTGCATTGGCCCGAGTGCCGCTCGTATTGCCTTCACTAGATCGTCTTGGAGTTCTCGACTTTTTGTAACGTGGCCGAACTTTTCGTGCGATAGGTCACCATAGTAACCGAAGAGCTTTGCGAATGCTTCGTTGCAGATGTTGACTGGTAGTCGAATAGTCGAATACTTGCCGTTCGCGCCAGGCCGAATTGCAGTTACGTGTGTCTCAAGAACGCTGATGGTTTTGCCTTCTAGTGTTCTTAAAGCTCTGACCGATATCGTCTTGTGCGCTTTGCGTGCAGTCTGGTAGATGGCTCCGTATCTTTGATAGGCTTGGCGGAAAGTGCATCGACTCACCATGGTAGACCATAGCTGCTTGATTGTTTCTAGTCCTTCTCTGTCCAGCCTTGTGTGCACGAAGTTCGGTAGGTCATCGAGATGTATGATTGATTTGCCGGGATGCTCTGTCCATCTAGTCACAAGCCTGTCGAAAGCTCCCTGCCGAGGTGGATACTTCCACGCACGTGCCGTGTGCTGCTTCTTGAGCTGTGACCAGAGCCGAGTCGCTTCGTAAATGGCTTGATGAAAGTCGTACCCGAGATCCTCCGTTCTTCCCCCAATCTGAACCTGTTTTCGCTCGTTTGCATTTCTCATTTTCACTCCTTTCCGTTTTCCGGCAAGTTCCGCAAAAGCTATGACCCTCAACGGCTTGCCGGACGTGAGGAGCCTTCCTCTACTGCCTGTCCCAGTACTACCCCGCCATCAGTGTGAGGTTGCTGAGCGCGGATGCATTGTCGGTCGTCGCTCCAGCGGGGCCCGACCAAGCACCGAGAAGCAGGTTTCAGCAGGAAGCCTTCGTATCTCCGATGTCGCTGTTGGCTGACTTTGCTACCCTTTCGGATAGAATTCCGCTAGTTCGCTACGCTTTTCGCGCAGCATTGGCTGAAATTCAAGGTTTGGCATGTCTTCCCCTGTCCCACCCGGAGGCCTCCCTGCCGTGGAAATCCCCTGACACTCGCCACCACGTTTTTGAGGCGCAGGTATTGCCTATGCTCAATTCCACCTTTCGGATGGAATCTCATCTTCGTGTCTTCGGATTGACCAATCAATTGAACATCGTATTTAAGCGGCCACGCGGGTGGCGAGAGAGACCTCCGGGTAACTCTAGTCGCTGCTCACCCATACGAAGCCGACGTTGGAGTTAAGTCTCCAATCCGAATCATGTGATGCTTGGTCCGTGGCTTTTGCACCAGATGCGGAAGGGAGGTCGGAGGCTGGTTCAGGTCGCCCGCCTGGCAGCAAACCGCTACATTCTCTGAAGGTTTTGAACCCTGTTTGAGTTCGAATCCCACCGGGCCCGCCTAATATTAGCGACTATCGCTTGACGTTTCGTCAGCGATTCAAACACCAACTCCAGTATTTGGCGCTGGTCGGACTCGAAAGGTTTACTGTGCCAGAATTGGACCTGAATTGTGTTCGAGTCCGCGAATTGGAGTGCCCCAAACGTTCTCCTGTTAGGAAAGGGTTGCAGACGCCTCATTGGGCTGGTCGTCTAATCTGGTAGACGTACCCTTTGACGGGTGTCTAGCGCTTTAGGAGAATACGGCGGCTCATAGACGCCTAGCAATCCTCCAAAATACATATCTACCCTGTTCGCCCTCTGAATCCTAGAGAGAAGAAGCGGGTAACTAAGTAAGGCCTCGTGACATCAGAAGTTGAGCGTTGCGGTTAGGGCGTTTAAGAGGAGAAGATTTCTCGCTGTCGCACTCTTGATTGTGACTGTAGTGGGAAGCGTATCCATCCTCACAACTTATTATCTATTGAACTCTTCCAACGAAGTAACCCAATCCGCTCAGTTAGGCAGCATATTTGCCGCCCATCTCCATGACATAGAGTCCAAGAACGATTCTGCAGTGACGAGGGAGTACGAGGATAACGCAACACTCACCATAAGGGCCACCACGCCCGATAACATTTCCACTGTCGGGACACACAGCGGAGGCCGGAACATCAGTGAGTACTGGTGCGCCCATATTCTGTGCGGTTATGCCACCACTCCCTTTACCATTGACAATGTCAGCTACACCGTGAAATCTGCACAAAAGACGGCGCTCCTGAACGCAACATTCTACATGAACGGAACCCCGAAGTGCTGGTTCAGAACTATGGTGCATGCGACTCTGTCGTATGTGAAATCGGGTGGTAAGTGGTTGATATCGGACGAAGCTTGGGACGCCAGAGATCGGTACGGAACCCTATGCTCAGGCGTGGGTGGCGTTCCCGGCAAATGACTGCTTAGCCTTCAGGTACCTTCGCTGGTATCCCAGTGAATGGTAAACTGTCCGTACCCATTGCCAACTGGGGTCATCGAGAGGGTACCTGTGTTGATATTCCCGTTGTTTTCCATATAAATGCCATAGCCCCATCCGTTGTTATAGTTTGAATAACCCCCCCAATAGCCGCCCATAGGCGCTAAGCTGCGCCTAAGCAGGGCCGGATAGAAGGGGGTAGGGTAGGCATAGGGTAAGCACAGCGCAGCCAACATATGGTCAGTACAGCGGCATAAGATATGTGTGCGCGCGTGTGCGGGGGGCGTAATATACACACCCCGCCTAATATTACCGAGAGTCGAGAATGGGGGTTCGAATCCCCCCGGGGCATCGCTGGACTTCAGGTTCGCCGGAGAGCGTGGTCTTCAGGAATCTCCCTCCGGAAATCTTGCCTAGAATATCGCATGGTAAAATTCATGCCAAAATTGGTGACAATTTTCTGTGAAAATTATCACATATTCAGATAATCAATCTGGCGATAAGGAACCAGTGGTTGGGATTGAAGAGCAACGATCGTGTTCGTGCGAGTCTGATACTCTCGTCGCTGGTAGTTCTTCTGTCGATGACCGTGATCGGTCCGCTGAACACCGTGCAAGCGGCAACAGGTACCGTAACCCTGGCAAGCTCCGGATTGGACCATAAAGATCCGCTGACGACGACCATCGATACCGCCTACTGGAAGTTCAACGGAAGCGCCGGGAGGGAGCTGAACGCACGGTTCTCCTACTCCGAGGATTCTCAGGGATTGCACATCGGCGTGCAGTCAGGATCCCCCGGCACCTTTGCCGGCTTCTTCGCCATCTCCCCCAACACTACGGCGAGCCTCTATCACGCCTTCGTCACGCTTTCATATCCTTCAATGTCGACCGGGGAAACCTTCAACACGGGCATCTACGTCCAGACTTGGGACCCGAAGTCGATAAACTATGTCGGTTGTGTGGTTCAATCGACGTCGAGCGGGTACTTCTGGGTAGTCGCTCAGGCAACTGGCTTTGTCCAGGGCATCGTCGCCCTTCAAGTTACGATCCTTTACCAGTCCCAGACCTATCCCCCGACCGATACCACCCACCTCAACCAGGACTGCACGATCATCACCAACGGGTCCAACTACCTCAAGGTCTACATTGGTGGGGCCGTCGTAGTCAACAGGAAAGACCTTAACCTGAACATGGCCTCTCCCTTCAACGCCTATCTTGAGCCTCAATCGACCTCCGCAAGCTCGATGCACTTCGGAACGTACACAAACTACTACTCTACCTTCGGTGAGAACGTAACGGTATCCAACGCGCCCCCTGGAGGAACGGTGCAGCTAGTCGACACATCCAACACCGTGCTCGCGACTGCGCCAATAACGTCAACTGGCACGGCCGTTCTGCCTGTGGGCAAGTATCATCTGCCGTTGACAGCTAGCGTAAACGTTTGCGACTCCGCGAACAACCTCGTCGCATCGACCTCGGGTCCCATATCTATCTGGGGAGGGAATAAGTACACGGCCTCGCCGACGACTACCCCAAGCAGCACTTGTTCTCCTAGCCCGGCGGGCCAATCGACGATAAACGTGAATACGGTGAACTCGGTGGGTGTACCACTCAGCGGCATGTTCACCACACTCTGGCAGAACGGTGTACAGATCGCAAGCTGCTTCTCACCTTGCGGTTTCACGGTCACCAACGGGCAGACTTATCAGGTCGCGGTAGCTGACTTCGGAATGGAGACCTTCAGCCACTGGAGCGACGGAACGACGACAAGATTCCACACAGTCAGCGTTCCTGCACTTAGCACAACGATCACCCTGACGGCGGTATACTCCCCCTAGTGCCTTTGGGAGTTTGATTTCAGCCAAATCGACACCGACGTGGGCGCTTAATTATCCCGTGGCAATAATTAGTCGTGTGGAATTCAACCGTCTCTTGCATGCAAATGAACGAGCGGATCGCGGAGAGGCTGGAACTCCCGAAGAGCATTGTGCATCAGGCGAACCTGGTCGCAAGGAGACTCCTCCCTGGCAAGAAGACCTACAACGCCACCATCCCGACGATATCCGCGTACTCCCTCCTCTACGCGTGCAGGTCCGTCGACGTTGCGCACGTCAGCCACAGGGAGATACTGGCAGCATACACGGACGCAGGCTACATGGTCAGCAAGTCACGGCTGATGCGGATCAGCCTCGAGTCCACGATGCCACTCCCTCAGGCGAGTATGGATGAACTCGTGAGGGCAGTACTAAGCAGGCTTCAGTCCAGTGAGAGTGTGGTGGCGCGCCTCAGGAGACTGAACATGGACCCGAAGATGTACTTCACGAGGCTCTTCGAGCTCGCGAGGGAAGTTGCTGCCGAGTCGAGAGACCTGGCAGGATTCAGCCCCAGAACCATCGCCGCAGGATCGGTCTACGTGGCGTCCCTAGCCCTCTCAGCGAAGACCTTCACACAGAGGGAGGCTGGAGAGACTCTCGGAATGGCGGAGTATACTGTCCGTGAGTTCTGCGGCAGGACTCGGAACCGAAGAGGCGCAACGGAGGAATTGCAGGTTCGGCTCGTTAAGGCGAGCCGGGCCTGAGGAGGCCATGACGAGCTTCGGTGGGGCCTATTTGGTCAACACCAATAATTCAGCTTGTTGGTACGCTAGGACTTGGGGCGAATCATAGCAGGAGTTTTGCTGCCAACCGCGTAACCCCTACAAAGTTTGACATGTCCTCTCTTGTCTCCCTCCCAGACTCGGAGTCCCCTCCGTGGAAATCCCCTGACGCTCGCCACCACGTTTTTGAGGGGCAGGTATTGCCTATGCTCAATCCCATCTTTCGGAAGGGATCTCATCTTCGCCCCTTCGGGTAAGATATTAGCCGACTTTGTTCATAGCCGCCCATCTGGGTGGCGAGAGAGCGGAGAATCGGTCGCCTCATGGCCACGACCTAATAGGTGGATGACGAAGCGTCCCCTCCCGGCATCTCCTCAAAGGAAAAAACGAGCCCCTGGAGTGAGGGCACGTCTCGCTTAATGAGCAAGGCCGGCGGCGCGTGGTCCTCAATCACTGCGGTTTGGAATCGGCCATCAGTTAAGTAAATAATACCTACTTAGTCGGAGAATACTACCACCTTTATTAGGCGATGATTCCGAACCTCGAATCTACCTGATTGTCCATGACGAAACCCCCCTCATCACCGCGGCTCTCCCTCATCCTCACGCTGCTCGTCGCAGCACAGTTCGTCATCGTCCTCGACTTTTCGATAGTCCAGATAGCCCTGCCGACGATGCGCACAGAGCTCGGGATATCCCTCGCCAACAGCCAGTGGATAGTGAGCGCTTATGGCCTCACCTTCGCGGGTTTCCTTCTCCTCAGCGGCCGTGCCTCGGACCTCTACGGGCGCCGCAGGCTCTTCGGCATCGGGTTGGTCGTTTTTGCGCTTTCATCGCTGGCAGGTGGTCTGGCCCCCTCGGAAGCCGTCCTCATCGGCGCCAGGGCCGTCCAGGGGATAGGGGCTGCGATAGCCTCAGCGACGGGCCTCTCCTTGCTCGTCGTCACCTTTCCGGAAGGGCGCGAAAGGAACCGCGCCCTCAGCGTCTTCGCGGCCGTCTCCTCCGCCGCTTTCGCCGCGGGTGTAATCCTGGGGGGCGTACTCACCGCGACCTTGGGTTGGAGGTCCATCTTCTTCGTGAACGTCCCGATCGGAATTATGACCGCCGTCACGGCAAGCCGATTCCTCGTAGAGAGCCGGGGAGACATCTCTCAAAGACGGCTCGACCTTCCCGGCGCGCTCTCTGTGACCGCGGGACTGTCGATCCTCGTCTACGCCCTGACCAATGCGGCGAACGAGGGCTTGCTTTCGATACAGACCCTAGCGCCTCTCGCGCTCTCCGCCGTCGTCCTGGCAGGCTTCGTCGTGATCGAGCACAAATCAAGTGCCCCGCTCATGCCATTGTCCTTCCTCCGGCGCGGGGCCGTCTTCAGCGCGAACGCGCTCGCGATACTTACCATCTCGGCGGTGAGTGCGATGATCTTCCTCCTTACGATTTATCTCCAACAGATACAGGGATACTCAGCCCTCTCGGCCGGGTTTGCCTTCCTGCCGACGGCCCTGGTCTTCCTCTCCGTGGGAGGCTACCTCTCCGCGAAGCTCGTCACTCGCTTCGGCGCAAGACCCGTCCTTCTTGTTGGCATGACGATTCAGGCCGCGGGCTTCCTCCTGCTCAACCAGCTCTCGGTTGAGACCCCCTATCTCACCGCGCTGCTGCCCGCAATGCTCGTCGTCTCGCTGGGAGCCGCCACGAGCTTCACCGCTTTCAATATTGCGGCGCTGAGCGGCGCCAGGAAGGGAGAGGAAGGTCTCGCGTCCGGGCTCATCAACACATCGACACAGGTCGGAGGTCCCATCGGCCTCGCGATAGCGGTTACGATAGTCGGCGTCGTGGTGGCTAGTCTGGGCGCGTCCGTGACCCCCGCAGCCGCGACGGTCGAGGGCTTCCGGTACGCCTTCCTCGGAGGCGCGGTGCTCTCGGGCATGGGAATAATCTTCGCTTCGGTCATAAGAAGCCCGAGGACGGTCGTCGTGCCCAAGGAGCCAATATTGGAGGTTCCCTCTTCCTTGTTGCCGTCTGTCTCCGAACCGGACATATCGGTTGCGATGAGGAAGATACTGGTGGCGGTCGACGGCTCTGAGAACGGGGAACGTGCCGCAAGGACCGCAATCGGCTTCGCAAGAGACTACCACGCGGAGCTCGACGTCCTGCGCGTGGTCCAATCACCCTCCGCCGTGACTCCCTCGAGCCCCAGGGCCGGAGGAGCGGGGTCAGCAATCCTCAAAGAGCGCTATGACTATGCCGAGAAGGAAGCGGAGACTTACGTCAACTCAGTCGTCAGCAAGGCGAAGAGCGCAGGCGTGTCCGTCGCGGGAGGGACGGTCATTCGGGCGACCGGGCCGCCGGCCAATGCGATCGTCGAGACTGCGAAGAAGGATGGTGCTGACCACATAGTGATAGGTACGCGCGGCCTAGGGGCGTCGGGGAGGCTCCTGCTTGGAAGCGTCTCGGCCGGCGTCGTCGCGAATTCCGGCGTTACGGTTGTCGTCGTCAGATGAGATATGCTCCTCCTATGCTCAATCCCATCTTTCGGAAGGGAACTCATCTTCGTGTCTTCGGATTGACCAATCAATTGAACATCGTATTTAAGCGGCCACACGGGTGGGGAGAGACCTCCGGGTAACTCTAGTAGCTGCTCACCCATACGAGGCCGACGTTGGGAGTTAAATCTCCAATCCGAATCATGTGATGCTTGGTCCGCGCCTTTTGCACCAAATGCGGAAGGGAGGTCGGAGGCTGGTTCAGGTCGCCCGCCTAGCAGCAAACCGCTACATTCTCTGAAGGTTTTGAACCCTGTTTGAGTTCGAATCCCACCGGGCCCGCCTAATATTACCGAGAGTCGAGAATGGGGGTTCGAATCCCCCCGGGGCATCGCTGGACTTCAGGTTCGCCGGAGAGCGTGGTCTTCAGGAATCTCCCTCCGGAAATCTTGCCTAGAAATTCGCATGGTAAAATTCATGCCAAAATTGGTGACAATTTTCTG
>Ga0209237_1001024_pt1 | contig 16362 bp, 15 predicted proteins | sample GraSoi013_1_40cm_2_FD_185820 | JGI IMG/M metagenome (GOLD analysis project Ga0209237, IMG submission 185820) | Grasslands soil microbial communities from the Angelo Coastal Reserve, California, USA - Sample 10_02_2013_1_40cm (SPAdes) (version 2) | ecosystem: Environmental > Terrestrial > Soil >... | reverse complement strand
CGAGCAGATCGAGGACGGGCCAGCCCTGCTCCCAATCGAGTTCCAAAAGATGGGCTATAGGCCGGCGCGCTGGGAGGCCGACGACGTCGTCCGCATCCGCAGCCACGGGCTCAGCCGCAACGTCTCGAGCGAGGTGACGCGCGCAAAGGTCGCCTGCGCGGCGGGCCTCGCAGCCGACGATCTCCGTGTCCGGCTGGAGCCGCACTGGACGGCCACTGTGCCGGTGGGTTTCGATGTCTGCAGCCTTCCGCCGAACGTACTTGACGTGTATCACCTTGCCACCAGCGGCGTGATCTTCGCGAAGCCGAGCGTGAGTGGGCAGCCTCGCGCCGCTCGCAGCGAGGCGGATCCGGATGCCGGGCTCGCGGCGGCGGGGAGTAACAACTGGGCGCTCGCGCCGGCCAGGACGACGACCGGCCGGCCCATTCTCGGCAACGACCCGCACCGAGCGCACCAGGCTCCGTCGCTGCGCTACATCACGCACCTGCACGCTCCGGGGCTGAACGTCATTGGAGCCGGTGAGCCGGCGCTTCCGGGCGTCTCCATCGGACACAACGAGCGTATCGCGTTCGGGCTGACCATCTTCAGCATCGATCAGGAAGACCTGTACGCGTACGACACCAATCCGGCCAACCCAAAGCAGTATCGGTACCGCGCCGGATTTGAAGACATGGTCGTGATCGAGGAGCGCATCGCCGTCAAGGGGGACGAGGCGCGTCCGGCGGTCTTGAAGTTCACCCGCCACGGGCCGGTCATCTTCGAGGATGCGGCCAACCGGCGCGCCTACGCGGTGCGCACCGCCTGGCTCCAGCCGGGCACGGCACCGTATTTCGGCAGCATGCCGTACCTGCGGGCGCAGAGCTGGGAAGCGTTCGTCGCTGCGCTCGACGGGTGGGGCACTCCTTCGTTGAACCACGTGTTTGCGGACGTGGAGGGAAACGTCGGCTGGGTTCCCGCCGGCCTGACGCCCGTGCGGCGCAACTGGGACGGGCTCTTGCCGGTACCGGGCGACGGTCGGTTCGAGTGGGATGGATTCATGCCCGCGAGTCTGTTGCCGCGCGTGAAGAACCCGCCCGAGGGTTACCTCGCGACCGCCAATGAATGCAACCTGCCCGCGAGCTATCCCATCGCCGAGCGCCGCGTCGGCTTCGAGTGGATCGACCCCTCGCGCCGCCAGCGGATCGAGGAGGTGCTTTCGCCCTCCGGGAAGAAGTTCTCTGTGCGCGACTTGGTCGCGCTTCAGGCGGACGACATCTCGATGCCCGGCCGCCGGATGGTCGCCGTCCTGCGCAACGCAGGCAGCAGCGATGCCAAGGTGATGGAATCCATCGAGCTCTTGCGCGGCTGGGACGGGGTGACGTCCGCCGGCTCGCCAGCAGCGGCGCTTTTCGAAGTGTGGTTCGCAAAGCACCTGCGCCAGGCAGTGATCAAGGAGATCGTTCCCCCGAGCGCTGTGCCCCTCATCGGCGCCGGCGATGCGCAGACCATCCTCGGGCTCCTCGAGCACCCCGACTCGCGCCTGGGCGCGGCGCCGCAGGAAAAGCGCGACGAGATCCTCCGCGCGTCTCTCAAGGCCGCCCGCGCCGAGCTCGATGCGAAGCTCTCGGAGGACCCCAGGAAGTGGCAATGGGGCAAGCTCCACCACGCGTTCTTCGAGCATCCGCTGTCGCCCGCGGTCGAGTCCGGCCTGCGCGAGAAGCTCGACGTTGGACCTTTGCCCATGCCGGGGAGCGGTTTCACAGTGCGCGCTGCGCATTACCGACCAGCAGACTTCCGCCTGACGGGCGGGGCTTCGTTTCGGATGGTCATCGACGTTGGAAGGTGGGACGGCTCGATGGCCGTGAACGCGCCTGGCCAGTCGGGCGACCCGGCGAGTCCGCACTATCGAGACCTGGTTCCTGCATGGCTCGCCGGCGATCAGTTCCCGCTCTTCTACAGCGACGCGGCCGTCGAGGCGGCGACGGAGACGCGGATCGACCTGGTCCCCGCTCGTTGATTACCCGCAGCGGCTACCACGAGAGTTCAGCTACGAGTTGCCTATTGCGCGCTAGCAGCCAGCGCGCAATAGCGCGGGGAGCAAGAGTACCATTTGGCGCACGGACCCACGCAGGTCGTCGACTGCGAAGATCGAGGTGGGCCAAGGCGCGTTTGGGGACCCCGAACGGGAGATTCGCCGTCTCCGCGTCAGCCGATCGCAACGTTGCGAAAAATGTGATCCCGATGCGAGGATCGTGCTGCCACCGCGGTGGCGGCGAAGCACTGTCGGCGATATTGAAGCGACCGCTCGAGTCCACGCACCCCTCAATAATCTCGCTGGGTTGTTGGTGCCCAGGGGCGGAATCGAACCACCGACACACCGGGCGCTTGCAGGGAATTCCCTGTTCTCAAACGACGCCCGCCAGCATCAGCGGCAACCTGCGGATGCGCTGGCCCGTCAGCGCGAAGATCGCGTTGGCGATGGCCGGCGCGACCGGCGGGACACCGGGCTCGCCAATTCCGCCCGGCGGCAGGTCACTCTGCACGATCTCGACGCGCAGCGCGCGCGGCGCATCCGGCATCCGCATCAATCGATACGTATCGAAGTTCGATTGCTCGGTGACTCCCGCTTTCATCGTCGCGCCGCCATAAAAAGCGTGGCTCATGCCGAAGATGAGCGCGCCCTCCATCTGCGAGCGCGCGCGCTCCAGGTTGACCACGGTGCCCGCGTCGGCCGCGAGCCAAGCTTCGTCCACCGCGATCTTGCCGAGAGAATTCTTCTTCACCGACACGACGACCGCCACGTAGGTCAGAAAACTCCGGTGCGCAGCGAGGCCAAGCGCGCGGCCGCCGCGGTCGCTCCATCGCGCCATCGCGGTGACGCGCTCGATGACGTTGTGCAACCGGCCGGTGTCGATCGGGTGCTTCTCCAGCGGCGCGCCATAGTTTCGTAGCTTGTCGACGCCCAACTCCTCCAGCGTCACCACGCGTGTGGGCCCGAACAGCTCGAGAAGATTCTCGCGCGGGTCCTTGCCGCGCGCGTGCGCTAGCTCGTCCATGAAAGACCCGGCCGAGAAGCCGTGGAAGATGTTGTAGACCGACCGTAGCCATCCGACGCGCACGTGGGCGCTCGCGTCACAGGCTTCCGCGCGGACGTTCGGAATCGCGAGCGGCAGGTCGGTGACTCCCTGTTGCAGGTCGCCCGCGCTTGGACCTTTGACGTCCGAGAACGTCGTCGCGATGGGAGGGAACGCCGTCCGCTGCCGCCACGCGGTCACCTTGCCTGACGCGTCGAGCGCCGCGGTGAGGAGCTGGGTGTTCACCGCGTTGTAATAGTCGTGGCGCAGGTCGTCCTCGCGCGTCCACTGCACGCGCACCGGCGCCTTCGCCTCCCGTGCGAGATGCGCAGCCTCGGCGACGAAGTCCGACTTCGATTTGCGCCCGAATGCGCCACCGAGGAACGTGACGTGTGAGATCACGCGCGACTCGTCGATGCCCAGCGTCTCCGCCGCCTGCGTCCGCGCGGCCTGCGGGTTCTGCGTCGCCGACCACACCTCACACTTGCCGTCGTCGAACCGCGCGATCGCGACCGGCGGCTCCATCGAGACGTGCGCGAGGTGAGGCACGTGATACTCCGCCTCGACGGTTTTCGCGGCTCGTGCGAGCGCAGCGTCAACGTCGCCCACTTTGCGCGCGACGTGCCCGGGCTGGTGCACCGCTTGGCTCAGCTCGTTCGCGTAGCGGTCGGAATCGTAGGCCGCGTTCGGCCCATGATCCCACTCTATCTGCAGCCTTTCTCGTCCGCGCAGCGCTGCCCAAGTATTGGTCGCGACCACTGCCACGCCGCCCCACTGTTGGAACTTGTACGGCGGCGTTGGCTCGGGCATCCTGAGCACTTTCTTCACGCCGGGCACGGCGAGCGCCTTGCTGTCGTCGAGCCTGATCACCTTCCCCCCCACGACAGGCGGCCGCGCGATGACGGCGATCAGCATCCCATCGAGCCGCACATCCGCTCCGAACTTCGCTGTGCCAGTCGCGATCGCGCGCGCGTCTACAAGCGGCAGGTCCCGGAAGACATGCTTCATCTCGCTGCGGGGCCTCAGCTTGACCGACCCGGGCTCAGGCACCGGCAGCTTGCCAGCCGCATCGGCCAACTCGCCGAAGCCGAGCGAACGGCCGCCACCCCAGACGGCGTGATCGTGTGCGGTCAGCGACGCGACCGAGACGTGCCACTTTCTTGCCGCCGCAGCGATCAGCATCTCACGGGCGGTCGCGGCCGCACGCCTCAGGTCCTCGTACTCCCCGCGGATGCTGTTCGAGCCGTCGGTGTCCTGATCGCCGTACTTCTTGTCTCCGTCGGCCTGCTCGATCTCGATGCGCGCGGGGTCCGCGCCCAGCTCGTCAGCGAGCAGCGCCGGGATCGTGCTGCGCACGCCCTGGCCCATCTCCGAGCGGTGGTTGATGAGCGTGACCTTGCCGTCGCTGGCGACGTGGACGAAGACGTTCGGGCGTAGTCCCTCCGAATGCTTCTGCAATTGTTCGTCGCTGGTCTTGAATCTATCCACAGCGAGCGCGCGCCCTGCGACCACGACCAGCAGGCCCCCGACGAATTCGCGGCGCAGCATCACTTCGCTCCTGCGGCGCGCTTGATCGCCGCGCGAATGCGAGAGTAGGTCCCGCAGCGGCAAAGGTTGCCCGCCATCGAGCGATCGATCTGCTCGTCGCTCGGCTGCGGCACCTCGGCCAGCAGCGCCGCCGCGGTCACGAGCTGGCCGGCCTGGCAGAATCCGCACTGCGGCACGGCCAGGTCGCACCACGCGTCCTGCAGCGCGGTGTTGGCGAGGCCCTCGATGGTGGTCACCTTCCGGTCCGCCGCGCGCGACAGCGGCGTCACGCACGAGCGCACCGCCTCGCCGTCGAGGTGCACCGTGCAGGCGCCGCACAGCGCCTGCCCGCAGCCGTACTTGGTGCCGGTGAGCCCGAGAAGGTCGCGCAGCGCCCAGAGGAGCGGCATCTCCGGATCGGCGTCCAACTCGTGCGCCTGCCCGTTCACGTTGAGGCGGATCATCGCGCTACCTCCGGCGGGCACTCGGCGCCCGTTTCGACCCAAGCCTGCACGATGCGGCCGAGCTGCTCCTGCGTGCCTGGCGCAGGCTCGCGGCCGTGTCCAGGGTTCCATCCCCAGGCGACCAGCTTGTCGTGCGCGTTGTGCTCGACTATTTCGGCCAGCGTCCTGTGTCGGTTGCGTGCGGGGTCCTTCATCTGTTCACAGATGACGTGCGGTGACTTGCCGGCCCAGGCCATCTCGATCGGCGCGAGGTGCCACACCAGCGCGCCCGGAACTTTCGCCAGCTCGAGGTTGTGGTCCTGGTGGCAGCTCGTGCAGCGCATGCCGGGTACGCCGCGGTCGTTCTCGCCGCGCACCACCGGCGGTTCGTGGCGGTGCATGTCTATCCCCTGCGCCGGAACATCACCGCTCGGGTGGCAGTTGGCGCAGCGGGGATGGAGGAACACGCGGCTCGCTTCGAGGAACAGGGCGCGCGAGCGCTCGCTGCGATCGCCGATCGAGGTAAACGATGCTACGTCGCGCAGCGCCCGCGAGTCCTGCGGCGGCGGCGGTTTCTCGTCGACGGCGGCGGTCTTGCCGGACGCGCACGACGCCGTGAGGAGCAGCAAGAGAGCCCGCATGCGGCAAACTCTGCCGCGCGTGCGGAGGGAGTCAATCGGCTCACTTCGATGACGTCGGCGCGCCGGCATACTGTTCGTCCGTCACCTTTTCCATCCACTCGACCACGCTGCCGTTCAGGTGCTCCTGGATCGCGAGATGAGTCATCGCCGTCGTCGGCGAGGCGCCATGCCAGTGCCGCTTGCCGGGCGGGATGCTGACCACGTCTCCGGGACGAATCTCTTCGATGGAACCTCCTTCGATCTGCACGCGGCCGACACCAGCGGTCACGATCAGCATCTGCCCGCGCGGATGCGTGTGCCAATCGGTGCGGGCGCCCGGCTCGAACGTGACGTACGCACCGGACGCCTGCGTCGTAGGCGTGGGCTGGAACAACGGATCGATGCGCACCGAGCCGGTGAAGTGCTCGGCTGGGGCTTTCTGCGAAGGCTGTGTGCCGGCGCGAGAGATGGAAAGCGAAACGACTGCTGCGGCGACCATCTTCATACCTGCCCTTTCATTCAAGCCCGGTCGTATCCCGGCTTCTTGTAGAGCTTGTCCCGATTCGGGAGGATCTCGGGCCGATAGACTTTCTCGTCCCAATCCTCTTGTTTGACTTCTTGGATCGCGACGGAGACGGATTCCTCGCCGCACCTTGCGATGGTGACCACGTCGTTGACGATAGCGGCGGCGAGCTGCGCCTTCTGCTGTTCAGTGCGCCCCGGCAAGAGCTTCACGACGACATGAGGCATTGACCATTTCCTCCTACGGGCGCAGCAGCGTTTTGATCGCGCGGCGCTCGTCCATCGCGCGATAGCCCTCCGCCACCTGATCGAGCGGCAGTGTGAGGTCGAAAACCTTCCCGGGGTCGATCTTGCGATTCCAGACAAGGTCGATCAGCTCGGGCAGGTAGCGGCGCACGGGTGCGGGGCCGCCGTGGAGATGGACGTGCGCGAAGAACAGCTCCTGGCCGTCGAGCGCGACTCCGTGCGGGACCCCGACGTAGCCCACGGACCCGCCCGGGTGCGTGGAGCGAATCGCCTGCATCATCGACTCCTGTGTGCCGACGCACTCGAGCACGGAGTCGGCGCCGATTCCGTTGGTCAGCTGCTTGATTCGCGAGTTGCCTTCGTCACCGCGCTCGGTCACGACGTGGGTGGCGCCGAACTCGCGGGCGAGCTTCTGGCGCGACTCGTGACGGCTCATCGCGATGATGCGCTCGGCGCCCATCCGCCTCGCAGAGAGAACGCCGAGGAGCCCGACCGCGCCGTCGCCGACGACCACGACGGTCTTGCCGGGCTGCACCGCGGCAGCGTCGGCGGCAAACCACGCGGTGCCCATGACGTCCGAGAGCGTCAGCAGGCTGGGAATCAGGTCGGCCGACGGAACATCCCGGGTGGGAACCAGAGTGCCGTCCGCGAGGGGGACCCGTAGTACCGGAGCCTGCGCAGTGCTGACGAACTCGCGGTTCTGGCAGGACGTCTGATAGCCGGCCTGGCAGTTGGGGCACGTGTTGTCGGACGCGAAGAACGACCCGATGACGAACTGCCCCGGCTTGATCTTCGTGACCGCGTGGCCGACCTCCTCCACGATTCCGCAGTACTCGTGCCCCATCGGAGTCGACCGGGCAACTGGATTGATGCCGCGGTAGGGCCAGAGGTCGGAGCCGCAGATGCAGGTGGCCGAGATCCGGATGACGGCGTCCGTGGGCTCGGTGATCCTCGGGGCCTCGCGCTCTTCGAAACGCACGTCTCGCGGACGGTACAGAACAGCTATGCGCATGGCTTATCTCCTTCCCTGAACGTCAGGGAGCAAATCGATCGTCACATTCACGGAGCCAGGGCGATCGAGGGCCTCCACGCCGGAATCGATCCGTCCCAGGACGACGATGCCAGGCTCCGGGATTCGCTGGCCGTCGTGGCGATAGTAGATGGCGACGTCGGGTCCGGGCGGCCAGTACGCGACGTCCCCGACCTCGTACGTGTGGGTCCGCTTGCCGCCTTCCGAGATCGCTCTCGGCAGGCGTCCATACTTCTCCCTGCGGAAGAGGTCGTTCATCGGCAGCGACAGCGGCAACAGCGATGCGAAATCGCGCGCGGCCTCGCTGTCGAGGAGCGTGGCGCGTAGCACTGCGTCTTTGACTTTGATCTGGATCTTCATGGGGGCGACTCCTCGAACGCCGCTGGCCGCCGTCCCGGACAAAGCTGCATCGGCCGGGTGACCTGTCTGCAGGGCCGCCATGGCGACCGCGACTGCGATGGCGCTTCCTGGGCCCTTCATGCTCACTCCGTTCAACCGACGCGCGGGAATATGCGTGCGGGCCGAGCGAAGCACTAGACGGCATTCGCGCCACGGGCCGTTAAGCCAAGCTTGACAATGACGCTGGCAAGAGGCGACGTCTATTGTATGAACGCGGCTCCTTTCCAGCAGGTTCAGGCATTCGTCGCGGTGGCGCGGCACCGCAGCTTCAGCGGCGCCGCACGCGAGCTCGGTGTATCGAGATCAGCCGTCAGCCAGGCCGTCCGACAGCTCGAGGAAGCGCTTCGCGTCGTCCTCCTCGCCCGCACGACGCGCAGCGTGTCGCTGACGGAAGCGGGCAGGCGACTCTTGGACGGAGCTGGCCCGGCGATGGGACAGGTGCTCGCCGCGCTGAAAGAAGTGTCGGCCGAGCCCGGCGAGCCCGTGGGCCGGCTGCGTCTCTCGGTGCCGCGATCCGCACTGCCCTTCGTGATCGAGCCGGTGCTGCCAACGTTTCGCGCACGCCATCCGCGCGTCGAAGTCGAGATCGCGGTTCAGGAACGAAGGGTTGACATCGTCGCAGAAGGGTACGACGCGGGCGTGCGCCTCAGCGAATTCATCGAGCGCGACATGGTGCAGGTGCGGCTCACCGACGCGTTTCGCTACGTCGTCGTCGGTGCGCCTTCTTACTTTGCGCGCCGCGGGACGCCCGACCGACCCGAGGACTTGTTGAGCCATGAATGCATCACGTTTCGCTCGCACACAACGGGAGCTCTCTACACCTGGGAGCTGGAGCGCGGACGGAGGACCTGGCGCGTTCCGGTCCGCGGCGGCGTCGTCACCAACGACGGCCTGCTTTGCGCTTCGCTGGCGGAGCTGGGGTTGGGCCTCGCTTACGCGCCCGAGCCGATGGTCGTCGAGCAGCTAGGCGAGGGACGGCTAAAAGTCGTGCTCGAGCGCTACGCGCCTGTCGTCCCCGGTTACTTCCTCTATTTCCCCAGCCGTGCGCGAAGCTCCCCGCCGCTGCGTCTCTTCATCGAAGCGGCGCGGGAGCTTGCCGTCCGCGCGGTGAAATGATCGCCGGCGGTTGCCGCGCCGCGCAGCCGCCGTAGTCAGACGAACGCCCGCCAGCATCAGCGGGAGGGTGCGGATGCGCTGGCCGGCGAGGACGAAGATCGCGTTGGCGATGGCGGGCGCGACGGGCGGCACGCCCGGCTCTCCGATGCCGCCGGGCGGCGCGTCGGTGTCGAGGAGCTCGACGTGCAGTGCGCGCGGCGCGTCCGCCATCCGCACCAGTCAATACGTATCGAAGTTCGACTGCTCCGTGATGCCCGCCTTCATCGTCGCGCCGCGGACGAGCTGCTGGACGAACACCGCGTAGTTCTTGTCCTGCAGCGCATCGTTCCGCTAGTTGAGCAGGACGTTGAGGTAGACATCCCCAGATTGAGCCCGACGGCGGAGACAAGCAGCGCTCGCGCGACCCACCGCTCCTCGGACCGCCAGTACGGGGCGGCCATGGCCCACGCGTCACGGAGAAGTCGATGCAGGCGGGCCATGTCTCGGCGGGGGTCGCGCGGCGCAACGCTCGTCCGTTCACAGTGGTCGTTCGCGGCGGTCAGTTGCCCTGCTCAGCCGTGCCGCTGCCCGCAGGTGCCACGGCCACCGACTGCTGTCCGGCGGTTTCCTGATCGCCGGCGAAAACGGCGTCGCGCCCTTCGCCGTTATCCCTCGCGATCAATGCCTCCATCGACCGGCTGATCGGCCGGGGCGTCTGGTCGCCGGCCAGGGCGCGGGCATCGTCCGTGCTGGTGACCTGGGCGTTCGCCTGGGCCGTGTGGTCGATGGACAGCTTGCTCGTGTCCTGTCCGGCGAGCGCGCGGGCTTCGTCCGTGCTGGTCGGCATCGGGTTCGCGCGCGCGCTGCCGCCTGCCGCGGTGAGGGCGAGCGCGATGGCGAGAGAGAGTGTCAGCTTCGAGGTCATTTGCGGTCTCCTTTTTTGTGCCGGACCTGATCCGGCGCACCGGTTTACGAAAGCTTCCGTTCAACCGATGCCCATAAGGATGCGCGAGGCCGGGGGAAGCACCGGCGTTCCAGCCTGAAAGCCTGTTAAGGCACGCTTGACAATTGCGCTCGCGGGAGGCGTGCTCGGTTGCCTGAACACGCCTCTCTTCCAGCGGCGGGGCCGGCGCTTGGGTAGGTGCTCGCCGCGTTACGGAGGTTTCGGCTCAGCCCGGAGAAGCCGTAGCCGGGTGCGGCTGTCACGTTTCGCGCGAGCCACCCGCGGACGAGGTCGACGTCGCCAAGCGCGCCTCACCGATCGCAGTCGTTTGCACGACCTAAGTGCGAAGCGCGAGTCGTTCGTCGACGACTAATGTTTGCGGTCGTCGATCAGCGGCCCTGATGTTCGCACAGGCTGGACCGGCCCAGGGAATCGCCGAACCACCGCGAACCGTTACGCCAGCAGATCTTCGATCTTCACCGGCAATTCACGCACCCGCACGCCGGTCGCGTGATGGACCGCGGCGGTCACGGCCGCGGCGAACCCGGCCAAGCCGATCTCGCCGATGCCGCGCGCGCCGAGCTCGTTAATCTGCCGGTCGGGGAAGTCGACGAAGTGCACGTCGATGTGCGGCGCGTCGGCATTCACCGCCACCACGTAGTCGGCCAGATTGCTGTTGATCGGCGCGCCATTCTGCGGGTCGTAGGTCGTGTGCTCGAGCAGGGCCATGCCGATCCCCATCACGACCGATCCCTCGATCTGGTTGCGGCCGGCCAACGGGTTGAGGATGCGGCCGGCATCGATCACCGTGACGACCCGACTGACGCGCAAACGGGCGATCTCCGGCTGCCAGGTGATCTCGACGAAGTGACAGCCGAAGGAATGCGTCGAGAACTTCGCGTTGGGATTGCCGAAGGTCGCCTCGGATTTGCCGTTGCCGGTGACCAGGCGCAAGCTAGCCCGACGGAGGAGATCGTCGAACTGTACGCCCTTGGCAGGCCCATCCGCCTTGACGAAGACCCGGCCGCCCTCGTAGGCGAGATCGCTGCGCTTCCGCCTCTCGAACGGCGATCCGGGCGTCATCGTCGCGATCTCCAGCAAGGATCCGATCGCGCTGTCGGCGGCTGCGAAGACCGCGGGCACTACCGAAGAGGTCGCCATCGAGCCGCCTGAAATCGGACCGGGCGGAAGCGCCGTATCGCCGAGCGCCACCTCGATCTTTCCCAGCGGCACGCCGGTCCTGTCCGAGGCGAGCTGTGCGAGGTTCGTGTACGTGCCGGTGCCGATGTCCTGCGTCGCGCAGGCGACGCGGGCGGTGCCATCGTCGCGGAGCTCGACGCTCGCCTCGGCATCGAATCGCGCGGCGATCCACGCACACCCGGCCATTCCCCAACCCAGGGTCAAGCCGTCGCGTTTCATCGACCCGACCTCGGGCGTGCGCCTGGACCAACCGAATTTCTCCGCGCCCAGCTGGAAACACTCGAGCACGTGGCGCGACGAGAACGGAATGCCGAGCCCCTCGTCGATTTTCGGCTCGTTGATGATCCGCAGCTTGACCGGGTCGATCTTGAGCTGATCGGCCAACTCGTTCATCGCCGACTCGGTCGCGTAGAGGCCCGGAACGGCGCCGGGGCCGCGCATGTCCGCGCCGGCGCCGATGTTGCGCCTGGCGCGGCCGAACGCCAGGCGGAGATTGGGCACGCTGTAGTGGTACGGCGTCGCCTCGCCGCAGTCTTCATGGTGGTCATCGAGCATGGACCGGTCGTACACGTAGTCGTGCTGCAGCGAGAGCAGCTTCCCCTCGGGAGTGGCGCCGAGGCGGACGCGCTGTTGCGTGCGGGGGCGATGACCAACGGTCTCGAACATCATCTTCCGGCTGACCACGAGCTTGATCGGCTTCCCGAGCTGGCGCGCGGCCGCCGCGGCGAGCGCGGAATGCGTCCAGGGAAACAGCTTGCCGCCGAAGCCCGAGCCGAGGAATCTCGAGATGACCCGGACGTTCTCCGTCGGCAAACCAAACACCTGCGCGAGGACGCTCCTGAAGTTGACCACTCCCTGGGTCGAGTCGTACAGCGTCAGCCTGGGGCCGTCCCAAATCGCGATCGTCGCGTGCAGCTCGATGGGATTGTGCGTTTCGTGCGGCGTGACATACGTCTGGTCGAGCTTGATTGGTGCGCTCGCAAACGCTTTCTCGGCATCACCCCGCTGGCTTTGCAGACGGTGCTGCGGGCCAAAAGTCGTGGAGACCACGTCGGGATCGTCTTCCGCCGTCAGCTGGGTGTCGACGTTCGGTTTTTCGGCTTTGTACGTGACCCGCACCGCATCGCCGGCCGCCTTCGCGGCCTCGAACGTGTCGGCAACCGCGAGCGCGACGTACTGGCCATAATAGCGGACGACGTCGTCGTCGAAGGGCGGACGCCGCTCCTTGCAGACGCCGGCGAACCCGGGTTGCGGGACCGAACGAAAGATCTTCCCGATGTTCTCGCGATGGAAGATCGCCCGAACGCCGGGCATCGCTTGGGCTGCGACGATGTCGAGCTTGACGACACGACCATTGGCGATGGTCGCCCCCACCGGCACGGCGTAGAGCATCCCGGGGAAGTGGAAGTCCGATGTGTACTTCGCCGTCCCGCTCACCTTTGCCGGACCATCCACGCGAGGCGTGCCACGACCGATGGGTGATGTCGTCGTTGCCATGCTCGATCCTCCCGGCGAATCAGGCTGCCGTCGCCATGCGAAGGGCGTGGGTGAGACAGCGCTTGGCGAGTTCGACCTTGAACGCGTTCTCGCTCTGGGGTTTCGCATCGCGCAGGGCGGCCTCCGCCGCCTTGCGGAAGGTCGAGTCGCTCGCAGCCTGACCCACGAGCACGGCTTCGGCCTCGGGCGATCGCCACGGCTTCGTGCCCACACCGCCGAGCGCAATGCGCGCCCTCGTCACATTTCCTCCCGCGGCCGAGAGCACGACGGCGGCTGACGCCAGGGCAAACTCGTACGACACGCGGTCGCGAAGCTTCAGGTACACCTGCCGACTTCCCGCGACGGGGGGCGGCAGCGTCACGTGCGTGACGAGATCGCCGGGCTCGAGCATCGTCTCGCGCTGCGGGGTGTTGCCGGGCAGGAGGTGGAAGTCGGCGAACGGCACCGTACGCGATCCTTTCCGCCCTTGCACGTGGATCGTCGCTTCCAGTGTCGCCAGGGCGACGCACATGTCCGATGGATTGGTCGCGATGCATTGCTCGCTCGCCCCGAGGATGGCGAGCGTCCGGTTGGTTCCAGTGATGGCCGAGCACCCGGTCCCGGCCTCCCGCTTGTTGCAAGGCATGGTGGTGTCGCGGAAGTACACGCATCGCGTGCGCTGGAGCAGGTTGCCCGCCGTCGTAGCCATGTTCCGCAGTTGCGCCGAGGCGCCCGAAAGGATGGCCTGGGACAGGACGGAGTAATCCCGACGGACCGTCGGGTGGTGGGCGAGGTCCGAGTTCCGGACCGTCGCACCGATCTTCAGCCCGCCGCCGGGCGTCGCTTCGATCTTGTCGAGCCCCAGGCGATTGATGTCGATCAGCTGCGCGGGCGTTTCGACGTTCAGCTTCATCAGGTCGATCAGCGTCGTGCCGCCAGCGAGGAATCGGATGTCCGCGCCCTGCTGCGCAGTCTTCGCCTTGGCGGCGGCGGCGATCGCCTGGGCCGGATTCTTCGGACGGATGAATTCGAACGTATGCATGACGATGCTCCCCGCTTTGGTCCCGCGTGAGCGGTGCTCAGGCCGTCCGCCGGACCTGCTGGACGGCGGTCACGATGTTCTGATAGGCCCCGCAGCGGCAGATGTTGCCGCTCATGAGCTCCTTCACGTCCGCGTCGTCCGAGCCGCAAGGCTCCTTGAGCAGCGCGACGGCCGACATGATCTGGCCCGACGTGCAGTAGCCGCACTGATACGCGTCGCAAGCTACGAACGCCGCCTGCATGGGATGCAGCGCCTCGGGCGTGCCGAGGCCCTCGATGGTGGTGATCGACTCGCCGTCGTGCATCACCGCGAGGCTCAGACAGGAATTGACCCGCCGGCCGTTCACGTGCACGGTGCAAGCGCCGCACTGTCCGTGGTCGCAGCCCTTTTTCGTGCCGGTGAGGGCGACGGTCTCGCGCAGGCAGTCGAGCAGCGTCGTGCGTGGGTCCACGCGAAGCCGGTGCTCCTTGCCGTTGATGCGAAGCATGAGCGCCACGGTGCCGCGGCGATCAGCTGTTCCAGGCGGATCGGCAGCCCGGCTCTGCCCCGTGACATCGGCCGCATCCACCGCGCCGACGATTCCAACGGTCCCTGCGCTGACGAGGAAGGATCGGCGGCTGACAGTAGACGTGCCGGCACCCACTGCTCGCGGCTCCCCGGACTTCCGCTTCGGCATAGTTGTCCCCGGTGATGTGTCCCGTTGACGTGCGATGCCGCCGCCTCATATGGGGTTCGCTGGGTACGAATTTGTCTGAACGTCTGCGCTCCGGTGTCGATCCTGTGTGCAGCTCGAGTGTTATTTGGCGCTTTGCGTGTACGACCCGGATGAGACACTTTCGCTTCGAACTCGCTGCATCGGGCAAGATCAAGCGCCTCGACATTGGTCAGGCAGAGTAGGCGCCCCTGCACACAATCTTCGTGATCGCCCTCGGGTTGGTTGTGCTCGGGCTTTGTTCCCTCGCCGGCCGCATCCTCGGCGGCGCTACCGGGACAGCGACGGCAGCCATCGTGTTCCTTCCGCTCTGGCTCGCCGGCGCGGGCATCAACATGTATTTCGGGGTGAAGAGAGCCGGGTACTCGATCGCGGACGAAACATCGATTTTCCTGGTCGTCTTCATTGTGCCGGCTGAGGCTGCGCTCGTCCTCTGGTGAAAACTGCGCAACTGACGACCAAGGCATCAGTCGAACAACTCAGAGCCTGCGATCAGCGCTCCTCATCTGTTCGCGAAACCACGCGTGCGCAGGTTCGGGCGTCAGCCGCGGGTGCCACACCATCAAGTAGGAAAAGCGATCGCCGTCAGAGCCGCCGCATTCGGCGCCTTCCATCGCGTAGCGCGCATACCGGAAGTCGCGCACGTGCGAGGGCACCTTTCTCCCACCGCAATCGTCCATCTGCTCGCGAACAGGTGCCCGGCGGACCAGTCGCTCACGTCCGAGATCATCCGCATTGCGCTCGACCCTCGCGCCAGGTGACAGGGCCGCTGCGGGCCGCTTGCACCAGTGCTTCAGTCCCCCTCGTTTGGAGCGGCACCAGCTCCGACCTCGTCGGCGCGTTCGCCAAGAACATTACGCACAGGTACGCGGAGTTCGTGGCCACGCTCGCGAAGGGGTTGCCGTCGACAATCGCCTTCATCTGGTTCAGCGTTCGGAGCGTCGTGGCGATTGGCCGGCCTATGTACTGCTCGAGCGCTTCCTCGATCGCCTTCGTGAGGGCGGCCGCTCCGATCTTCGTGCCGAACACGGCGTTGCCGCTCTGCACGTAGGTCTCCACGTCGGTGCATCCGAACTTCGTGAGTATTGCCCGGAGCTCGGCCATCGGCACGCTGTTACTCGCGCCGACGTTCACGCCGCGGAGCAGCAGCGCGTAGCGAGTCATTGCATCATCGCTCGCAGCTTCGCCCGCATCGGACGGCACCCGCAGTTCTTCTCGTGCGCCTGGTGCCACGCGAGCCGCTGCTCGGTCGTCTGGGTTCTTCGGCATCGGACGGCTCTCGTGCCACGCCGCGTCCAGGCGAGGTCGCAATGACGTGCGCACTTCCCGGTTCTCGCCGGTCTGGCCGGCCGGGACGCGATCATCCGGACGGCTCCCTCGATGCGCCGCGCGCGCGTCTCGGACTTTCGCGCATCTTCGATGGCCTCGACGTGCTCGCGCTGGTGGCTGTAGCTCAGCACGCGCCAGCGCACCCACGCGGGCGGCTTCGCTTCAGCGCGCGCACGAGGTCCGGACGCGACTCGATCTCGCGCTTCTCGCCGTCGAGCTCGAGCGTCACGCTCAGCGTCTCGTTCCCTCCAGACCGGCCGCCTCGCGGTTGCTCCGCCGCAGCGCGACGCACGGATCGTTGGCCCGTCGACGCGATGGTGCTCTGGTAAGTGTGACGGGTATACTCGGTGGCCAGCGTGGCGTTTGCGTCGCCGGCGTTAAACGGGTGGGTGCCATCCGTCGTGCACGGTAGCGTAGCGCACCGACGCCTCGACTGCCGATGTTTCCGCCCGGCGGATCTGCTCCTCGCCTGGCAGCGGCATGAGCGCCGCAGCTTGCGCTCGGGCGGCGTACGCGCGCGGCCTGCAGGTACGGCGAAGCACAGTCGCAATACTGAAGTGATTCGCGCTTCGGGAAATGCTGCCTGATTTAGGCGGGATGTTGGTGCCCAGGGGCGGAATCGAACCACCGACACGGGGATTTTCAGTCCCCTGCTCTGCCGACTGAGCTACCTGGGCACAGGCGCAAGGGCGCGTTGTATGCCGCGCCGAAGCGGCGCAGTCAAG
>Ga0209237_1001023_pt1 | contig 16369 bp, 19 predicted proteins | sample GraSoi013_1_40cm_2_FD_185820 | JGI IMG/M metagenome (GOLD analysis project Ga0209237, IMG submission 185820) | Grasslands soil microbial communities from the Angelo Coastal Reserve, California, USA - Sample 10_02_2013_1_40cm (SPAdes) (version 2) | ecosystem: Environmental > Terrestrial > Soil >... | reverse complement strand
ACCCCTCGTGCGACGGGCGACCTGGACCCGAGTCAGGCCCTCGGCGTCAGAGGCGTCGCTGGTGCGCGGTCTTCGAGCGGCGCGAAGACATAGCGGTACGAAAGACCCGCGATCGCGGCGCCTACGAGAGGACCGATGATGTAGACGAACCAGTTGTCGTAGAAGTTGGCCGCGACGGCTGGGCCGAGCCACCGCGCGGGGTTCATCGATGCACCGGTGATGCTCCCACCGACAAGGATGTCCGCCGCGACGGTGAGGCCGATGCCGAAGCCGGCGATGCGCGGGGCGAGCGGCGAGACGGCGGTCCCGAAGACGGCCCAGAGCAGGAAGACGGTGAGGAGCGCCTCCACCACCAGGCCCGTCAGGACCGTGACGCCGCCACCGAGCCCGGGTGTCCCGATGTGCGTCCGGGCGAGGGCGGTCGGATCGAACTCGAACGCATACCGCAGCGCGAATCCGGCGACGAGCGCGCCGAGGATCTGCGCGACCCAGTAGGTGAGGACTCGCGTCCAGGGATGCTTCCCGGCGACGGCGAGCCCGAACGTCACGGCGGGGTTGAAGTGCCCACCGGACAGGGCGCCGAACGAGGACACCACGACCGCGAGGGCGAGGCCGTGCGCGAGTGCCACGGCGACGAGGTCCTCTCCGTTCGTGGCGACGATCGCTCCCGCGCCGATGAAGAAGAACATGAAAGTTCCCGCGCCTTCGGCGAGGAGAGCACGCGTGTGGCCGGTCATGCGGCGGCTATTCTGCACACGTGGCTGACTTTCGCCCGGTCGAGGCCAGCAAGGCGCACATTCTGATGATCCATCCGGCCGTGGCCGAAACGCCTGTCGAGGACGCGAACGCCGAGTGGGTCGAGGTGATCGCCGACCTCTCGAGCGACCTCGCGAACTGGCGCCTCCAGCACCTGCGGGGACTCTGGCGGCCGGATGTCGCCAAGCCGGTCGAATGGGAATGGGTGTACACGTGGGGGTCGCCAGCCTTCGTGAGCGCACGCGAGATCTACCGCATTCATTCCGGATCGCGCGCCCGCGCGGCATTGCATCCGCTGGGCGACGACCTGGCGCCGGGCCGCAAGCATGTCTACGCCGCTGGTCCCACGGGAGCCGCGAAGCTCATCTGGCGTCGGGGCGACTACGTACGGCTCGTGGACGCGTTCGGGACGGTGATCGACGAGGTCGTGGTGTGGCCCGAGGCGCCAGCGACCGAGCCGAAGAAGGAAGAGTCGGCTAGGCCCGCCCGGGCCTGAGCTCCTTGCGCTCGAGGGCGAGCTTGCGGATCACCTCTTCGAGCACCGTCACGCCGATGCCCGGCTTCGTCGGAACGCGCATCGTCCCGTCCTTCTCCACCGTGAAGGGCTCACCGATGATCTCTGTGGCGAAGTAGCGCTCCGAGGCGGAGACATCGCCCGGCAGACGGAAGTTCGGGAGCGACGCGAGATGCACGTTGTGCGCCCGGCCGATGCCCATCTCGAGCATCCCTCCGCACCACACGGGCACGTCGTGGGTGGCGCAAACGTCGTGAACACACTTCGCCGAAGCGAGCCCGCCGACCCGCCCGGCCTTGATGTTCACGATGCGCGTGGCGCCGATCGCGATCGCCTTCCGCGCGTCCTCGCCGGAATGGATCGACTCGTCGAGGCAGATCGGCGTCTTGATCTCGCGCTGGAGCGCCGCGTGGTCGATGAGATCGTCGTGCGCGAGCGGCTGCTCGATCATCATCGGGCGCGTCGGATCGATGCGCTTGAAAAGCGGAGCGTCGCGGAGCGTGTAGGCCGAGTTCGCGTCGAGCATGAAGGCAAGATCGGGGAAGGTCCTGCGCGTCGCCTCCGCGATCTCAACCTCGAGGCCGGGCTTGATCTTGAGCTTCACACGTTGGTACCCGCCCTCGAGCTCGCGGCGGATCGTGTCCATCAGCGCTTCGATCGATGGCTGGATGCCAATGGCGACACCGCACAGGATCCGATCGCGCGTCCCGCCGAGCAGCACGGAGAGCGGCTTTCCCGCGCGCTTCGCGAAGAGGTCCCAGACCGCCATCTCGACGGTCGCCTTCGCCATGCGGTGTTCCCGGATCCACGCGAGCTTCTCGTCGACGTCCTGCGGCGCGGAAAGATCCGCCTTGAACAGCTCCGGCAGGATGAACTCCTCGAGCGCGTAGAGGACGGTGCGCGGTGTCTCGCCCGAGTACCACGGGACCTCGCCGGCGACGCTCTCGCCCCACCCGACCGCGCCTTCCGACTCCACGCGGCAGAGCACTCGCGTCATGTGGGTCTCCCGCGCGCCGCTCGTCTCATAGGCGCGCTTCAAGGGAAGCCGCACGAGGAAAAGCTCGACTCGCTCTAGTTTCATGGCGGCTTCGCCGCCATGAAATCCATACCCGTTCCTCGCAGGGGCTCTGCCCCTGCCACCCCGACGCGTGGCTGAGGTACGAGTAAATACGCACACCGGCCGTCCGCTGAGCGAAGGAATTCGACGGCTGCGTAGCCCTCGCCGAACGTGCGCTCGAAGGCTTCGCGCGCCGCGGTCCGCCAGGCGAGCGCGAGCTTCGGGTCGCGTGCCTTGAGCTCCTGGAACGCCCGGGGGATCTCGACGAGCAGATGCGCGGGGCCGACCTGGCCCACCGCGCCTGGACGATCGCCCTCCGCCCGCAGGAGATAACCGATGCCCTCGCGCTCGGCGTCTTCGAGCGCTGGCGCGATGTTCTCTCCGCGCAGTCGCTTGTAGGTCCGGTCGTGGCCGATCGGCCACTCCACATAGATGCGATCGGAGGGCAGTCCCTGGTTCAGCTTGTCGGGCATGGCGCCGTAGAAATCGCGGTGGTACGTGCGCGTGAATGCGCCGAGCTTGCCGAAATTGAACCTGGCGTTGCGTGCCTCGAGCGGATCCATCGTCCACCCGACGACCTCGATGCCTTGATCGAGGCAGTGGTCACGCTGCGCTTCCTTGAGCTGCTGCGCGAGCCCGCTCCCGCGGTACGGCTCGCGCACCGCGAGCATGTGCGAGTGGTGCCGGAAGTGGAAGTCGTAGATACCGAGGAAGCCGAAGACGAACCCAGCTGGCTGCGGATCTTCCGGCGCGTAGCCGAGCGCCACGAAGCCGCCGTTATGAACGACGGCGAGCATGAGCTGGGGCGGAACTACCACGTCACCGCTCCAGGTCTCCTCTTGCAGAGGAACCGTGGCCGCGCATGCCGCGATATCTCGGGCCACGTCAATCTGGAATTCCGGCATGAATAATGAGTATCGGCTAGCATCCGGCCGTGCCGGCGGCGAGCATCGACTTCCTGAAACGCGTCTCGATGTTCGAGGATCTCGACCAGAAATCGCTCGAGGCCATCGCGAACGCCGCGGTCGAGCAACGCTACGAACCCGGGCAAGACATCGTGCGGCAGGGCGACACCGGCGTGGGCGCGTTCATCATCCGCTCAGGCAAGGTCGACGTCATTCAGGACCGCGGCGGCAAGGAGACCAAGCTCTCGACGCTTGGGCCGGGGGATGTCTTCGGCGAGATGGCCCTCCTCGACGAGTTCCCGCGTTCCGCGACGGTCCGCGCGGTGGAGCCGACGACGGCGCTTGGCATCCAGCGCTGGCACTTCCGCGGGATCCTCGAGAGCCATCCACAGATCGCGCTCGCGCTCCTACCGATGCTGACGCGACGCATCCGCAACGCCGAGCACATGCTGCCGGAGGCCGCCCGGCATTAGAGCGGCGGCCACAAAAAGGGGAGGCGAATCATGGGCGACGAGCAGAGGAACAAGGAAGTCGTGCGCAAGGTGGAGCAAGCCTGGGCCGACGGCAAGCTCGATCAGCTCGACCAGTACTTCGCGGCTGATTACCCGTCTCACGACCGGCCACCGGGCGTGCCGCAGGGCCTGGCTGGGGCGAAGATGATGCACCAGAACGTCATGAAGATCTTCCAGAACCGGAAGCTCGAGATGAAGGACATCTTCGCCGGGGACGACAAGGTCTTCGTCCGCAGCGTCAGCAGCTCGACGTATGCGGGCGGCCTGCCCGGGATCCCGGCGCCCGCGGGAGGCGCACCGCTCAAGGACATCGAGTCTTGGTCGGTGTACCGCCTCAAGGACGGCAAGATCGTCGAGCACTGGGGCATCAACGACGCGTACTCGATCGCGATGCAGGCCGGTGCCCTCAAGATGCCCGAGATGGCCGGAGCGCCCGCCGGCCGCGGGTAGCGACTAGCGCGTCGTAACGACGATCGTGTAGGTGCCGGTCGCGTCCGTGCGGCCGGCACCGACACGGACGTAGTGCGTGCCCGGCAACGCAAAGCTGAGGCTCAGCGGCTGCGTCCATCTACGTCGCGGCATCGGAGCAAGGCTTGCGGATGTGCTACAATGTGCTACATGGCCGGGCGGAGACAGGTTGCGGTGCGCGAGCTGCGACAGAACTTGAGCGTGCACCTGCGCCGCGTCAAGAAGGGCGAGATCCTGGAAGTCACCGAGCGCGGCCAGCCCGTGGCGATCCTCGCCCCACTCCCGGAGATGCTGACGCCAATGGGCAGGCTTCTGCTGAGTGGCCGTGTAATGCGGCCGGCAACTCGCAGCCTTGCGGACCTCCCACCGCCATTGAACCTGGATCTGAAGCCAACACTTAGCGAGATCCTTCAAGAGCAACGAGCAGATCGTCGTCTCCTTTGATCTGGCGTGCTCTATCTCGATTCGTCGGCCATCGTCAAGCTCGTGCTCGAAGAAACGGAATCTCCTGCGTTGCGCGCGTGGCTTGGCGAGCGCCCCTTCGGTGTGACTAGCGGACTTGGGCCGGTTGAGGTACGTCGAACGGTGCGTCTCTACGTCGAGAGGGCTCTGAGCCGAGCCACGCGTCGCGGACCTAACGTCAACGAGGTGACCACGCGAGCCGAAACCGTCCTGTCGGGAATTGTCGTGCTCGAGATCGATGAGGCGATCCTTTCCCACGCTGCCCGGGTCGACCCATCGAACCTGCGCGCGCTCGACGCGATCCATCTGGCGAGCGCGTTGTCACTCGAAGGGCTGGAGGCGTTCGTGGCTTACGATCGCGAACTCCGAGAAGCCGCTCAGGCTGCAGGCCTGCATGTGGCCGCCCCAGGCGCCTAGATTGCCCCGCCTCGTCGAATGCGTCCCGAACGTCAGCGAGGGTCGTCGCGCCGACGTCATCGATCGGCTCGCCGACACGATCCGCGCGGTCGACGGCGTCCGCCTCCTCGATCGCACGAGCGACGTGGACCATAACCGCTCCGTCTTCACGTACGCGGGCGAACCGGATGCTGTTGTGCGTGCGACGCACGCGCTTGTTGACCTGGCGTTCAGCGAGGTCGACATGCGGACACACAAGGGGGAGCATCCGCGGCTCGGCGCGGTCGACGTTGTCCCATTCATTCCGCTCGCGGGCGTGAGCATGGAGGAGTGTGTCGAGCTCGCGCACCGCTTCGGTCGCGAGATCGCCGAGCGGCACCATGTCCCGGTCTATTTCTACGCGAGGGCTGCGACGCGCCCGGAGCGTGTTCGGCTCCCGGACATCCGCAAGCCGGAATACGAGGGTCTCGCAGCACTCCTCGAGAGCACGCATGATCCCGATGCCGGCCCGCGGCGATTGCATGCGACGGCTGGCGCGATCGTCGTCGGCGCGCGGCCGTTTCTCATCGCGTTCAACATCGAGCTCGACTCGACCGACCTCAAGCTGGCGCAGCGCATCGCGAAGGAGATCCGCGAGTCGTCGGGCGGGCTGCCCGCGGTGCAGGCCAGAGGCTTCATGCTCACCGATCCGGCGCGCGCGCAGGTCTCGATGAACCTGCTCGACCACACGACGACATCGCTCGCGACGGTCTGGCGCGAGGTCGAGACTCGGGCGAGCGCCGCAGGCGTGCGCGTGCTGCGCGGTGAACTGATCGGGCTTCTTCCGCTCGACGCGGCGCTGCAGGTGACGGCGGACGCGCTCAAGCTCGATGGCTTCACCAGAGACCGCGTGATCGAGAGTCACTTCCTCGAGTGATCGAGGCGGATCTCATCCTGCGCGGCGCGCGCTTGCTGACGCTCGAGCCGCTCAAGGATGAGCGTCCTCGGGTAGGCCCGGCGGCCGGCGATGTGGGCGCGGTCAACGACGGATTCGTCGCCGCCCGGGACGGGATGATCGTCGCGACCGGGCACGGACGCGCGCACGAGCGATTCACCCGGGCCGAAGGCGCCCTGGACAAAGATGTCGGGGGCCGTGTCGTGATGCCGGGCTTCGTCGACCCGCACACCCACCTCTGCTACGCCGGCGAGCGCTGGGAGGAGTTCGCGACGCGCCGAAGCGGCGCCGACTATCTCGCGGTCCTGGCGGCAGGGGGCGGGATCCACGCGACCGTCCGTGCGACGCGTGAAGCGAGCGACGATCAGCTTCTCGCGCTGCTGCGCCGCAGGATCGGCGACGCCGCCGAGCTCGGCACGACGACGATCGAGGTGAAGAGCGGCTACGGGCTCGAGCCCGAGGAGGAGCTGCGGCAGCTGCGGCTGCTCGCGCGCGCGAAAGCCGAGGCGCCGATCGACATCGCCGTGACGTACCTCGCCGCCCACGCGCTGCCGGCGCCGTTCACCGACGACCGCAAGCGATTCATCCGCGAGGCGACGCAGGCGCTGGAGCGGGTCGTCGGCGAGAAGCTCGCCGAGGCGGTCGATGCCTTCCTCGAGAAGGGCGTGTTCGACGTCGAGGAGATCCGGCCGCTCTTCAACGCGGCGAAGAAAGCCGGCCTGGCGGTGACGATGCATGCGGATCAACTGAACGACGTGGGCGCGTCCGCGTTCGCCGCGCGTATCCGAGCGCGCTCGGCGGACCACGTCGCGCACGCGTCCGCCGACGGTATCCGTGCGCTCGCGCGAGCGGAGGTTCCGGCCGTACTCCTTCCCGGCAGCGCGTTCTTCGTCGGCTACGCGCCGCCCGAGGCGCGCCGCTTCATCGCCGCGCGGGTACCGGTGGCGCTGGCGTCCGACCACAATCCCGGCACATCGCCCCTCGAAGGCATGCCCATGGCCATAGCGCTCGGGGTCACGCTCTGCGGCCTCACCCCGCACGAAGCGATCGTCGCGGCGACGATCAACGCGGCGCATGCGCTCGGCCGCGGCGGGCGGATCGGAGCGCTGCTTCACGGCCGGCGCGCCGACATCGTGGTACTCGACACCGACGACGAGCGCGAGCTCGCTTATCGGATGGGCGCGCCCCTCGTGGCCGAGGTCTACGCCGGAGGGAAGCGGGTGGCTTGACGGAGACATTCGACCTCGCGGTGATCGGCGCGGGCTCGTCGGGCTGCGTCGTTGCGTCGGAGCTCGTGAGGGCGGGCCGAAAGGTCGCGCTCGTCGAGGCCGGGCCCGACTACGGCCGGTTCTCACGGCGCTGGCCTCGCGACATCCGCGATCCGCGGCGACGCACCGACCGTCACGACTGGGGGCTCGAGGCTGAGCTGACGCGAGGTGAGACGACGGCTGAGCCTCGTGCGCGCGTCATCGGCGGCTGCTCGGCACACAACGAGTGCGCCGCGGTGTGGCCTCCGCGCGAGGACATCGACGCCTGGAGGGTCTCGGGCTGGAGCTCCGCCGAGCTATGGCCACTGGTCGATCGGGTCGAGGGAGCGCGAGGCGGCGCCGCCATCCGCGGCAGGCGTGGTCCACTCATGACCGCGCCGTGGACGGACGGGCCGCTCACCGCGTGGCAATCGGCCTTCGTCGATGCGGCCGTCGCCTCGGGATACGACCGGTTGGACGACGTCAGCTCCCCGGCGCCGGCGACGGGCGTCGCTCCATTCCACGCGAACGTGCGCAATGGCGTCCGTTGGAACGCCGCATTCGCTTTCCTCGATCCCGTGCGCGGCCGCAAGGAGCTCTCGATCTTCGCGGGCACGGAAGCTCTGAACCTCGAAGTGCGCTCGGGGCGCGCGGACGCGCTCCTCTGCCGACGTGGCCGAAAGCAACTCCGGATCCTCGCCGACGCGTACGTCCTCTGCGCTGGCGTGTACGGTTCCCCACTCCTCCTCGTGCGTTCCGGCCTACATCGGCGCGCCATCGGACGCGGTCTGCAGGACCATCCCGGCGTCGCCCTTACATTCGATCGGGCACCCGGCGCTCCGCGCGAGCTCGGTTCACCGAACGTCTATCGGAGCCAGGTCGTGTTGCGCGCGTCCAGCGGAGCCTCGCTGCTTGGCTGGGACCTGCACGTGCTGCCATACCAAGCCGACGGCGAACTGCTCGTCTTCGTCTTCTTCATGGCGCCAAGCTCGCGGGGCGTGGTCGACCTACACGACGGCCGGCCGCGGCTCCGCTTCCGCTTCTTCGCGGGCGAAGGTGCCGTCGACCTCGACGCGCTCGAAGCCGGCGTAGGGATCGCGCGCGAGATCGCGGGCCGGCTTTCGTTCGCGCGCGTTGTGGATCCTTCGAGTTCCGTCCGCGCGCCCTCGATCCGCCGCTGGATTCGCGAGAACGTGACCGGGTACGCCCATGCCGCCGGGACGTGCCGCATCGGCACGGGCCCGGAGAGCGTCGTCGACGCGCGGACCCAGGTTCGGGGCTTGGCGAATGTGCACGTAGCGGACGCCTCGATCATCCCGCGGATCCCCCGCGCGAATACCAACCTCCTGTGCATGCTGATCGGGATGCGCGCTGCCCAGCTGGTGGGGTCCTAAACTGCCGGCCGTGGCGGACCCGCGGATCGAGCGGCTGCGCTCCGTGCCGCTCTTCGGAGGCTGCACCGACAAGGAGCTCCAGTTCATCTCATCCCACGCCGGCCTCAGGCCGCACGCTCTGCAAGAAGGGCGAAACCGGTGGGGATTTCTTCGTCATCCTCGAAGGTTCCGCCAGGGTCGAGGCCGACGCGGGCCAGCGGATGCTCGGTCCCGGCGAGTTCTTTGGGGAGATCGCGCTTCTGGACAACGGACCGCGGACGGCGACCGTGGTGGCGGCATCACCCATGCGCTGTCTCGTACTCGGGCACGAACAGTTCCGCGACGTCCTGCATCAGAACGGCGACATCGCCATCAAGATGCTCCGCGCGGTCACCGCGCGTCTTCGCGCCGCCGCCGCTCTCCCGTCGGGTTAGCTTCAGCCAACCCGAACGAATTCCATCGGATAGTCGTGTAGGCGCTCGATGCCTGTTTTCGTTATGCGCACGGTCTCGCCGACTTGCAGCCCGATCCGGCCCGACTCATCCGTCACGACGTTGGGCTGTACGACCACGACCATGTTCTCGCGGAACATGAAGTCCCCGGCCCAATCGCTGCGCTTGGTGCGACGCGTTTGGATGATCGGCGGCAGCTGACCGGTGCCGTGGAGCAGGTCGTCGTAGATCGTGCAGCCCCGCTCGTGGATGATTTCCGCCGCATCGAGCACGTCGGAGACGGTCGCGCCGTCGTGAAGCGCGGCCACGATCCTCGTGTACGCCTCGACCGCGACCTCGTGGAGGCGCTGGTATTCCTTCGTGGGATCCGCGCCGATCGCGTAAGAGCGATGGATCTGACCCGCGTACCCCCACCACTCGGCGCCGATCTCGGTGATGAGGATGTCGCCTCGCTCGATGATCCGTAAGGACGGCAGCTGTGCCGGCACGCCGATATCGGGAGCACGCATCGATGTCGTGGCCATGAAGTGGATGGAGTTCACGCCGCCCTCTCGCAGGTAGGCGCCCTCGACGATCGCGGCGAGCTCGTGCTCGTGCAGTCCCGGCCGGACCTCGCGCTCGAGCGCATGCATCGCGGCATCGGTCAGCCGGGCGCCGATCCGTAGCCGCTCGAGCTCCTCGGTGCTCTTGACGGTGCGAAGGTCGGCGACGATGCCTGACCCGTCGACGAGGCCGATCTGCGCGAGCAGGATCCCCAGGTCGTCCACCATCCGCGACGGCCACGGACCGGCGAGCCCGAGGATCCCTTCGTGGATCGGCACTCCCGCGAGCACCGAGCGCAGTGCCTCGGGCGCCCAGCTCCCGGCCCAGCGGACGTCTTTTGTGATGGCGACCCGCTGCGCGGTCGGGACGTGGTTGTACAGCTGCACGAGAAGCGTCGGGTCACCGTGTCGCGGGACGACCAGGAAGGACTCGCGCGTACCTGGCCAGTTGGAGAGGTACTGAATGTCCGGTGCGCGACCCGCACCGTAGAGAAGAAGCGCGTCGCAGTCGTGCTCGTCCATCCTGGTGCGGACCGCGGCGAGGCGGCGCGCGAACTCGGCTTCGGAGAACGTCGGATATCGGTCCGGCTGTGGCATCGCTCGTAGAGTACGGATCGCAATGGTCCCGCAGACGCGTTACGCGAAGAGCCGGGAGCTCAACATCGCGTATCAGGTCGTCGGCGACGGCCCCTTCGACCTCGTGTACGTTCCGGGGTGGGTCTCGAACATAGAGATGGTGTGGACCGAGCCCAATTACGCACGTGTGCTCGGGCGTCTCGCGAGCTTTTCGCGGCTCATCCTCTTCGACAAGCGGGGGACCGGACTGTCGGACCGGGTTTCCAACGATCGCCTGCCGACCCTCGAGCAACGAATGGACGACGTGCGCGCGGTCATGGACGCAGCCGGTTCGGATCGCGCCGCCCTGTTTGGGCACTCCGAGGGCGGCTCCATGAGCATCCTGTTCGCCGCGACCTATCCCCAACGCTCGATCGCCCTCGCGCTCTACGGGAGCTTTGCCAAGCGGCTGCGGTCCGATGCGCTGTCAGCGTATTTCCGCGGCGGCGCGAGCCCCGCTGCTGCGGCCGCGCTGCTGCGCATGAACAGTTACAACGACGTCCGCGCGGTCCTCTCTGCTGTGCGCGTCCCTACGCTGGTCTTGCACGCGAGTGGCGACCGCGACGTGAAGGTGGACGAGGGCCGCTACGTCGCGGCACACATCGAGGGCGCGCGCTTCCTCGAGGTCGCGGGCGGCGATCACATCTGGTTCCTGTCTCCGAAAGCCGACGAGATCGTCGACGCGCTCGAGGAGTTCCTTACCGGCGTGCGTCCCGCGCACGAGGCAGATCGGTTCCTCGCCACCGTTCTCTTCACCGATGTCGTCAACGGAACCGTACGTGCCGCCGAGCTTGGCGATCGTCGCTGGCGAGAGCTCGTCGAGCACCACCACGCTCTGGTCCGGGGCGAGCTCGGCCGGCACCACGGCGTCGAAGTGGATACCGCTGGCGATGGGTTCTTCGCGACGTTCGACGCGCCGGGCCGCGCCGTTCGCTGCGCGATGGCGATCCGTGACGGCGTCCGCGGGCTCATGCTGGAGATTCGCGCCGGCGTGCATACCGGGGAGTGCGAGGTCATCGCTGGGAAGACCGGCGGAATCGCCGCGATCGTCGGCGCCCGCGTTCGCGAGCAGGCTGCCCCCGGCGAGGTCCTGGTCACGAGCACCGTTCGTGATCTGACGTCTGGCTCCGGGCTTGTTTTCGAGGATCGCGGGACACGCGCACTGAAGGGCGTCCCCCGCACCTGGCAGTTGTTCGCTGCGAGCTAGCATGCGCGTGCGGCGTGCACGCCAAGGAGGTATCGCGACCGCATGAGTGATCGCGTGGCAATCTACCCGGGTTCCTTCGACCCGCCGACCAACGGGCATCTCGACATCGTCGAGCGCTCTTCGCGCTTGTTCGATCGCGTTGTCGTTGGCGTCGGCCGCAACCTCGCGAAGAAGACCGTCTTTTCCGACGAGGAGCGCATCCAGCTCATGCGCGAGGCCTGCGCGAAGTACAAGAACGTCGAGGTCACGAGCTTCGACGGATTGCAGGTCGACTTCGCTCGCGCGTCCGGTGCCAGCTTCATCGTGCGCGGGATTCGCGCGCTCTCCGATTTCGAGTTCGAGTTCGAGATGGCGAACATGAACCGGAGCCTCGCGGCGGGGATCGAGATGGTCTACCTCATGACCGCCCCCGAATACCTCTTCGTTTCCGCATCGCGCGTGAAAGAGCTCGCGGCGTTCGGCGCCCCGATCGACAAGTACGTGCCGGCGAATGTCGCCAAGCGACTCAGGGCCGAGATGGGGAAGCGGGGCATGCGCACCGGAGCGACGGAAGCCAACGATTAGGTGTCCACGCTGCTCGCCGCGGACGTCGGCAACACCAACATCGTCCTCGGCGCGTACGACGGCGCCAAGCTCGTCGCGACGTGGCGCACCGCGACCCGGCAGGATCAGACCGAGGACGAGCTCGCGGTGATGGTGGACGCGCTCCTCGATCGGCAGGATCTCTCGCTCGAGGACATCGACGCGCTCGTGCTCGGGTCGGTCGTGCCGCCGCTGACGGCCTCGTTCACCCGGCTCGCGGAGCGGTACCTCGATCGACCGGCGCTGGTGATCGGCCCAGGCACCAAGACGGGCGTCCGGTTACGCGTCGACAACCCCTCTGAGGTCGGCGCAGATCGCATCGCGAACACGCTGGCCGCGCACCGGCGCTATGGCGGACCGGCGATTGTCGTCGACTTCGGGACGACCACGAATTTCGACATCGTGAGCGCGGAGGGCGACTTCCTCGGCGGCGCGTTCGCGCCTGGGCTCGAGGTCTCGGCCGAGTCGCTCTTCAGCCGCGCGGCTCGCCTGTTCCGCGTCCCCTTCACGCCGCCGGCGAACGCGATCGGGAAGAACACCGCGGATTGCCTGCGCTCAGGGATCGTTTTCGGCTACGTCGGCCTGGTGGAGGGCCTCCTCGCGCGCCTCGAAGCCGAGCTCCAGCCGGCATCGCCTCGGGTCGTCGCCACCGGCGGCCTGGCGGCGACGATCGCGCCGCTCGCGAAAGGCATCGAGCGGATCGACGATGATCTGACGCTCGAGGGTCTGCGCCTGCTTTGGGAGATCAACGCGTGATGGAGCGTGTTCGCGGACGGTTCGTCGTGCTCGCGGTCACCGGATCGAGCGTGTTCGCGGACGGTTCGTCGTGCTCGCGGTCACCGGATCAATCGCCGTGTACAAGACGATCGACCTCGCGCGGCGCCTGACCCAGGCCGGCGCTACGGTCCAGGTGGTGATGACCAGGAGCGCGGCGGAGTTCGTGACCCCGCTCACGTTCCAGGCGCTGACGTACCGGCCGGTCGAGATCGAGATGTTCGCGATGCAGGACGAGCACGCTGCCGGGCATGTCGCCATGGGCCGGCAGGCTGACGTCGTCGTCGTGGCCCCCGCGACCGCGCACGTCATCGCACGCCTTGCGCACGGCTTTTCGGATGACCTCGTGGCGACGACGGTCCTCGCGACCGATGCGCCGGTGATCGTCGCACCCGCGATGGAGACCCATATGTGGCGTAATCCGGCCACGCAGGCGAACGTCGCAACCCTTCGCGCTCGCGGCGTGCGCATCGTCGAGCCCGATATAGGTCCGCTCGCGTCGGGCGACATCGGGCCGGGACGTCTCGCATCGCTCGAGCGCATCGCCACCGCGATCGACGACGCGCTCGGCGCGGCGCAGACCCTTGCCGGCCGTTCGATCGTCGTGACCGCGGGACCGACCGTCGAGGCCATCGATCCGGTGCGGTTCGTCTCGAACCGTTCGAGCGGCAAGATGGGCTACGCGATCGCGGCCGCCGCACGCGACGCCGGCGCCGATGTGACGCTCGTCACGGGTCCGACCGCACTCGTTCCCCCGGCCGGCGTGCGTACGTTCCAGGTCGAGAGCGCTGATGACATGAAGGACGCGATCCTCGGCCAGCTCCCGCGTGCGGATGCTGTGATCATGGCCGCGGCGGTCGCCGACTACCGTCCGATCGAACGAGCGACGAAGAAGATGAAGAAGAAAGATCTCGGTAGCGAGATGAATGTGCGTCTTGTCGAGAACCCCGACGTGCTCAGGGCGATCGTCGCCGCCCGAAAGCCCGGGACCGTGGTCGTTGGCTTCAAGGCGGAGACCGGCGACGCGACGGCCGAGGCCGGCCGCATGCTGCGGGAGAAAAAGCTCGACCTGGTCGTCGCGAACGACGTCGCCGATCCACGCTCGGGCTTCGGTTCGGATGAGGACCGCGTCGCGTTCGTCAGCGCCGACGGCGTCGAGCAGCTGCCCCTCCTCGCCAAGACGGAAGTCGCGCGCCGGCTCGTCGAAAAGCTAGCCGAGCGCCTGGCGCGGTGAGCATGGACGACCTCGGTCCGATCACGGAACGGCTCGCTTCACGGAACGGCTCGCTTCGCTCGACGAGCCGATCCGCAACTGGCAAGCCGCGCGCGAGCGCGCGTTCGCCGCGAAGTTCACGCCAAAGCAGGGAAAGCTCTCGACCCTGATGGGACGACTCCCGACGGCCGCGGCCGCGACGGCCGGCGTCGGGCCGGGGCCGCGCGAGCAGGTCTTCGCGCTGCTCGACGAGATCTGCGATCTCTACACGCGCTCCGACACGTCCCGCTGCGCGATCATCCGCGGCCTCGTGCACCAGCACGAGGCCCATCGCCTGCTCGGCGAGTACATGGGGAACGCCGCGCGGATGCTCGGGAGCGGCGGACGGAGCGTGTGGCTCGAGCGCGGGGTCGCCGCTGCGTCGATTGACGACCAGCGCCGCGATTACCGCGACTGGCTGCTAAGTCTTGGCGACCTGTACCTCGCGGGCATCAAGGCGAAGCTCGATCCGGCGCCCGTGCTACGGCGGATCGCGGAGCGGTCCAATCGCGAACGGCACCGCGCCGCCCCAACGCCCACACGTGACGTGCTCGAGGGTTTCGAGCAGAGCGCGTATTTCGGCACCACGATCCTTCCGCACTTCAAGCAGTGATGCCGCGTGAGAGCGCGGCCTTCGTGCCGCGGCGCCTAGCGCGGATCGAGCGACCAGGCCACGAGCTCGAAGAGGCTCGGCTGCGCTCCGTAATAGCCGAACGCGAGACCGCGAGCGCGATCCGCACTCCGCGATCCTCAGTGCTGTTGACGTCGTCCGCATCAGCGTTACGGGGTCATAACTCGTACGCTGCGGCCCGTGCCGGTGGATTGGGTCACGTTCGACTGCTACGGCACGCTTATCGACTGGGAGCGCGGGATCACCGACGCGCTCTTGCCACTCCTTCCGCCTGGCACCGACCGGCAGGCCCTCGCCGAGTGGTACATCGCGATGGAGGCGCAGTTCGAGGCCGAGGGCTACCACCTCTATAAGGACGTCCTCGACCGTGTCGGCCGGCGTGTGCTCCGGTCGCTCGATGTCCTGATCGGCGAGGATCAGCCCTCCCCACTGCCTTCGTCGCTCGCCGAGTGGCGGCCGTTTCCAGAGGTGCCCGCTGCCCTTCGCGCAATTCGCGAGCGCGGGCGAAAGCTCGCGATCCTCTCCAATGTCGATCGCGACCTGCTGGCGTCCTCGATTGCCCTGCTCGGCGTGCCACCCGACCTCGCGATCACGGCTGAGGACTGCGGCAGCTACAAGCCCGTGTCCGGCCACTGGCGGTTCTTCCTCGCGCGATCCGGCGCGACCCGAGAGCGCACGGTGCACGTCGGCGCGAGCCAGTACCACGACATGCGCCCGGCGGCGGCGCTCGGATTCCGCACCGTCTTCGTCGATCGCCACGGCGAGGCGCTCGAGACGTCCCCGACGCGGGTCATCGGCGACCTACGGACGCTTCCCGATCTGATCGACGAGCTCGCCACGCGGGAGTAGTCGTCTCCGCAAGCTGGAATGAATCGTGCGAGATACCAGGCCGCGGTACGATTGATCGAACGCCGGGACCGGCCCGTAGCCGGCCTGGACGGAGGTCACGAAATGAGCGACCAATACGGCGGCGCCAGCACGCCGGCTCCCAAGAAGGTCACCGTTCCCGATCTCGTCGCGATGAAGCGCGACGGCAAGCGCATCACGATGATGACCGCGTACGACGCGGCGTTCGCGCGCCTCGTCGAGCAGGCGGGCATCGACGTGATCCTCGTCGGCGACTCGCTCGGCATGGTCGTGCTCGGGTATCCGACGACGGTCCCCGTGACGATGGATGACATGGTCCGTCACGCCGCCGCCGTCTCGCGCGGCGCGACGCGGCCGCTGCTCATCGGCGATATGCCGTTTGGCAGCTACCAGACCGGTCCCGCTGATGCGCTCCGCAACGCGGCGCGGTTCCTCAAGGAAGCCGGCATGGACGCGATCAAGGTCGAGGGCGGCGCGGAGGTCGTCGAGACGGTCCGCGCCCTGACCGCGAACGGCATCGCGGTCATGGCGCACGTCGGCCTCACCCCGCAGCGCGTCGCGCAGCTCGGCGGCTTCAAGGTGCAGGCGAAGACCGCTCGCGCGGCGCGGCGGTTGATCGACGACGCCCTCGCGCTCGAAGATGCGGGCGCCTTCTCGATCGTCCTCGAGAGCGTGCCGGCGGCGGTCGGCGCGCTCACCACTCAGAAGCTCGCGATTCCCACGATCGGTATCGGCGCGGGCGTGGACTGCGATGGCCAGGTGCTCGTACTGCACGACGTACTCGGCCTCTACGGCGAGTTCAAGCCGAAGTTCGCCAAGCGCT
>Ga0209237_1001017_pt1 | contig 16408 bp, 18 predicted proteins | sample GraSoi013_1_40cm_2_FD_185820 | JGI IMG/M metagenome (GOLD analysis project Ga0209237, IMG submission 185820) | Grasslands soil microbial communities from the Angelo Coastal Reserve, California, USA - Sample 10_02_2013_1_40cm (SPAdes) (version 2) | ecosystem: Environmental > Terrestrial > Soil >... | reverse complement strand
TTGGCCCGAGGAGAGATATATCGAAAGGTCGACAATTGACGTGACGAGAATGGGCTCAGTAGAGTCACTTTGAGCCAGCGCCATGGGTGATGATAACGTCGTCAGCATGGGTAACAGATCAAGACCCTTCAGCAGCTCTCCAGGGTCCTGCAGCGGCTCATCGTGGGGCACGTAGCCATTCGGCTCCGTCACAAACAGCAACCCTTCCGTGACCTGCCTCGCGCGCCGGAGAAGTATTGGGCGATGCTCAGACAGTCCCGACTGAAGCTTCCCGCGCCGATGTTCAGGCTCGGCGTACTGAAATCACGCGGTGTCATGGTCGCACCGCCTCAGGTTCGCGTCGCCGTTCCCCACGCCGCGTAGTTGTCGACAACTGGTAGCTGTATCGTCGCGGACACATTGACGCGAAGACTGCTCGCTGCGTAACCGGCCTTCTCGCTGCCCTCGATCGTCAGATCATGCGGCATCAGTCCTCCATTTCGTTTGTCACTGCAGTATTTGCCGTCCTGGGCGTGGGCGCTATGGCCCTCGGCCTAGCCCGAGTCTCCCCACTCCTGAAAGTCCTCTCGCCGTTCTGACGCGCCGCTTTCGTTCTCGTTTAGTTCGGAATACCAGGCAGATCCCTCGTTGTGGCTCCTCATCGGTGGCTCGATCGCCTTCAACATTTGGTTTCAGTGGTGGACCCTACCAGATACGGCGTGGAAGGCACTCATAGCAGCAGCGCTCGCTCAAGCCGGATTGCCGCCAGCCGCTCGGATCGTCGCCACTGCGGTCATCGCGCTTGTCAAAGTTCATCTACGGTGGGGAGGAGACAGTGAGCACCCGGACGGTTGGGCGACCGGTGGGGATGCCCCAGCGCATCGAGGAGGATCGCAACTGGCTCGGCTTCTACGTCCTCGGCTACTACGAGCTGGCGAAGTGGCTGGGCCTGACCGCGCGGTACGGGTACTTCAATGACCTGGACGCGAGCCGCACCGGCGTCGAGCAAGAGCTCCACTCGTTGACGATCGCGCCGGTCTTCCACCTCTCACGGTTGATCCCCGACCTCAAGCCCACCGGTGCCTTCTTCACCCGGAGCCAGGCGCCGATCGACTGGGTCAACGTCAAGCTGGAGTACCGGCTCAATTACTCAACGCGCAACGCGTTCTCGGACAGCAAGCCGAACTCGGCGATCCTGGACGGCAGTGACATGGGCCACCAGGTACAGCTCCAGGTCAACGTGAACTTCTAGGGCCGTGCGAGCCGCAGGCCGTCGCGGGGCTGGGCCCCGCTGGCCGAGGCGAGCCTATAAACCTATTTTAGCGGCCATCCGCGAGAATGCCGACGTCCGCCGCGTCTACCCCAGGGACTGATGTGGGCGATCTAAGGCGATCTGGGTTTCCAGCCTGGGGGGTAGAGCTCGAGCAGCTGTCGGCGCTCGTCCCCGGTCAGCGGGAACAGGCGAGCCTCGTCCGAGCGAAACAGGTTGGGCCGGCATGGCGCTGGACGGCCGCACATGAGCATCGTGGGATCGCCGTTGTGCCCCAGGCCGATGGCATGGCCCAGCTCGTGGGCGATCACGTTACGCGCGACGTTGGGCAGGTTCATCGGGGGATACTGGATTCCGCGGATCCCGACGACGCGCTTCGAATCGGCGTCGAACGGGCCGGCGAACGAGACGATCTCCGAATCGGCGAGCAGAATCCTCAGATCGCCGGGGAGGTCGCGGAGGACCTGGGGGACGGACACCGGCCTGCGCGGACCGCCGACCACGGAGAGGCTCAGCGCGTGCAACGCCTCCTCCGGCACTGGCTGCACGACGCGCGTGACGGGTCCGAGTCGGAAGCCTGCCCCGATCTCCTCCAAGGTCTTGTTCCAGAAGGCGACGGCCTCGTCGACGATCTGACGGCGAGGATCGGCCTCGGGGCCGAGGACGGTGACGGCCGGCGTCCGCGTCCACGGCACGCCGAACTGGGCGTGGGCCAGAGCGGGCATGAGCGCGACGAGGACGACGAGGCCACCGATCAGCGACTTCATTCCGCGCACCTCCCCGGGGGGAGCGTAAGAGACACAAAGCCGGATGTCCAAATTTGTCAAAGGACTCGCGCCACTCATCGCCCCTCGCTAGCCCCCCTGCTCCCCCGCCATCTCCGCAAACCGACACAGCGCATTGATCAACCGCATCTGCTCGATCGTCCGCGCGCGTGACTCGAGCAGGCGCGGGCTGGCGACGATGCAGGCCAGGCACATCGCGCGCGAGACGGCGACGTTGAGGCGATTGCGCGAGAAGAGGAAGTCGAGGGTGCGCGGCACGTCCTCGGCGCTCGAGGTCGCCATCGAGTAGAAAACCACGGGGGCCTCGCGCCCCTGGAACTTGTCGACGGTGCCCACGGGGACGTTCGCGAGGTCGGCCGCCTGGAGCGCCTGGCGGAGCCGGCGCACCTGAGCGTTGTACGGAGCGACCACCATGAAGTCGGACTCTTCCAGTGGGCGCGTCTGGCCGTCGCGGTTGGTCCACGACCCGCCTCGCATGGCGCCGATCTCACACGCGATCCGGTCGGCTTCTTCGGGCGCGGCGGCCACGTTGCCGACGTGCTCCACGGGCAGGTAGCGCAGCCCCGTGCCGAACGCGGTTGTCTGAGCCGCGAGGTGCGGAAGCCCGTCGAGCCTCCCGTCATAGACGATCTCCGAGACGAACCGGCAGACGTCCGGATGCATGCGCCGCGTGCGGTCGAGGAAGATCCCCATGTCGGGAGGCACCGTCGGATGGTTGCCGAGCAAGTGTTCGAGCACCGACGCCCCCGTGCCCTCCGGATGCGTCCCCTGCGAGACCTGGGCGAGCTGTAGCGGATCGCCGAGCAGGATCAGATTGCGCGCGGCGGTGCCCATGGCGAGGGCGTCGGCGAGAGCCACCTGCCCGGCCTCGTCGATGACGAGCGTGTCGACGAGGGCGCCGCCGTCGAGGTCACGGTGCGCGAAGAGCCACGCCGTGCCGGCCACGAGCTGGACTTGCGGCGCCGCCTGAAGGAGCCTGCGGGTGTCGGCGAGGTTGGTGATCCAGCCACCCGCGTATTCCGTCTCGGCACTCCCGGCGCTGGACTTCTTGAAACCGCGGACCCGGACACGCTCCTCGAGGGCCGCCCGCCCGATCTCGTCGAGCAGGTTGTGGATCGCCTTGTGGCTCGTGGCCGCGACGCCAACGCGCCGGCCACGGCGGATGAGATCGACGACGATCCGCGCGCCCGTCCACGTCTTGCCGGTGCCCGGCGGCCCCTGGATGAAGAGGTAGCTGTCGTCGAGCGCGGCGGCTCGCTTGCGCTGCTCCCGAAGGTCCGTCGTCTGGATCGGCCCGCTGAACCCGCCCGTCAGCCGCGGCCGGTCCCGGGCGAGGATGTCTTGCAGCGCGCGGTACCGACCACTGCCCGCCAGCACCGCGTCGCCAAGACGCGCCAGCGCGGCGCGCTGCGCACGCGTGTCGTAAGGCCTGGGCGGGATCAACGCCGTCGGGAGCGGCACCGACGCGAGGCTGGGACCGCGTCGGAGGACGAGCACACCGGTCGCCTCGTCCAGATCCTCGATCGTGCCGGCGCCGTTTCCTGTTGCCGGATCGATGGGCGCGTCGCCAGGCCCCAGCTTGTGCTGCTGGGCCGGAAAGCGGAAGTGGTGATCCAGCGAGTTCTTCGCCCGGCGCGGCGCGCCCTCGGGCTCGAGCCGGCCGATCGCCTCGCCGTCTTCCACCAGCTCGTCGAGCGACATCTGGCAGCGCGCGAAGAACCACCACCACGCCGGCCGAGCCTCGCGCCGGTGGTATTCGAGCAGCTCGGCGGCCAGCCAGCGTGGCGCCCCAACGCTTCCGCCCGCGAGCAGCGCCTGGCGTAGCGCCTCGCGCTGAGCGTCGGCCTTCTCCTTGTCGTCGTCGACCGGCCGCGCGTCGGGGCTTTCCGCCCAGGCCGCGTCGTCCGGCCGGTGATCCACCAGCCAGTCGCGCAGCGCGAGCGTCGCTCGGCAGTCTTCCTCGTTGTAGGCCGCGATCTCCTCGAGCCGCGTGGTGGCGTGCGTGTCCATCCATTGCTCGTAGGCCAGCACGGCGCGTGTGCCGCTCGTGACGCGCGCCTGGCGGCGAAAGGCGGGCAGCGCCTCGACGTCCTTCAGCGAGTACCCCGGCACGCCCGCCCGCAGGCCCTGGCGCACGACCGAATGCAGATCGACTAAGACCTCGCGGCGCAGCAGCGCATCTATCACGTCCTCGCGAGTCGCGTACACACCCATGAGCTGTTTCAGCGCCGTCGGCTCGTAGGCGCCGTAGTGATAGACGTGCATGTCGGGATACCGCGCGAGCCGCTCGTGGAAGAAGTCGACCAGCGCCTCGAAAGCCTGGCGCTCCCCTGCCCGATCGTGCGCCCAGATCGTCCGATAGCGCCACGCGCCGTCGTCGTGGGTCAGCAGGCCGAAGAGGAAGTGGAGCCCGCGCGCTGGCTCCCAGAACGGATCGCCCTCGATGTCGAACATGACGTCGCCCGACGAGGGCCGGGGCAGCCGCTCGAAGCCACGTCCCGGCTCGACAGGCAACTGGTGCCAGTCGAGATCGCCGGTGGTCCGCCGGCGGAGCTGCAGCCCAGCCTGGTCGTGAAGGGTTTCCAATGTGTGAGAAGCGATGTGCGGAACCGGCGTCGCCGGCGTCTGGGCAAGCTGCGCCAGCGTCCCGATACCCGCCGACCGCAGCCGCGTGACCTGCCCGCGCCGGATCCCGGCCACCAGCACCAGGTGATCCTCCTGCGTCCAGCGCTCGTCGCACACGTCGCGGAACTCGCACAGCGCGCAGTGCTCGACCCGGTAGGGCTCGGTCGCCTCCGCGCGGCCGAGCGCCGCGAGGAACCCGGCGCGGACGCGACGGTAATAGGCGGCGAAGTCGGCGTGGCGTAGGGTGCGCCGCTCGCCGATGCCGAGCAGAACGTGCATCGCGCTCGGCTCTACCTGCTGGATGGCGGCGATCGCCTCCGTATAGAAGCAGAGCTGCAGCACGTAGGTGGGCTTCTCCGCTCGCGCGAGCTTGGCGTCGAGCGCCTCGTAGCCCCAGGCCCCTAGCGCGGTTGGCTGCTCGACGCGCTCGAGGAAATCGGCGCGGCCCCGCCAGTCGCCCAGCACGAACGTCGCCTGGTAGATGATCTCCGCCCCCGCGCGCATGGCGTCGATGGTCGCGCGCGCCGAGCTGTCGAAATCCCAGCGATCGGCGCCGATGACGTCGACGACCTGCCGGCCTTTGGCGCGCAGCTCGGCCAGATATTTGGCCTCGTGCTCCTCGCCCTTGCGGCGGAGGAGGTCGACGTGGTCTTCGGGCACATGGGGGCGCCGGCGGACGCCGCGCGCGACCTCGAGCGCCAGCGTGGTGAGGTGGGGGCATTCGACGTAGTCGTTGAGGTCGGAGGGGGAGAGGACGAGGCGACTGTTCGTCGCTTGCATCACAGCTTCTCGATTATAGCGACGGCCAGGGCGATGACGTTGCAGCAGGAGCAGTGGACCCAGAGACGCTCTGCGCAAGGCGCCGGCCACGGCCGACACGCCGGCCATCGCCATCACGTCGTTCGCGCTCAGCGGCAACCAGCAGAAGGCCAAGAACGCGGGAGCGTCCACCTATCTGGCCAAACCGTATAGCCCGTTCGACCTTCTCGAGATGATCCGGAAGCCGGTCCCCGAAGGCTGATCGGGTCAGATCGGGTCACGATCGAGGGTGGGGGCGCTATCTTGATATCCCCCTCGCGTGTCCCAGAAACCGGGAGCGGTACAGGCGGGCCTCCGAAGGATTCGTTTCAGAGGCGCATGTAATCGTTGACATGGTCACGACGCAAGACACAGAATGCTCAACCGTAAGGAATGAAAGAGCCGCTAGCGGAGGGCAACCAGCATACTCAGCTGTGGCGCTTGATTGAGCGCGTCGATCGTCCCCAGGCCATCCACGCGTCCACTTACTCCTCCGCCAGCTTTGACCGCGAGCAGAATGCAGCGATCGAGCTGTAAAGCTTCAAGGCACCGTTGCGAATCTAGGGTACACATATGCTAAGCGACGCCCTCACCGAGCTGACGACCGCAATAGCTCAGGGTCTCCAGGCGACGGCTCCAAGCATGCGTCCAGCTATCGAAAAGCTATTTGGCGACCGTTATCACAAACGTCACTTTGAGCGGACTTCGATCCGAGACGCGTATGGGCTCGCCGACACTGGCGATGGGGGCGTGCCATACGCAGGCCTTATAAATTCGGACAATCCGCCCTCAGGCCCCTATGGCGGCACGAGCGTCGTATGGTTTCCGTCTGAGAAGGACAGCTCGCTAATCGACTTTGGGGTTGGCACAAGGGGCCTCGCGCCTGACGAGGGTATTCTCACCAGGCCGGGGCATCGCCGCCGAATCGCCGCACTCCGTCGCTACCTTACCCGTCGGGGCATTGACGCATGGTCGAAGTCAGATCCGGCTGCCCTAAGTGTTGCTGTACCGAAGACCGTTCGCGAGCGATTTCCTGAGTTCGAGAGGGTCTTCGATCGCTACGGTACCGAATTATATATCTGTGCAAAGGTGCCACCAGAGCTCGGCATAGCGCGCGACGTTGTTCGCGGATTTCTGGACCTCTACGCGTATGAGCGCGGGTGGCAAGTATTGAAGGATGCTCTAGACGAGTACGAAACCTTTCACGCAAGCCTGCGCGCCGAGTTGTTCCTGCAGCCCACAGCGGGTGAAGTACACGAACTCGTCGGGGCTCGCCGGTTCGTCATACTGCAAGGGCCGCCCGGAACTGGCAAAACACGTATGGCCGACACGATCAGAAGACGGTTCTTCGACGGTCGCGGGATGACGGTTCAGTTCCACCCTGCCGTAACCTACGAGGACTTCATCATAGGTCTGTCGCCCGACGCCGACGAACGATCCCTCCGGTTCACAGTTCGCGAAGGATCGCTTGCGGCTGCGGTACGTGAGGCCCGAACTGGTCCCTTCCTTCTCATCATCGACGAGATCAACCGCGGTGATCTCGGCAAGGTTCTTGGTGAGGCGATCTACCTCTTCGAACCCGCCGAAGTTGGTGGAACCAACGCACGAACTGTGCGCTTGCCACATCCCATAGACGGCAAAAATGAGTTACAACTGCCCGATTCGCTCTACATCCTCGCGACGATGAACACCGCCGATCGAAACATTGCGGCGATGGATCTTGCCATCCGTCGCCGGTTCGCGTTCTTGACGCTTCCTCCAAACCGTGACGTCGTCGTTCGTGAATCTCTACCCCTTGCCGTCCAGGTGTTCGACTGGATTGCCGATGTCTTTGTAGAGCACGCGCCAGACGAGACCCTACAGTTGCTGCCAGGTCATGCTTACTTTCTGGCGAGAAACGAGTCCGAGCTACGCGACCGCCGACGCTATGAGGTCATACCGCTGCTTGATGAATACCTTCACCAGGGCTTTCTTGGTCCGGCTACGTCCGAGCTTCATGCTGTACGCAATCGAATTGAGGACATTCTAGGCACATCGGTTGCCGCAAGCTAGGCGACGCCGTACACCTGCGCGTTTCGCAGCTCGACACGCCGGTCAGGCGCCAGATCAGACTCGTCTGTACAAGGGGACCGATCACGGCCGAGGTGTGATCGTCCATCCTGATGCTTTCGCCCCAGTCCAGCGTGGAGGGGGTTGGGGTCCTTTCGTTGACGCCTTTCTGCGTTTGAATGGAGATGCGCTTAGAAAGCTCGACGTCTCACCCACAATACGGTCTGCGGAGCACGGTGTTCAAATCGAGCTTCTGCCGGGAGCGCACGCAGGCGCAATTCCGCTGCGTTCCGCCCAAAGTGGCCGAGTCGCCGGCGGCTTGCTGGTGGAGCCGCGCTTCGGATGGGCGGGAGTGGGAAGAGTGCTCGTTACGACTGGCTGGGCCGGAGCGCCCGAGATCCTCGACTATCCCCTCGTACCGGGCAGTGGGCGAGAAGTTCCTCCGTGGGTCCTGGCCGGGCCAGTGCTCAAGCGGCTGGACGAACTCCTGCGTAGTCTCCGTCGTGGCTATCGCGTGCGGGACGAGGTACTGAAGCAGCCTCGCGGTCACATAATCTGGAGCTCATATACTACTCATTCCCTTGGACGTGGTCGTTGGACCCATTTGCCCTGTCGGTTTCCTGACCTTGATGCTGATCCAATCTTGCGTCGCATGGTGCGCTGGGCTCTTCAGCGCGTTCGAGACGATCTTGCAGTTGTTGGTGGCGTTGATAGCGTGGCGCGGCTGCTTGTAGCTATTGCCGATGAATTGATCAGCAAAGTTCGCGATGTTCAACCGCTCACGCCCTCGAGGTCCGAACTCAATCGGCTCACCTCAGGTGACAGCGGGCTTGAAGCTTCGTTGCGTCGCGGCTTGGAAGCCCTAGGCTGGATTGTCGACGAACGAGGACTGGGTGGCGGCCGCGAAATGGACGGGCTGGCATGGGCAGCTCCCCTTGAATCGCTATGGGAACGCTTTGTTGAGGTCAGTGTGCGGCGCGAGGCCGCTCTACAAGGCGGCGTGGTTCGCGTTGGCCGCTCGCGCGAGACGGTCGTCCCGCTCGACTGGAGCGATCCCAGTCATCGCTCGATGGGTCACCTGCTACCCGATATCGTGGTGACGTACAGAGACCGCACTGACGTCATCGACGCAAAGTACAAAGCCCATCTCGCCGAACTTGACGAGCAGGGGTGGCGTGCCTTCACGGAGGATGCGCGTGAGGCTCACCGCGCCGACATCCATCAAATACTCGCGTACGCATCCCTCTTCGACTCACCCGAGGTGCGCGGGGTGCTGGTCTATCCACTACGCGAGCGGACATGGCGTGTCCTTCATGACCGCGGCCGCGACGTCTCGGTCGCCCAGCTCTTCTCAGGCCGTCGGCGCGTGCGCCTTGAACTTCGTGGGCTTCCGTTCGGCATAGCCGCCTGAGCCGGGTCTTACTGAAACATCACCGGAATGGACCCCCCACTAGCATCAATCGCCACCCCCGTAATATTCGCCGCCTTCGTCGACGCCAGAAACGTCACGACCTGCGCAATCTCCTTCGCTTCCACAATCCGCCGAATCGCGTTCGAAGCCGCCCGCCGCTCAGTCCCGCATCAGTCCTCTCCCTGCGAGTAGCCCCCGGATGCACCAGGTTCACGGTGATGCCGGAAGCCCCAAGCTGATCAGCAAGCGTCTTCGTCAATCGCACAATGGCCGCATTGCGCAGCCCGCTGATATTCCCCGCCAGCCGCCCAGACAGCCCGCCGATGTTGATGATCCTCCCCCACCCACTCCCCGCTGCATGTGCGGCACCGCCGCCTTCGCGCACTGCACGTACCCGACCACCTTGGTGTTGATGTCCCTCGAGCAAGAGTCGTCATCGGCCTGCGCCAGTGGACCAGTCACCACGCCACCCGGCGTGCGTAGAACACGAGGCCGATGGCGCAGATGGGCGGGAGCTGCCGCCGCACCGCGGGCCATCCGGCGCCCTGCAAGAGCGCGTCGCGCACGATCACGATGTAGTAGCGCGCCTGGACCAGGTTGGACAGCCAGCGAAGCCCCGCGGGGATGTTCTCGACCGGGAAGATCAGCCCCGAGAGCACGAACGCCAGAAGAAAGCCGCCGAGCTGAATGATCTGTATCCTTCTGAGCACGTTGACACGAAAATCCCTCGCTGCGTAGAGTGAGTCCATGGCGTTGCGCCCGCGCGCGGTGATCACCACCCCTTACCCGACGCCTGCCGCGACGGCCCGGGTACTCGGCATCTCGGCCAAGCGCTACCGCGAGCTCCGGGCGATGGTCACCGAAGCCCTGGCACGTCACCATAGGCAGAGCGCCAGGAAACGGGCCGCAACGAGGCGGCGCACGGCACGCCGAACCTGACCGATCGCTAAGCGATATTCACCTCAGAACGTCTTCCTCAACGTCCCCTACGATCCCCGGTACGAGAAACTCTTCGTCGCGCTGATCGCCGGCCTCTGCGCCTTCGGGCTTCGCCCTCGAGCGACACTCGAGATCCCAGGCCCTACACAACGGCTGGACCGCATCCTCGGGCTGATCTCGGCGTGCCGATATTCCTTCCATGACCTCAGTCGGGTTCAACTCTCCCGCCGTGCGCCTCGGTTCAACATGCCCTTCGAAGTCGGCCTGGCCGTCGCCACCGCCCGCTGGCGCCCCGCTCACCAGTGGTTCCTCCTGGAGGCGCGCCCGTACAGGGTCCAGCAGACACTGAGCGATCGCGGAGGAACCGACGCCTATATCCACGGTGACCGCCCCCGGCAACTGTTGATCGCGCTGACCGACGCCCTGGTCAGAGCTGGCAAGCAGCCTACGCTCGACGAGCTCTATCGACTCTTCCAGCTCTTGAGCGCTGAAGCGGTTGGTATTCGCAGAAACTACAGGACGTTGTTCGGGGCTCGCGCCTTCAAGGATCTCGTCGTTGTTGCGGTCGACTTCGCCACTCGGGAAAAGCCCCTGCCGGCTCGTTGAGAAGCCTCGCCGGCGAGCGCGGTGACGCAAGCCTCGACGAACTGGTCCGGTGCCGGAGTCGCATCCTATCCTTGCCGAAGATCGGCTTGCCGAGTATCGCCGAGATCCCAGCCGCGCGCGGCCCGCGCGCGACGTGCTCGGTCGCCTGACAAACCAGGATCGGTGACGGAGTATCGGCTGGTTGCCGAGCCGCGAGTCGATCGCGACGTCGCGGCGACGTACCAGTGGTACGAGAGCGAGCAGCGCGGGCTGGGCCTTGAGTTCCTTCCACGCGAGTCGGGATCCGGCAGAGTGGCAGCGGCGACGTGGCTAGCGTCTGGCTGGTGGACGACCCGGCTGACCGCGCGGCGGCAGTAACTAGCAGGATGACCTCGGTATCGTCGTGGGCGATCGAGGCCTCGTCAGCGCGCCCGCCTGCGGCGTCTTGCAGCGACCGCTGCGGTCACCACCCCGAAAGCCAGGATGCCCATCGTGCCCGGTTCCGGCGTAACCGCCAGTGCGCCGAACAAGCCGTTTGCTTCGTCGTTGATCCCGGCGGTGAAATAGACCCAATTCGGATCGACGCTGGGTCCGCCCGAGCGCACCTTTAGCGCCCAGAGTCCGTCGATTTCGATTGGATCGCCGGAGCTGTTCGACAGCGAACCCAGGAAGGCGCCGGTTATCGGATTGAAGGCGTTGATGCGACCGTCGCCGAAGTTGCCGACGAGCAACTCATTGCTGAAATCGCCAAAGGCGGTCGGCGCGATGGTAATGCCCCACGGCGCATTCAGCGGTCCGGCGGAGATCAGGCGACGAACAAAATTGCCGTTCGTATCGAAGACGCTGACGAACCCAAAGCCCGGCCCGGGGGCCTCGTCTCCGGACGGCGCCACCTTGGCGTACTCCACGTAGAGATTTCCTGCGACCAGCTCGACATTGAACGGCGCATAACCTGAGGGCAGTGTCGGGTCGGTGAAGGAGCCGCCAAGCGTCGTCGGGGCGAAGTTCGAGTTATACACGTCGATGTGGCCGCTCTTGAAGTTCGCCGCGTAGAGAAACGTTTCCGCCCCGTTGCTCGCCAGCGCCAGTCCCGTGTACGCATTGTTCGGCGAAGCAAGCACCTTGACGATGGCAGCCGTCCCATTGACGCTGGGATTCCACCCGGAGATCGAGCCGTCGGTCGCGGCGAAAATGAATCGGGCGGGATTCCCTGGCGTCAGGGTGAACCCCGTGGTCGGGTTCGCGACTTGTCCGGTGGGCTCTTGTGCCGGAATCGAGACCACGAGCGCATTGGGCACGCCCGCTCCAGTGTAAAGAGTGGCGACATTTGCGCCCGCGTCGGACACCCAGAAGGGGCTCGTCGCGGTGAATGACACGCCCCAGGGGTTTTTCAGGTTCGGGTCTGTTACGGCGGCCATGCCCGGGATATCGGAGACGAGGTTGAACTGCTCATAAAGTGTAGTCGCGAGAGCTTGGCCGGTGGACAGAGCGCATACGAGAGCGGGAATAACCAGGAACTTCATGGAGCACCTCCGCTACCTGGCCCCCGCCGCTCATCGCCCCCGTGCCTGAGGAGGGCTCTCAATCACGTGGGCTGCCACGCGAGTCGCTCGATGCGCGAAACGATGGGCCGGAACAGAGGATGTGTCAAGTAGCTTTCAGTGAGTTGCTGAGCCTTACTGAAACATCACCGGGATCGACCCGCCGCTGGCGTCAATGGCCACGCCGGTGACGTTCGCGGCCTTCGTCGACGCCAAGAACGTCACGACGTGGCCAATCTCTTGCGCATCGACGATGCGGCGGATGGCGTTGCTCGCCGCCCGGCGCTCGGTCTCCGCGTCTGTGCGCTCCGTGCGCGTCTGGCCGGGATGGACGAGGTTCACCGTGATACCGTGGGTGCCGAGCTCGTCGGCGAGAGTCTTGGTCAAGTGCACGATGGCGGCGTTGCGCAAGCCGCTGATGTTGCCGGAACGCCGTCCGGACAGCCCGCCGATGTTGATGATCCGGCCCCAGCGGCTCTTCTGCATGTGAGGCGCGACCGCCTTGGCGCAGCGCATGTAGCCGACCACTTTGGTGTCGATGTCCTCGAGCAGGGTCTTCTCGTCGGCCTCAGCCAAGGGGCCGCGCACCATGCCACCCGGGGTCGAGGCGTTGTTCACCAGGACGTCGATGCGGCCCAGGGCCTTTAGCGTGGCGTCCACCAGGTGGGCGACGGATTCCGAGTTCGTCGTGTCGGCCACGATCGGCAGGATGCGCCGGCCGGTCTGCTTCTCGAGGTCCTTGGCCGCCTCGTCCAGGGCGCTTCGCTGGCGCGCGCAGATCGCCACGTCGACGCCCTCCGACGCGAGCTGAAGGGCGATGGCTTTGCCGATCCCCCTGCTGCCTCCCGTGACGATGGCGACTCGGCCGGTCAGTCCTAGGTCCATTTGGCGTATCCTCCGTTGTAACTTCGGGTCAGACAGCGGGTACTACGGGTCCTATAGCCTGGGAGGTCAATGATGCCGACCCACCAATCGATCGGTGGCGCGTCGGACGAGCAGCTCTTGCAGCGCATGGTCAGCACCCACGCGGACCGCTACGGGGCGACGTTCTGGGAGCTGTTCGACAAGCACGTGGCGCCGGCTCTCCCTCCGCGCCCGGTGATGATCGACCTCGGGTGCGGCCCAGGTCTCCTCCTGCGCGACCTGGGGGAACGGTTTCTGGCGGCGACCCTGCATGGCTACGACGTCACGCCGGCGATGGTCGCATATGGTCAGCAGCTCGCGTTTCGGGAGCCGAAGCCGGCGTTCGCGGTTCACGACGTGACCACTCAACCGCTCCCGCACGACGCGGGTGTCGTGCACCTCGTGAGCATGTCGTCCGTGCTGCACGTGCTCGACGAGCCATTGCCCGTGCTCTCCGAGATCCGGCGCGTGCTCGCGCCCGGCGGAATCTTCCTCTTGCATGACTGGATTCGTCAGCCGCTCTCGACCTATCTCGCGTACCGGCGAGAGGTTCTCGGCGAAGGCGAGGCGGAGACCGGGCGCGGCTTCCGCCTCTTTCCCGTGCACAACAAGTACACGCCCGACGACTGGCGGTGGCTGCTGGCCGAGGCCGGCCTGGCGATCCGGCATCAGGCCCAGCTCAGGGACTCGCACCAGATCTTCGTCTGTCAGCCTTCGACCAAGAAGCCGCTATGACGTCTTGAACGCGTTCATGGCGGTCACCAGCGCCGGCGTCCCGCCGAAGAGGTACGCGACCTCGACCGTCTCCTGAATCTCCACCTCCGAAGCGCCGACGCCGCGGGCCCGGTTGGCTATGTTCGCCACGCCGTCCGGGTGCGACTGGATCGCGTCGACGATCAGGGTCATGAGGATCTTGTACTTCGCTGGTATAGCGCCGTCGCGCAGGATGCGCTCGCGCTGGGCCATGTACGAGTCCACGAACTCCGGGTCGCGCTTCTGGAGCGGTTGGATCCACGGCGGCAACGTCACCTGAGCCATATGCGCCTCCTCTGGAAGTCGAGTCGAGGTCGAGATAGCGTCGGTCCTGGATTGTACTCGACTCCCGTCACGTCGCCGGGCAAACTCCCCAGGCCTACGTCGACGTGCTGGCTCCGATGTATCCTTCCGGGCTCGTTGACACGAAAATCCTTCGCTGCGTAGAGTGGGGCCATGGCGTTGCGACCGCGCGCGGTGATCACGACCCCCTACCCCACGCCTGCCGCGACCGCCCGGGTGCTCGGCGTCTCGGCCAAGCGCTACCGGGAGCTCCGGGCGATGGTCACCGAGGCCCTGGCACGTCACGACAAGCGGAGCACCAGGAAGCGGACCGCAACGAGGCGGCGCACGGCACCCCGAAGCTGACCGATCGCTGAGCGATACTCGCCTCAGAACGTCTTCCTCAACGTCCCCTACGATCCACGCTACGAGAAATTGTTCGTCGCGCTGATCGCCGGTCTCTGCGCCTTCGGGCTTCGCCCTCGGGCCACGCTCGAGATCCCCGGCCCTAAACGGCGGCTAGACCGCATCCTCGAGCTGATCTCGGCATGCCGATATTCCTTCCACGACCTCAGTCGGGTTCAACTCTCCCGCGGCGCGCCGCGGTTCAACATGCCTTTCGAAGTCGGCCTGGCTGTTGCCACCGCCCGCTGGCGCCCCGCTCATCAGTGGTTCCTTCTGGAGGCGCGCCCGTTTAGGGTCCAGCAGACACTGAGCGATCTCGGGGGAACCGACGCCTACATCCACGGCGACGGTCCCCGGCAACTGTTGATCGCGCTGACCGACGCCCTGGTCAGAGTCGCCAAGCAGCCTACGCTCGCTGAGCTATATCGAACCTTCCAGCTCTTGAGCGCCGAAGCGATCGGTATTCGCAGAAACTACGGGACGTTGTTCGGGGCTCGCGCCTTCAAGGATCTCGTCGTTGTTGCGGTCGACTTTGCCACTCGGGAAAAGCCCGTGCCGGCTCGTTGACACTCGCCGGCGCCATCCCGCTTGCGTGGGCCAGAGTCATCCTGGGTGCCGAGGTCCAAGAGGAGTTCGTTCCGTCCTTGGAACATACCCAGGGCGGGGTTTATCATACCCAGCATGGGAATGAATCGGACTCGCCGAAAGCAGCTTCCGGCGGCGCCACCCCCCGGCCTGGCCGACGCGCTGTTTGCCAAGGTCCAGCAGCGCGTGCTCGGCGTGCTCTTCGGCAATCCCCACCGGAGCTTCTACGCCAACGAGGTGATAGGCTTGGCGCGCTCCGGTACCGGCGCCGTGCAGCGCGAGCTCGCGCGGCTGGAGGCCTCCGGCCTGGTGGTCGTTGCCCGTGTCGGCAATCAAAAGCACTATCAGGCAAATGCCGGTTCGCCAGTGTTCGCAGAGCTGCGGGCGCTCGTGCTCAAGACGTCGGGGCTGGCGGACGTCCTGCGCGCGGCGCTGGCTCCCGTCTCGCGAAGCATCCGCGCCGCGTTTGTCTACGGATCGATCGCCAAAGACCAGGACACCGCCGCCAGCGACATCGATCTGATGGTCGTCAGCGACCGCCTGACCTACGCCGATCTCTTCGCCGCCTTAGAAGGCGCCTCGGCTCAGCTCGGACGGAAGGTCGCGCCGACTATCTATACCTCGAAGGAGTTGTCCAAGCGGCTCAAGCAGGACAATGCGTTCGTGACGCGAGTACTGGCGCAGCCCAAGCTGTGGCTGATTGGCGACGAGCGTGGCCTCGCCGCTTGACAACCTCTGTGGACCGGGCAAGGCCCTGCGCAAGGAGGCGCCGGACGCGAACGAGTTCGCCGGCCTCAAGCGGTCAGGGCTCGACCGCTACCTCATCGGCGTCACGCCGGACCTCGACGTCACCGTGCGCCTCAACGTACTAGAGGAAATCGACGGGCCGATGCTCCAGCATGGCCTGCAGGGCTTTCAAGGCCGGCGCATCCCTGTACCGCGTGCCTATCACCTCAAGCCCAATCGCGACTTCCTGGCCGAGCGCTACGCTTTGTTCAGGAGAGCGAGCTGAGGTCTCAGCCGAGCAGTCTGTCGTATTCGGCGTGGCTCCCGATCCAGAACCAGACGAGCCCGTCGTCCACCTCGATGGCCAAGGCGCGGTGGCGGCTGCCTACCCGCGCCGACCAGACGTCTCCGGTCTTCTTGAACCGAAGGGCCGGGTGCCGCGGGTCCTGCTTGAGGCGCTCGAAAGCCTGATCGGCGAGTCTCTGGATCTCCGGCAGAAGGTTCCGATACGAGGCCCAGAACTCCGGCGAGGCGTGATGAGTCAGAGAGGCGTGGTTTTACCGGCAGCGTGATCGCGGCGCGCTTCCTGTGCAAGGCGATCGAGCTTCCCGGCCTGGATGTCCGCCTCCAGCTGACGGTCCCAGGCTGCCCAGTCGAACTCCAGAAACCAGGCGCGGAACTGAGCGAGCTCCTCGGGCGAGAGCGCCTCGATCTGCCGTTCGATGTTCTCGATCTTGCCCATGTGAGCAACCTGACAAATAGAGTCTAACAT
>Ga0209237_1001016_pt1 | contig 16414 bp, 16 predicted proteins | sample GraSoi013_1_40cm_2_FD_185820 | JGI IMG/M metagenome (GOLD analysis project Ga0209237, IMG submission 185820) | Grasslands soil microbial communities from the Angelo Coastal Reserve, California, USA - Sample 10_02_2013_1_40cm (SPAdes) (version 2) | ecosystem: Environmental > Terrestrial > Soil >... | reverse complement strand
TCGAGACCGTGCTGCTGGAGTCGGGCGACGGGCTCGGACCGTTCGGCGCCAAGGGGCTCGGCGAGCCGGCCATGACTCCGAGCATCGCCGCGGTCGCCAACGCCGTGTCGGCCGCGGTGGGGGCGCGGCTGACGGAGCTACCGATCACGGCCGAGCGCGTGTTCGCGGCGCTCCGCGCGACGGCCTAGCGCGTGCCGGTCTTCGAGGAAGAGTTCTCAGTCGACGCGGCCCCCGACACCGTGTGGGATTTCCTACTCGATCCCGCGCGGGTGGCCCCGTGTCTGCCCGGCTGCGAGAGCCTCGAGGTGCAAGACGCGACGACCTATCGCGTCCGCCTCACCGTGAAGGTCGGGTTCCTGTCGACGACGCAGAATCTCCGCGTCGAGATCGTCGAGTCCGATCGCCCGCGCCACCTCGTGTCGCTCGGGCGGGGTGAAGACCGGAAGCTCGCGAGCCAGATCGAGGTGCGCAACACGCTCGACCTCGCTCCGGCCGGCACGGGCGCGACGCTCGTGCGCTACCGCAGCGAGGTGCGGGTGCTCGGCCGGCTCGGCTCGGTGGGCGACGCGGTGATGAAGGTCAAGGCGAAGCAGCTCGCGGGTGAGTTCGCCACGAACGTCCGTGCGGCCATCGAGATGCCCACGTGAAGCTCGCGTTCACCCTCAACGGGCGGCCGTGCGCCACCGAGGCGCCCGCGCACTGGACGGTGCTCGACCTCCTGCGCGACGGACTCAGCCTGATGGGGACGAAGTACGGCTGCGGCGAGGGCGTGTGCGGCACGTGCACCGTGCTGGCCGACGGGCGACCGATCCGCGCGTGTCTCGTGCTCGCCGCCCACGCGCGCGGGCGCGCGCTCGTGACCGTCGAGGGGCTCGAGACCGAGGGGCGACTCGACCCGCTGCAGACCGCGTTCGCCGAGCGCGGGGCGGCCCAGTGCGGATTCTGCACGCCGGGCATGCTGCTGGCCGCGAAGGCGCTCCTCATCGAGAACCCGGCGCCGACGGCCGACGACGTGCGCGACGCGTTGTCGGGCAATCTCTGCCGCTGCACCGGCTACACGAAGATCGTCGAGGCCGTGCTGGCCGCGGCGCCGGGCTCGGGGTAAGAGTGCGACTTCATCCTTTCGGCCTCGTCGAGCCCGAATCCTTGCGCGAAGCGCTCGACGTCTTCGCCAAGCTCGACGGCGAGGCTCGCTTCGTCGCTGGCGGCACGGCCCTCATCCCCATGATTCGGCTGGGCCTCGTGAAGCCGGATCGTCTGATCTCGCTGAATCGGCTCGCCGCGCTGGCCGAGATTCGACTGCTCGACGATGGCACGCTGGGGGTCGGCGCGATGGCCACCCACGCGGAGATCAGTCATGACCGTCTCGTGCAGGCCGGCTGGCCGCTCCTCGCCGAGGCGGTGAAGCGGGTGGCCAGCCCGGCCATCCGCGCGTCGGGCACGATCGGCGGCAACCTCGCCTACGCCGAGGCCGCGTCGGACCCGGCGCCGGCTCTCATGTGCCTCGACGCCGAGGTGCGCGTGGCCGGCCGCGCCGGCCGGCGCGCGATGCCGATCAACGAGTTCTTTCGCGGGTTCTACGAGGCGGCGCTCGAGCCGGGCGAGATCGTCACTGGGGTCAGCGTGCCGCCGCCGCCGAAGGGCGCGCGCAGCGGCTATATCAAGTTCACGTCGCGCTCGGCCGAGGACAAGGCGCTGGTCGGCGTCGCGGCGCTCATTGTCCTGGATGGCGGGCGGTGCACCGAGGCGCGCATCGGCCTCGGTGGCGTGGCGCCGACCCCGATCCGCGCCCGTCGGGCGGAGGCGACGCTTCGCGGGGAAGTCTTGAGCAATGCGGCCGTCCGCGCGGCCGCTGAGGCCGCCGCCGCCGAGGCCGAGCCGCTCTCCGACCTCATGGGCAGCGCCGATTACCGTCGCGAGATGATCCGGGTGTGGGTCCGCCGCTTGCTCGTCGCCCTACGCGACGGCACGCGGTAGGCGGCGCCCGCCCCGCGGCCTACATCTTCCAGTCCTGGTACCAGGTCGAATCGGCGCCTACGCCTTCGCGCGCCACCTTCACGTCGAGCACGTACGGCTTGTTCTCGCAGGTCGTGCGATCGACCCCGCGCCGGAGCGCGGGCTCGAGCTCCTTCAGCGTCTTCACGGTCTCGCCCTCGACGCCCTGGGAGCGGGCCAGCGCCGCGTAGTCGGTCGCCGGCGCGTCCAGGTAGAGCCCGGGGTATTTCCCGGTATGCACCATCTTGCTGTCCGGGACCTCCCGCGCCCAGTTCGTGCGGACGACCTGGTAGGTCTCGTTGTTCGAGATCACGGTCAGGATCGCCGTGTTGTATCGGGCCATCGTCCAGAAGCCGGCCGCACTGTACGTCAAGGCACCATCACCGAGGTGGAGTACGACCGGCCGCTCGCGGCCGGCGGCGATCTTGGCGCCGATGGCGGCGCCCACGCCGAATCCGAGTGAGCCGCCGCCGCTGCGGGTCCAGCCCATCGCGTCGTGTCCGAACGGCAGGAGCGTCGTGCGCGCCGTCGAGCTCTCCTGGACCATCACGGTGTTCTTCGGCAGGAGCTGCGCCATGTGCGCTTCGAGCGTGCTGGGATGCACGATCGTGTCGTGCTCGTGCTCGCGGATCAGATCTTCCTCCCGCGAGATCAGGAGCTTCGCGTACTCGCGGACCTTGCCGCGTTGCCGGGTCCAGCCCGAGACCTTGTCCGACGCGTGCAAGCGCGTGACGGCCGCGGTGATGCCGCGGAGCGTCTCGGGCAACTCGCACTGCGCGGCGATGTCGAGCGGATAGTGGCGGCCCATGAGCACCGGATTGGGCCCGATCTGGATGACGAACGGCTCGGTGACGCCACCGTGCACGCCCTGGACGCCGACGAGGAAGATCAGGTCCGGCTTCAGGCCGGTGACCTTCTCGAAGTCCTTGGAGACCGGATACATGCCGCAGTAGAGCGGATGTCGCGTCGGGAAGTTCGGGAAGATCTGCCGGGTGCTGAACGCCGGCGCCCCCAAGGTCTCGGCCAGACGCACGGCATCGGGCTGAGCACCCTCCCGCCAGACGTCGTCACCGAACATCAGCACGGGACACTGCGCCGCGCCGAGCCGTCGCGCGATCTCCTCGACCGTCTTCGCGCGCGCCGGCCCCGGCCGCTCGATCCGGTAGCCCGCCGCTTCGCCGATCTGCGCTTCCAGCCCCTCGCGGAGGAGCAGCTCGGCGCTGATCGAGAGGTACACCGGGCCGGTCGGCGGCGTGGTGGCCTCGCGGAGCGCCCGCGTCGTCGCGACGGTGATCGCCGCGGGGTTCGCCGCCACCTGATAGGCGGCGCGCGCGTCCTTGGTGATCGGGCGCATCGATTCGGCCTGGGTCAGGCCCGGGTATGGCGCCAGGCCGCGGAAGTCCTGGACCTCGGAGGCCCAGTCCCCGGCGATGACCAGCAGCGAGGAGCCGGCGATCTGGGCGTTGAAGAGCTGCCCGGCCAACTGGTACGAGCCGCCCATCACGTGGGCGATGATGACGCCCACCTTGCCGCTGATACGGTGGTAGCCGTCGGCCATCGCCGCCACGAGCCCCTCGTGCTTGCCGACGATGAGCTTCTGGTCTCCGTCCTCGGAGAGGGCCGCGAAGATCCCGGTCTCGGCGGATCCCGGATTCGAGAAGAGGTACTCCACGCCTGCGTCCTTCAGGGTCTGGACGAGCAACATGCCGCCGGTGCCGGTGATGGTCTTGCGCATGGCTTCCCTCTCTCTCACCTCAACGGACTGGGAGCTGCGCGCGCGTCGCCTCGAGCGCCTCGCGCGCGACCTGGTCGGCGGGCCGCGCCCACGCCGCCGGGTTCGGCGCCTCATAGCTCATGAACCCGCGATAGCCCTTCCGATCGAGCAGCGCGAAGATCTCCTTGAACGGCACGCTGCCCCGACCGGGCGGCAGCCGGTCGAGCGCCTTCCCGGGCTCGAGCCCGGTGCGCGGCACGTCGCTGTACTGCACGTACGCGATCTCGTCGAGCGCCACGTCGTCGATCGCGGCCAGCGTGGCGCCGCTCCGCTGCAGATGGTAGGTGTCGAGCAAGAGCCCGCAGCTCGGGTGCGCGGCCTTGGCGACGACGCCGCGCATGACGTCGAGGTTGTTGAGCTGGTCGGACTGCGAGTTGAACTCGACCGCGAGCCGCACGCCGTTGGCGGCGGCGATGTCGGCGGCCTCACGCATGTTCGCCGCGGCGCGGGCCAGGTCGCCGCGCCCGCGGTCCGACGCGCTCATCACCGTCGAGCAGCCGAGCGCGTTCGCCCAGCGGCACGACTCGGCGAACGCCTCGAACAGCCGCCGGCGCTCCTCGCCGTCGGCGAACATCCAGCCGAGCTCCACACCGACGCACGCGACGCGGAGCCCGCTCGCCTTCACGAGCGCCAGTACCTCCGCCGCGGCTTGCCCCTTCTCCGCGGCGCGTGCGAAGTCGACACGCCGCAGCTCGATGCCGTCCCAGCCCGCTGCCCGCGTGACCCGGAGAATGTCCGCGAGCGACGTCGAATCGAGAGTCCACGTGTGGAGCGCGAGCATCGGCGTCACTGTTTGGGCGGCGCCGGGGGCGCGCTGGTGGCGGGCGTGGTCCCGGTTGCCGCCTTCGCACCCGACGGCGGATTCGCCTTCGCGAACTCCATCGCCTGCTTCAGCTCGCCGCTGGCCTGCTTGACCAGCTCGAGCGCCTTGGCGCGGTGCCCACCGAAGTGGTGCTCGGCGCGCTCGAGATGGCGCTGAGTTTCCTCGAGCGACTTCGCCGCGGCATAGATCTGGTGCAGTCCGGCACGCGTCGCCGGCGGCTTGTCCTGCGTGGACGCCAGCGTCACGAACCCGAGGACGAACCCGACCGCCAGCACGAGTGCAGCCGTCACGCTCCGCTTCAGCATGCGTTCCTCCGGACTCCCGTACTTCATCGCCGGCCCCAGCGGCCGCCAGCTCGCACGGTCCTGCTCACACGGCGGCCGAGATCCCGCCGTCGAAGTTGATCGCGGTGCCGGTGATGTAGGCGGCGCGCTCTGACGCGAGGAAGGCCACGAGGTCGGCGAACTCGCTCGCCTCGCCGAACCGCCCCAGGGGCAGCCGCCGCTTCTCGGCGATCTCGCGGTAGTACGCGTCGAGGTCGCCCGTCGCGCGCCGCTCGTGCTGGGCGCTCTTCACCAGACCGAGGCAAATCGTGTTGACGAGGATCTTATCCGGCGCGTACTCGTGGGCGAGCGACTTCGTGAGATTGATGCCCGCCGCGCGCGTGACGCTCGTCGGCAGCGAGCGCGCGACGGGCGCCTTGCCGCCGACGGTCGTCACATTGATGATGCGCCCGCCGCCGCGGCGCTTCATGTGAGGGATGACGAGCCGGCAGAGACGGATCGCGCCCATCACTTTCAGATCGAAGTCGTATTGCCAGGTGGCCTCGTCCACCTGCTCGAAGCCGGCGGCCGAGGAGGTGCCCGCGTTGTTCACGAGAATGTCGACGCCGCCGAACTGCGCCACGGTCGCGGCGACGAAGGCTTCGATCTCCGGGCCGTGCGTCACGTCGGTCGCCATCGCGAGGATGTCGCCGCCGGTCGCGCGCCGGATGGCATCCGCGGCGCGCTCGAGCACGTCCTTGCGGCGGGCGCACACGGCGACCTTCGCGCCGCTCTTGGCGAATCGCTCCACACAGGCGCGGCCGAGCCCCTCGCTGCCACCCGTGACGATCGCAACCTTGCCGGCGAGACCGAGTTCGAGAACGTCCATGAGCGCCTCCAGATCCGGGATGCCCGAAGATATCATTCCGCGGCCAGTTGGTATAGCCCGCCACCCGGACGCGATGCGGGGAGCTTCCCTCGCCCCCGGGGCACAGGAGGTTGTAGACTCGGGTGACTCTGCCGAGAGGTGTGGCGCGATTTTGACGAACACGCACGAGCGGCTCTCTGAGGACGATGACGAGATCCAGGGTTCCCCAGACCGAACCTTTGGGTTGACATTCGCGGGGGCGTTTCTGGTGCTCGGGGGCTGGCCTCTGCTCGGGGGCCGACCGCTGCGATGGTGGGCACTCACGGTCGCGGCGGTCTTTCTGGCGGCCGCGGTCCTGGTCCCGGGGGCGCTCGCGCCTCTGAACCGAGGCTGGTCCAAGGTCGGATGGTTGCTCCATCGCGTCACGAATCCAATCGTCACCGGGCTGGTATTCTTCACCACGATCACACCGCTCGGGCTGGTGGGTCGTGCCCTCGGGAAGGATCCGCTCCGCCTTCGGCGCGACGCTTCCGCCTCAAGTTACTGGATTGAACGTCGTCCGCCCGGCCCAGCGCCCAGCACGATGACACGGCAGTTCTGAGGCCAGGATGATCTCATTCGTGTCCGAGCTCTGGGCCTTCCTACGGGAACGTAAGAAGTACTGGCTGCTGCCGATCATTGTGATGCTCGCACTGTTCGGCGGCCTGATGGTCCTCACGCAAGGCAGCGCGATCGCCCCCTTCATCTACACGCTCTTCTGAGGCCAGCGTTGCGGATTCTGGGGATCTCGGCCTTCTACCATGACAGCGCGGCGGCCCTCGTCGACGAGGGGCGTATCGTGGCCGCCGCACAGGAAGAGCGGTTTACGCGGAAAAAGCACGACGCTCGTTTTCCACGTCACGCCGTCGCCTACTGCCTGAAGGAAGCCGGTCTCCGGCTCGATCAGGTCGATTACGTTTGCTTCTACGACAAACCGTTCCTCAAGTTCGAGCGTCTTCTGGAGACCTACCTGGCGTTCGCTCCGCGCGGCTTCAGGTCCTTTTCGATGGCGATGCCGGTGTGGCTCAAGGAGAAGCTGTTCCAGAAGATGCTGCTGAGGTCACAGCTCCGCGGCTTTGCCGAGGATTACGACTGGGACGAGCGCCTGCTGTTCGCCGAGCACCACCAGAGTCACGCTGCGAGCGCCTTCTTCGCCTCGCCGTTCGACGAGGCCGCCGTGTTGACGATGGATGGCGTCGGCGAGTGGGCGACCACCTCCATGGGATTCGGTCGTGGAAGCAATCTGGAGATGCGGAAAGAGATCCACTTCCCTCACTCTCTGGGCCTTCTCTACTCGGCGTTCACGTACTATACGGGGTTCAAGGTGAATTCCGGTGAGTACAAAGTCATGGGGCTCGCCCCATTCGGCGAGCCGAAGTACGCCGACTTGATCTTCGACAAGCTCATCGATCTCAAACCCGACGGATCGTTCCGGCTCGATCTCTCGTACTTCGACTACTGCACGGGCCTGCGCATGACCAACGAACGGTTTGACGCGCTGCTTGGTGGCCCGGCGCGGCGCCCGGACGAGCTCCTGACTCAGCGCCACATGGACCTTGCCGCCTCGATTCAGCGTGTCACCGAGGAGGTGGTGTTGCGCCTCACCCGGGCCATCCGCGCGGAGACGGGCGCCGAGAATCTCTGTCTGGCGGGCGGGGTCGCGCTGAACTGTGTGGCCAACGGTAAGGTTTTGCGGGACGGCCAATTCAAGGGTCTCTGGATACAGCCGGCGGCCGGCGATGCCGGCGGCGCGCTGGGCGCCGCGCTCTGCGCCTATCATCTCTTCAAGGAGCAGCCGCGCGCGTCGGAGCATACCCTCGACAAGATGCGAGGCGCGTACCTGGGCCCCGCGTTCGACCAGGCAGAGATCGAGGCCCGACTGACCAAGGTCGGGGCGCGCTTCTGCGCGCTGAGCGACGAGCACCTCATCGCGTCCACAGCCGACGCGCTCGCCGAGGGCAAGGCGGTGGGCTGGTTCCAGGGACGTATGGAGTTCGGCCCGCGGGCGCTGGGTGCGCGATCGGTTCTCGGCGATCCACGTTCGCCAACAATGCAGTCGGTCCTGAACCTCAAGGTCAAGTACCGCGAGTCCTTCCGGCCGTTCGCGCCGTCGGTCTTGCGCGAGGATGTGTCCGAGTGGTTCGAGCTTGAGGGCGACAGCCCGTACATGCTTCTCGTGGCCGACGTCGTGAAGCACCGTCGCCGCGAGATGACCGATGCCGAGGACGCATTGTTCGGCATCACGAAGCTGAACGTGCCGCGATCAACGATTCCGGCGGTGACGCACGTGGACTACTCGGCGCGTGTCCAGACCGTGCACCGCGAGACCAACCCGCGGTACCATGCGTTGCTCAGCGCCTTCAAGGCGCGCACAGGCTGCCCGGTCCTCATCAACACCAGCTTCAACGTACGGGGCGAGCCCATCGTTTGCACCCCCGAGGATGCGTTCCGGTGCTTCATGGGAACCGAGATCGAGGTACTGGCCATCGGCAACTGCTACCTCGAGAAGGAACAACAAGACCCGGCGAGGAAGCTCGACTACAGGGCAGCGTTCGCCCCGGACTAGGGTGGCACCCCCGTCCGGACGCAGGAGCCGCTTCACCCGCCGAGCTCCTTCCGGACGATCCGGGCCCCCTCGACCAGCGCGGCCAGCTTTTGCTTCACCACCCAGCGCGGCGTCTCCCAGAACCCGCAATCCGGATTGAGCCAGAGCTTCTCGGGCGCGACGTGCTTCAAGAGCCCGCGAATCCGCTCGGCCACGTCGGCGGCCGACTCGGCCTTGAACGCCTTGACGTCGATCACGCCCGCGCCGAGCTCCTTGTCGGTCGGGAATTCGTTCCAGAGGCGCAAATCCTCCATGCCGCGGTTGGCGAACTCGAGGACGATCTGCGAGGCCCGGAGCTCGCGCAGCGCGGGATAGAGGTTGCGGAAGTCGCGCACGGCCTGGAACGGTCGCCCGTAGAGGTTGCCGAAGCAGACGTGGACGGCGATCTTCGCCTCCACGCCGTCGACGGCCTGGTTCACGCCCTGGTCGAAGCGCGGGGCCGAGCCGGCGTACATCCCGCTGTGGGGCTCGTCGATCTGGATGAAATCGGCGCCGGCCTCGACCAGCGCGCGACACTCGGCGTTCACGATCCCGACCAGGTCGGCGAGCAGGGTGTCCTTGCTCTTGTAGCCGCCGCCGAGCCGGAGGGGCACGAGCAGCGTATACGGCCCGGGGACGGTCGCCTTGAGCCGCTTCGACGTGAGCGCGCGCGCGAGCTTGAACTCCTCCACGATGCCGAGGCCGTTGGGCGCGCTGATCGTCTCGGTCACCTCGAACGGCGTGTTCGTGTCCCAGAGGGGCTGGCCGAGCTGGCGCGGCGCCGGCAGCGCCCGGATGCCACTGATGTGATCGTAGAAGCCGATGATGAACCTCACGCGCATCATCTCGCCCGTGCTCAGCACGTCGACGCCGGCGCGCTCCTGATCGAGGAGCGCCGCCTGCGTCGCGTCCTCCATCAGCTCACGGACGTCGATCGCGCCCATGCGGCCGGCCTCCATCGCCTCGCGGGCGAGCCACACCCACCCGGGAAGCCCGTGACTCCCCACCACCGTCGTCGGCAGCAGCATCATCCCCCTCCTCTCTCGCGGCTCCCGGCGCGGCCCAGGTACGCCTCGATCACGCGCGGGTCGCGGAGCACCGCGTCCGGCGGGCCGGCGGCGATCCGCTGGCCGAAGTCCAGCACCGTCACGGTGTCGGCCAGGTCGCCGACCAGCTCCATGTCGTGCTCGACCCAGAGCATCGTCATGCCCAGCTCGTGCTTGATCCTCAGCAGGAAGCGCGCGAGGTTCTCCTTCTCCTCCCGATTCATCCCGGTCGAGGGCTCGTCGAGCAGCAGCAGCGCCGGCTCCATCGCCAGCGCCCGGCCGATCGCGACGAGCTTCTGGACGCCGAACGGCAGGCTCGCGACCAGCTCGTTTCGCGTGCGCTCGAGCTCGAGGAACTCGATGATCTCTTCGACACGGCGGCGGTGCGCCGTCTCTTCGCGGCGCGACCGTCCCCAGAAGAGCCCGCCGGCGAGGATCCCGGCCCGCATGTGCCGGTGGCGGCCGAGCAGGATGTTGTCGAGCACCGTCATTCCCCGGAACAGCTCGACGAACTGAAACGTTCGCGCGACGCCGTGCGCGGCGATACGGTGCGGCGGCAGGCCCTGGATCGCGACGTCGCCGAAGACGATCCGTCCCGACGTCGGCGCGTAGAAGCCACCGACGCAGTTGAGGAGGCACGTCTTGCCGGCGCCGTTCGGCCCGACCAGGGCGGCCAGCGCGCCCGCGTCGATCGACATGCTGACCCCGGTCAACGCACGCAACCCGTCGAACTCGAGCGTGAGGTCGTCGATGGCTAGAACCACCGGCGCCGTCTCCGATACTGCTTCACGTCGGTGTAGCGCTTGCGGCCGGTGCTCCGGCCGACGCCCAGATAGAATTCGCGGACGTCCTCGTGCGCGAGGAGCCGGTCGGCGGACCCGTCGTAGACGATGCGGCCGTGCTCCAGGACATAGCCGTAGTTCGCGATGGCGAGAGCGGCCCCGGCGTTCTGCTCGACCAGGAGCACCGCGAGCCCCAGGTCGTCGCGCAGACGCGCAACCATCGTCATGAGGCTCTCGACGACCAGCGGCGCCAGCCCGAGCGACAGCTCGTCGACCAGCAGCACCCGCGGCCGGCACAGCAGGGCCGTCGCGAGAGCCAGCATCTGGCGCTCGCCGCCCGAGAGGTACCCGGCGAGCTGGCGGCGGCGCTCGGCGAGCACGGGAAAGTAGTGGAACACCTGGTCGAGCGTCACGGGCGGGCGCGCGGCGCCGCGGTCGGCGCGCCGCCCCGGCACGATCGCACGGAGATTCTCTCGCACCGTCAGCGTCTCGAACACTTTGTCGCGCTCGGGAACGAGGACGAGCCCGCGGCGAGCCAGCGTGTGGGGCGGGCGGCCCGTGACGGCCTCGTCCAGAAACACGACGCGGCCGCCGACGATCTGGGCGTCGTCGGCCCCGAGGAAGCCCGAGATCGCGCGCAGCGTGGTCGTCTTGCCGGCGCCGTTGGTGCCGAGCAGGGCGACGATCGAGCGCGGCGGCACGCGGAGCGACACCCCCTGGATCGCCGTCGCGACGTGGTGGTAGACGACCTCGAGGTTTTCCAGCTCGAGCACGGATGTCACGACGCGGGGCGCAGCGGACGGTAGCGAAGCGGCCACAGAGAGAGCCAGTTGCGCGCGCGGCGCCAGATCCCGACGAGCCCTTGCGGCTCGAAGATCAGGAAGGCCGCCATCAGGAGGCCGAAGGCGCCGAACTTCAGCGGAAACAGATAGTACTCGGCGCCGCCCGGCACCCGCAGACCCGCGACGACCGCGTCGATCCCGTAGGGCAGCAGTGTCACGAACGCGGCGCCGAGCACCGCGCCCAGCGCCGAGCCGAGGCCGCCGATGGTAATCATCGCGATGTACTCGATCGCGAGAAAGAAGCCGAAGGCCTCGACCGAGACGAAGGCGCGCTGATACGCGAAGAGCGCGCCGGCCACGGCGGTGAGGGCGCTGGACCAGACGAACGCCAGGACTTTATACCGCGCCACGTCGATCCCGACCGACTCCGCCGCGATCTCACGGTCGCGGATCGCCATCCACGCCCGGCCGGCGCGCGAGCGCTGGAGGTTGACCGACAGCGCTACGACGAGCGCGGCGACCGCGATCAGCGTGTAGTACCAGGCGGTCGTGCCTTTCAGCACCCAGCCGCCGAGTCGTGGGGGCGGAATCGACACGCCCGTGTTGGCGCCCCAGTGGTTCTGGAACTCGCCGCACGCGTAGAGGACGACGTGGTGCAACGCGAGCGTGCCGAGGGCCAGGTAGAGCCCCTTGAGCCGGAGCGCCGGGATGCCGACGACTACGCCGAGCACGGCGCCCACCAGCGCGGCGGCGGGCAGTGCGAGCAACGGCGACGGGAGGCGGTGCTCGACCAGCACCGCGGTCGTGAAGGCGCCGGCGGCGATGAATCCGGCGTGGCCCAGCGAGATCTGGCCCGCGAGCCCGGTCAGCAGATTGAGCGCGAGCGCCCCGACGGCGGCCAGCGCCGTCTGCGCGACGAGGTCGAGGACGAACGGCGACGTCAGGCGCGGCAGGACCAGCAGCGCCACGATCAGCGCGGCGAGCGCCGTGCGCCGGAGCCGTGTGTCCACCAGCGCCAGATCGCTCGCGTAGGTCGTCTTGAAGTAGCCGCCGCCGTGCGCCATCTCCTCAGCGTCTCACACGCGCTCCAGCTCTTCCTTCGTGCCGAAGAGCCCCCACGGGCGCACGAGCAGCATCGCGAGGAGGCAGAGAAACGGCGACACGTCGGCGAGGAGAGGGTCGCCGTAGCGGACGGACAGCACCTCGATCGCGGCGACGATGAGCGCGCCGGGGATGACGCCGCCCAGGCTGTCGAGCCCGCCGACCAGCGCCACCGCGAACGCCTTCAGCCCGAGGACGCCGAGCGAGGGATCGAGGCGCACGTTGTTCGCGTAGAGAATGCCGGCGAGCGCGCCCGCGAACCCCGCCAGCGCCCAGGAGAGCGCGAAAAGGAGCTGGAAGTTGATGCCGCGCTGGGCGGCGAGCAGCGCCTTCTCGCCGGCGGCGCGCATCTGGATCCCCAGGGGCGAGAGCCGCAGAAAGGCGAAGAGCGCCAGGAAGAGGGCTGCGGCCACGCCGACCGTGAGCAGATCGAACGTGGAGACGACCGCGCCGCCCGGGAGCCTCCGCGGCGGGTTGGCGAGGCCGAGCAGCGGAAGCGGGTGGCGGATGCGGTCGGTGTACACGAGCACGATCGCCGCGCGCAGCAGGATGCCGAGCGTGACCGTGACGAGGACCGCCGCGAAGATCGGATGCCCCGCCATCGGCCGCATGAGGAGGTGGTAGATGAAAAAGCCGGCCGCCGCGGCGAGCGCCGCTGCCGTCGTGATCGAGAGCGCGGGCGAGCCAGGCGCCGCGGTGGTGAGCAGGAAGAGGAAGTAACCCCCGAGGGTCATCATGTCGCCTTGCGCCAGGTTCAGGACGCGCGTCGCGCGGTAGACGAGCACGTAGCCCGCGGCGAGCAGCGCGTAGAGACTCGCGACGACGACGGTCGTGGCGAGGACCTGCGTCACCGCGTCACTTGATCTCGAGCCGCGTCCAGCCGCCGACCGACGCGATGCCGTTCTTGGCCGTGTCCCAGCGGTAGACCTTGTAGTACGTGTTCTTGCGATAGTGATTGTCCGCGGTCCACTCGATGGGGCCACCACGGAGCCCCTTCGTATCGACGCTCACCCCGGCCATCGCCGTCGCGAGCTTGTCCTTGGGGCAAGGCCAGCCGCACTTCTTCAGCGCGGCCTCGAGCACCATCGCGGAGACCCAACCCTCTGCCATGTAGTGAGCCGGGTGCGTCGTCTGGCCCTTGACGAGGTTGACGATCTCCGCGTGGATCGGCAGGCTCTCCATGAAGAGCGTGTTGCCACCGAAGGCATGCAGGGTGGGCGCCTTCAGGCGCGCCAGCTCGTCCTGGGTCTGCTGGTGGCCGTACAGCAGGTACTTCCCCGGCCAGCCGATGCGCTGGAGCGCCTCGAAGACGCCCACCTCGACGTGCCAGAGCGCCCACGACAGCACCCAGTCGGCGCCGGCGTCCTTCAGCTTCTGCGCGAACGGCGTGAAGTCCGGCGTGTTACCCGGCACGACCACGACGGGGATGGGCTCGAGCCCGAGGTCCTTCGCGAGCTGCTCGGCGAACTCCAGCTCGATCCGAGAGAGCGGGATGTCCTGCGCCGCGAACGCGACCTTGACCTTCTTGCCGCCCGCCTGCTCCTTGATGAAGCCGAGCGCGAAGCGGCTGTCCCACTTCGAGCCGAAGGAGGTCGAGCAGAAGATCAGCGGGTTCGCGGGCGGAAACGCCTCGCGCGGGCAGACGCCGCCGCCGAACATGAGCGGCACCTTCTCGGTCTCCGATTCCGTCATGAAGGGCTTGTACGTCGCGGAGGTCGACGCGTTGACGATGAGGATGGACGCCTCGGCGAGCTTCTTGGCGTTGGCCGCCGCCCGCTGGGGCTCGCCGCGGTCGTCCTCGTACGCGATCTCGACCTTCTGGCCGTTGATCCCGCCGGCGTCGTTCACGCGCTTGAAGTAGACCTTGTACGCCTCGTACGTCGGCGCGTAGGTGGACGACGCCGGACCCGTGATGGCCGCGCTCATGCCGACGCGGTACTGGGCCGACGCCGGCGCCCCGAGGGCGAGGACGGCCAGGAGCGATGCGAGCAATGTGAGAAAGGGCATTCAATCCTCCGGCTAAAGGCCCGCCACCTCGGCGGCGATCCTGCGTTCTTCGTCCCCGGCGTACATCGACTCCACCAGCGCGCTGTACCGCTCGGCCATGAGCCGCCGCTTCACCTTTCGCGTCGGCGTCACCGGCTCGCCCTCCAGCTCGGGGTCGAGCTCGCGAGGCAGGAGGCGAAATGCCTTCACCTGCTCGACGCGCGTGAGGTCGTCGTTCGCCTGCTTCACCTCGGCCTCGATCAAGCCGAGCACCTCGGGGTGGGCCACCAGCGAGCCGTAGCCCGTGTGCACCACGCCGCGCTCGCGCGCCCACTCGGCCACGGTCTCGCCGTCGGCCTCGAGCAGCGCCACCAGATACTTCCGTCCCTCGCCGAACACGGCGGCCTCGCTGATGTACGGGCTCGCGCGCAGACGGTTCTCGACGTGCGAGGGGCTCACGTTCTTCCCCCCCGCGGTGATCAGGATGTCCTTCTTCCGGTCGACCAGCCTGAGCGACCGCTCGATGGTCCACTCGCCGACGTCGCCCGTCGCGAGCTTCCCGTCGCGGTAGAGGGCCGCGGTCGCCTCGGGGTCGCGCCAGTATCCTCCGAAAAACTCCGCCGCGGCCACGAGAATCTCGCCGTCCGGATCCAGCTCGATGGCCATGTTCGGCGCCTCGACCCCCACGTCACCCGGGAGCGGATAGGGCCCGCGCTGGCCGGAGACGAGCGCGCCGCCCGTCTCGGTCTGGCCGTACGCCTCGCAAAGGTTCACGCCCCATGCCTGCCACAGCGTCGCGACGGCCGGCGGGAGCGGCGCGCCGCTGGAGATCACGAGCTCTGCCCGCGCGAACCCGACCTTCTCCAGGAGCCAGCGGAACACGATCGCGCGCGCGAGCACGGCGGACAGCCTCCAGGCGGGGCCGGGGCGCCGATCGCTCCACCGTCGCTCGAGCGCACGCCGCCCGACTCTCATCGCCACGCGGTACGCGGCGCGCTTGACGGCGGAGCTCTGGTCGAGTCCCACCAGGAGATGCGCGGCGAACTTCTGGAGGTAGCGTGGGACCGTGAAGACGAACGTCGGCTGGATCTCGTAGAGCGCGTCGGCGAAGGCGTCGACGGACTCGGGATAGTGGGGCACGATGTCGGCGATGAGCGGCATCGTGATGGCGAGGTTCCGGCCCATCGCGTGACAGAGCGGCAGCATCGCGACGGCGCGGTGCTCGCCGCGCGCGAGGATCGGGTAGTGCGCGATGATGTTGGCGCACGCGGCCAGATGCGGGCCGTGGCGGTAGACCGCGCCCTTCGGATGCCCCGTCGTCCCCGAGGTATAGATGATCGTCGCCGGGTCGTCGGGCGACAGCGACCGAGCGAGATGCCCGAGCGCGTCGGGCTCGGCGGCGAGCGTGGCGCGGCCGCGGTCCACGACCTCGGCCAGGGGGCGGACGCGCGGGTGCCGGTACATGAAGAGCGCGCGGGTGTCGATCACCAGGACGGCGCGAACGTTGGGGCACTCGTCCAGCACCTCGAGCGTCTTGTCGAGGTGCTCCTGGTCTTCGGCGACGATCAGCGACGCGCCGCCGTGCTGGAGGAGGTGGCGCACCTCCCCGGGCGCACTCGTCGGATAGATGCCGTAGCTGATCGCGCCGAGCGCCTGCGCCGCGAGATCGGCGATCATCCACTCCGGGCACGGGTTGCCGATGATCGCCACGGTCTCACCCCGCGCGATCCCGTACTCGCGCGCGAAACCGCCCGCGAGCGCCGCGACGCCCTCGGCGAGCTGGCGCCACGTCGTCTCGCGCCAGATGCCGAGCTCCTTCGAGCGGAAGGCGACGCGATCGGGCCGCGCCCGCGCGCGCTCGACGAGCAAGCCCGGCAGTGTGCTCGCGCGCAGCGCCTCGAAATTCATGCCGGGCGGATTATACCGGAGGGGATTATCCTGGGGCCGTCATGACACGCGAGGAGCAGGTCAAGGCGATCGGCCTCAAGGCCGGCGCGCGCGTGGTCGGCATCGCGACGGTCGAAGCGTTCCGCGCGAAGGTGCCGGAAGGCTTTCGCCCGGAGGACATCCTGCCGGGCGCCCGCAGCGTCGTCGTCGCGGGCGGCGACGGGCCGACCGCCGGAGCGTGGCGCTGCCCCGACCACCGCGTGATGGAGATCACGGGGTACGACCTGCGCGAGAACGTCGCGATCCACGCGATGTGCGACTTCATCGAGGGCGCGCTTGCCCACCACGCGATCCAGGCGCCGTCGCTACCCGTCCACGGCCACGAGCCGCCGATGTCGATGATGCACGCCGCCGAGCTGGCCGGGCTCGGCACGCGCTCGCTCGCGGCGCACATCATCCTGAATCCGGAGTACGGCCTGCTCTA
>Ga0209237_1001015_pt1 | contig 16420 bp, 13 predicted proteins | sample GraSoi013_1_40cm_2_FD_185820 | JGI IMG/M metagenome (GOLD analysis project Ga0209237, IMG submission 185820) | Grasslands soil microbial communities from the Angelo Coastal Reserve, California, USA - Sample 10_02_2013_1_40cm (SPAdes) (version 2) | ecosystem: Environmental > Terrestrial > Soil >... | reverse complement strand
TGTAGCGGTCAGCGCGATCCTGTTCGTGACGGGGCTCGTCGGGGTGCTCGTCCGGCGGAACTTCATCATCGTGCTCATGTGCGTCGAGATCATGCTGAACGGGGCCAACCTCAACCTCGTGGCGTTTGCTCACCACCTGGACTCGCTCGCGGGCCAGATCATGTCCCTGTTCGTGATCGCCATCGCGGCCGGGGAAGCCGCCGTTGGGCTGGCGATCATCATCGTCGTGTTCCGCGGCAAGATCGCAACCAACGTGGACCAGATCAATCTACTGAAGTGGTAATGGGGGGAAGACTCAGGAGCCTGTCATTGCGAGCGTAGCGAAGCAATCCCGCGCTTCGAAGATTCAATCGGCTTGAGATTGCTTCGTCGCGGAAGACCGCTCCTCGCAATGACAACACTGTGTTAATGAAACAGGTCCCGGCATGTTTGATCTGATCGTCATCCTCATCCCGCTCTTTCCGCTCCTCGCGATGCTGGCCAACGGGCTCAACGTCATGCTGGGGCACCGCTACTCGGACGAGATCGCCCACCGGCTGGGCTGGGGCTCGGTCCTCCTGTCGTTCCTCTGCGCGCTCTGGGTCTTCGGGCAGACGCTCGGCCATCCCGAGCCGCGAACCGTGATCGCGTACCGCTGGTTCTTCGGCGGCGACCTGGCGGTCAACCTGGGCTTCCTGGTTGATCCGTTGACCTGCGTCATGATGTTGGTGGTCACCGGCGTGGGCTTTCTGATCCACGTCTATTCGGTCGGCTACATGCACGGCGAGGAAGGATTCACGCGCTTCTTCGCCTACATGAACCTCTTCATGGTCTCGATGCTCCTCCTGGTGATGGGCAACAACTACGCGGTGCTCTTCATCGGGTGGGAGGGCGTGGGGCTCTGCTCGTATCTGCTCATCGGCTACTACTATGACCGGGTGTCGGCGGCCAAGGCGGCCACCAAGGCCTTCGTGGTGAACCGCATCGGCGACGCGGGCTTCCTGATCGCGATCTTCCTCGTGTTCGTCCGCTTCGGGACGCTGGACTACATCGAGGTCTTTGCCAAGGCGGACACGCTCGATTCCACAACCGCCTTTGCGATCGCCGTGTGCCTGCTGATCGGGGCCGTGGGCAAGTCGGCCCAGCTCCCGCTCTACACCTGGCTGCCGGACGCGATGGAAGGCCCGACGCCCGTCAGCGCGCTGATCCACGCCGCCACGATGGTGACCGCCGGCGTCTACATGGTCGTCCGCAACCATGCGATCTACGACCTCGCGCCGAACGCGTTAGTGTTGGTCGGGGTGATCGGCGGGGCGACGGCGCTCTTTGCGGCGACCATCGGCCTTGTGCAGACCGACATCAAGCGGGTGCTGGCCTATTCCACCGTCTCGCAGCTCGGCTTCATGTTCCTGGCGTGCGGGGTCGGGGCCTACGCAGCGGCCATCTTCCACCTCGTCACCCACGCCTTCTTCAAGGCCCTGCTGTTCCTCGCAGCGGGGTCGGTGATCCACGCGCTGTCGGGCGAGCAGGACATCCGCAAGATGGGCGGGCTGTGGAACAAGGTCCCGGCCACGCACTGGGTGTTCCTCATCGGCACGGCCGCCATCGCGGGATTCCCGTTCCTGTCCGGGTGGTGGAGCAAGGACGAAATCCTCGGCCATGCGTTCACGCACCGCCGCTACGTCCTGTGGGCGCTGGGCGCGGCGGCGGCGTTTTGCACGGCCTTCTACATGTCGCGGCTGCTCTACGTGACGTTCTACGGCCAGTCGCGGGTGGATCACGAGGTCGCCCATCATATCCATGAGCCACCCTGGTGGATGCGCGGTCCGCTCCTTATCCTGGCGGCCCTGTCTGCGCTTGGCGGCCTGATCGGCGTGATCCCCGGCGGGCTGGAGCACGGCGCGTTCCATCAGTTCCTGAGCCCGGTGGTCTCCGCCACCGCGGCGGGGGCCAGCGGCCACAAAGGAGTCCCCCTGCTGCCGTCTATCCTGATGGCGGTGACCACGGCCATCGGGCTCGCAGGCTGGTTCACCGCCCACTATTTCTATTACGTGAAGCCGGAGCAGCCCAACCTCCTCATGAACAGGATGAAGGGGGCCTACACCCTGCTGTGGAACAAGTACTGGGTGGACGAGCTCTATGACCGGATCGCCGTGGAGCCGAGCAAGGCTGTCGGGCGGAGCTTCGACAAGGTCGATACGGTCGGCATCGATCGCGTGGTGGTCGCCGTGGAACAGGTCACCGATCTGAGCGCCGCCGGCTCGACGTGGTTCGAGAAGTACGTGATCTACGGCCTCATCAACATCACGGGATACGTGAACCACATCGGCGCGCGCATCCTGCGCCAGTTGCAGACCGGGCTGGTGCACCACTACGCGGCGATCCTCGTCACCGGGCTCGTGGTCCTAGTCAACCTGATCGTGCTGATCCTCTGGTGGGGAGGCGCTTCATGATTTTGAACGAGATCGCGGCCGACCAGCAGATCGGCTTCCCCATCCTGACCGTTCTGACGTTCCTGCCGCTCGCCGGCGCGGTCATGATCTGGCTGTTCCAGAAGGACGAGGACCTCATCCGCAAATCCGCGATGGCGGTCGCCGGCCTGGAGCTCTTCATCTCCGTCCTGCTCATGGGGACCTTCACACCGAACAGCGCCCAGATCCAGTTCGCGGAGCGGGCCGCTTGGATCCCGGCCATCGGCGTCGGCTACCACCTGGGCGTGGATGGCATCAGCGTGCTCTTCATCCCCCTCACGGCCTTCCTCACCGTGCTCATCATGGTCTATTCCTGGGGCACCGAGCGACACTTGCTCAAGCCCTACCTGATGTCGCTGCTCGCGCTGGAGGGCACGATGGTGGGCGTCTTCGCGTCCCTGGACCTCATCCTGTTCTTCGTCTTCTGGGAGCTGATGCTGCTGCCGAGCTACTTCCTGATCAAGCTCTGGGGGCCCGGGCCGCAGCGCCAATACGCCGCGCTGAAGTACATTCTGTACACGCTCTCGGGGTCGGTGCTCATGCTGGTTGGGTTCGTGCTCCTCAACCTGAATTTCCACGAGGCGGCGGTGGCGTCCCGCACGGAGCCGCTCTACACCTTCGATTTTCTCGATCTCCTGACCGTGCCGGTGCCGCCCAAGAAGCAGGCGCTGATCTTCTTCCTGATGTTCTGCGGGTTCGCCTTCAAGGCGCCGATCTTCCCTTTCCACACCTGGCTGCCCACGGCCCTCGTCGAGGGCCCGATCGTGATGAGCGTGGTCCTGGCCGGCGTCAAGCTCGGGACCTACGGCTTCATCCGATTCGTCATCCCGCTGCTGCCGGAGGCGTCCGTCCGGTGGCTCTGGCTCATGGCCGGACTGGGACTGGTGGGGATCCTCTACGGGGCGTTCATCGCACTGGTCCAGTCCGACTTACGCCGGCTGCTCGCGTACGCCAGCATCTGCCACTTGGGCTTCGTCATGCTGGGGCTCTTCGCGCTGAACTTTCAGGGGCTCCAGGGGGGCCTCCTGCAAATGATCAACCTGGGGTTTACCACGACCGGGTTATTCTTTATGACCGGGTTCCTCGTGTCGCGCACCGGCTCGGCGGACCTGTCAGCCTACGGAGGCCTTGCACGGCGCCTGCCGCTCCTGGCGACGTTCGTGCTGTTCTTGGGCCTGGCCTTCATCGGGCTGCCCGGCACCAACGGGTTCGTGGGTGAGTTCCTCATCCTGCTCGGCGCCTTCCGCGCCCATTGGGCGCTGGCGGCCGTCGGCGTCCTTGGCGTGATCCTGGGCGCGGCCTATTTCCTCTGGTACTACGAGCGGGCCTTCTTCGGCCCGGCCGCCCCGGGGCCGCAAAAGCCCCTGCATGATCTCTATCCTCGCGAGTGGGGCATCGCGGCGGCGCTGAGCGTGATGGTGCTGTGGATCGGCCTGTACCCCGCGCCGTTCCTGAACATGATCAACGGGTCAGTGCAAAAGCTGGTGGAGCGGGTCGAACAGGGGTCCGTTGGGAAGGCCGTCAATCACACCCGCCCACCCAAGGCGAAACGACCCGTTGCAACTAGGAGCAACGGGTACCCCGACGCGCCCCCTCCATTGAGTGTGCCGGCTGAGCTCCTTCCCATGGGGAAGCGACCATGACGGAAAGCTACCTGCTGGGCGTCATCCTGTTCGCCCCGTTCGTGGGAGCCGCCGTGCTGGCGACGCCGTGGGTCTCGAACCGCCACCCGCTGCTGGTGCGCCAGTTGGCGGCGTTCTTCGCAGGCATCTCGTTTTTCGGGTCGTTCATCCTACTCTTCGCCTTCGACTGGCAAAAAGGCGGGTACCAGTTCCAGCAGAAGTACGTCTGGTCGGAGCAACTCGGGATCCAGTTCTACATCGGCGTGGACGGGATCGGGGTCCCCATGGTGCTGGCCTCCTCGATCCTGCTCTTCGCCGGGGTGTTCATCTCCTGGCACATCAAGGACCGGACCAAGGAGTTTTATGCCTTCCTGCTGATCCTGGCCGGCGCGACCATCGGGGTCTACGTGTCGCTGGACCTCTTCTTCCTGTACTTCTTCTACGAGATGTCGGTCATCCCCATGTATCCGCTGCTGGGCGTCTGGGGGAGCCACACGAAGGGCTATCTTGAGACGACCAACGCGGAAGAATGGGAGCGGCCCGACGCGCCCAGGTTCATCCTGAACTTCGCGCGCAACAGCAAGGAATACGCCGCGATGAAGCTCACGCTGTTCCTGTCGGCCGGCGCGGTCGTGGCGCTGCTGGGAATACTATTGATCTACAAGGCCTCCGGCCTCAATACCTTCGAGATCCCGGTGCTGGCCGAGAAGGCTCATTTCGAGGGGAAGCTGGCGACGATCATCTGGCTCCTGTGCTTCTTCGGGTTCGCCTCGATCGCGCCCCTCTGGCCGCTGCACTCTTGGTCGCCGGTCGGCCACGCCGCGGCGCCCGCGGCCACCAGCATGCTGCACGCCGGCGTGCTGATGAAGCTCGGCCATTTCTCGATCATCCGCACGTGCTTCCAGATCCTGCCGGACACCACGCGCGACCTGATGCCCATCGCCGCCGTCCTCTGCATCTTCAGCATCCTCTACGGCGGGTATGTCGCCTATTACGCCAGAGACACGAAGTACGTGATCGGCTACAGCAGCTCCAGCCACATGGGCTACGTGTTCCTCGGCATGGCCGCGCTCGACTACATCAGCCTGAGCGGCGCCGTTCTCTATATGTTCGCGCACGCGCTGGCCACGGGGATGCTGTTCGCCATGGCCGGCTGGGTCTACGACCAGACCCACACACGCGACATCCCCTCGCTCGGCGGCCTGGTCGCCAAGATGCCCTTCGTGGCCGGCTGCTTCCTCGTCGCCTGCATGGCGTCTATCGGCATGCCGGGCACCGTGAACTTCGTGGCCGAGGTCATGATCGTGCTGGGGAGCTGGGCCAAGTACCCCGTCCAGACCGTCATCGCGGTCCTGGGCATCGTGCTCACGATGTCCTATCTCTTTCGCATGATGCGCGGGGTCTTCTACGGGCAGTTGAGCGAGTTGGGCCACCACGCCCATGACGCCGAGGCCCTTGTGGACCGGGCGCCACTCTTGATCATGATCTTCAGCAGCGTCATGTTCGGGCTGCTCCCGGGCCGGATGCTGGACGTCATCCGCTCGGGCGTGAATCCGATCCTGGCCCGGATCATGGAAGTGGCGCCGGTGGTGAGCCAAACGGGGAGCGGGCTCCTCCCATGACCTTCGACCTCAACCTCACCCTTAGCGATCTTCTCCTGATGCTCCCAGAGCTCTGGGTCACGCTGTGGATCTGCGTCGTGCTGTGCGTGGACTTCCTGATGCCCCGCATGTCCCAGCGCGCCATCGCCGGGCTCAGCGTCGCGGGCATGGGCGTCGCCCTGGGGTTCCTGCTGTGGTACTACGCGGACGGGACGAACGGGGTCCTCTTCAAAGGAATGTTTGTCCTGGACCGGCTGGCCCTGTTCTTCAAAATCCTTGTGGTCGGCGCGAGCCTGCTCGTCCTCTTGTCCTCCGTCGACTACGTCGGCCGGTTCAGCTTCTTCAAGAGCGAGTATTACTTCCTGGTCATGATGGCGGCGCTGGGCATGATGTTCATGTCCTCGGCCAACGACCTGCTGTCCGTCTTCGTCACCGTGGAGTTCAGCACGTTCGGCTTCTACGTGCTGGTGGCGTATCTCCGGGACGACCTCCGCTCGAGCGAGGCGGGGCTCAAGTTCTTCATCCTGGGGGTCTTCGCCGCCGCACTGCTGGCCTACGGAAGCAGCCTGGTCTACGGGGAAACCGGGACGTTCATCTTCCCCACGATCGCCCAGGCAACGGCTGACATGACGCCCAGCTTGGTGCTGGGCTGGCTGATGATCTTCGCGGCTCTGGGCTTTAAGATCGGGACCGTGCCGCTGCACTCCTGGATCCCCGACACGTACCAGGGAGCGCCGACCCCCATCACGGCCTACCTGTCGATCGCGCCCAAGGGCGCCGCGTTCGCCATCCTCCTGCGGATGTTCTTCTCGACGCTCGCGGCGTTCAAGCCGCAGTGGGTGTGGTTGATGATCGGGATGGCGATGCTCTCCATGCTCTACGGAAACATCGTGGCGATTGCGCAGCGGAACATCAAGCGGCTGTTGGCCTACTCCGGGATCGCCCAGATCGGGAACATCCTGATCGGGATGGCCGCCGGCACGCGGATGGGCGCCGATTCGGTCCTGTTCTACCTGCTTACCTACCTGTTCGCCAACCTGGGGGCCTTCGCGGTCGTGATTGCCTTCAGCCAGACCACCAACAGCGACGAGATCGAAGACTACAGCGGCCTGAACCGGCGCTCGCCGTTCCTCGCCTTCACCATGCTGGTCTTCCTGCTCTCGCTGGCCGGCGTGCCGCCGCTGGCCGGCTTTATCGGCAAGCTCTACCTGTTCGTCGCGGCGATTAAGGAGGGTCTCTACGCTCTGATCGTGGTGGGGCTGATCAGCATCGTGATCTCGCTGTACTACTACCTGGTCGTGGTGAAGAAAATGTACATCAACGAGCCGGCTGACCCCACGCCTATCAAAGTCTCCGGCGCGCTCCAGGCCGTCATCTACGTGGGCCTGGCAGGCACGCTGATCCTGGGTATCTACCCCAAGCCGTTCATCGAATACACCGTCGCGGCGACGACGATCTTCTCCAATATGGGCGGGAGCGCCGTCGTCACGCTGCTGCCATAAGCGCCGTTCTCCTTCCTGGTTGCCTGGCGGTGCGTCCTTATCTTGACTCCCGCCCCGGTAGTGGCCTACCATAACGCCCGTTCTTTTGTCCTGGATGTCGAACATTTGTAATGAGGAGGGGATCATGACGATGACTCCAGTAGCACGTGTAGTAGGGATCCTGGCAGTGTTCGCCTTCGTTGGCGAGGTCGGTCTGGCGGTGGCGGCCGAGGAAACGAAAAAGGAGAAGGCTTCGGCAGCAACAGCACAGCCGGGCGGCGGGATCCAGAGCAACAAGGCCAAGGCCTCCGAATCGCCTCGGCTGACGAAGGGCAAGAGCTGCTCCGGTGCCACGCCCAAGATCAAGAAGGTTACACCTGATGAAGGTAGGACCGGAGACAAGGTGACGATCGCTGGTGAGCACTTCGGCGAACCAGGATGCGTCAGTATGGTCTCTTTCGGACCCGGCGGTGCGGCCAAGTTCACCCAGGTGGACGACAGGACGATCACGGTGACGGTCCCCGATGGCAAGAAGGGGATGGAACTGCTGACCGTGACCGGCTTCACCGGCGAGGACTCCAAGCCGTTCCTGCGTAAGTAAGCTGCCTTTTTCTCATCCCGCCACCGGCCGCGTCGGGTTCTCAAACAGACGGCGCGGCCGCTGGTGGCCCATCCAGGACATCCAGCGTATAATCCACGCATGTCGGGTGTCCCCGCCGTCGGCGACCGCGCTCCGGAGTTTTCGCTCCTCTCGGATACTGGTGAGACCTTGCGTCTGGCCGATTTGCGGGGCCGGTGGGTCGTGCTGTTCTTCTATCCGATGGACGATACACCGGGGTGCACGAAGGAGGCGTGCGCGTTTCGGGACGCCGCCGCCGAGTTTGCCAAGGGCAACGCGGTGCTGCTCGGGATCAGCGCCGACGGCCTCGGCTCCCACCGCCGGTTCAGTACCAAGTATCGCCTGCCCTACCGGCTCCTGTCGGACCCCGACGGCGCGGTCCGCAAGGCGTACGGCGTCTTTCGCTGGCTGTTCCGGGTGCAGCGCAGCACCTTTGTGATCGCGCCCGACGGCGTGATCGCCGCAGTGTTCCGTGGTGTCCGTGTCAACGGGCACGACGCGGAGGTCCTCGCCGTGCTCGAACAAGCGCAAAATGAGAAGAGCCTATGACAAAGAGGTCTGCAGACACTGAGTACATCCGGGACGAAGCCGGGCTGCTCAGCCTCTGCGAGCGGCTGCGCGAGCACGACCGACTGGCGGTGGATACGGAGTTCATGGGGGAGGACTCCTTCCACCCGCGGCTCGAGATCATCCAGGTCGCGGCAGGGGACGTGATCGCCATCATCGACTACCAGAAGGTGCCCGGGCTGGACCCGTTCTTCTCGCTGCTCGATGACGCCCGCATCCTGAAAGTGCTCCATGCCGGACGGCAGGACCTGGAGATCTTCTCGGTGCTGTCCGGGTCTGTGCCGACTCCCGTCTTCGACACGCAGGTTGCGGCGGCGATGGTCGGGTACGGGACCCAGATCGGCTACGCACAGCTCGTGCACCAAGTCCTCAGGGTCACCCTGGAGAAGTCCGAGACCTTCACCAACTGGGCGCAACGGCCTCTGACGCCCGAGCAGATCGCCTATGCGTTGGAAGACGTCCGGTATCTCTTGGCGCTACACGACCATCTGGTCAGGAGACTCAAGGCTCTTGGCCGCCTGGAGTGGGCGGAAGAGGAGTTTCGCCGGGTTCAGTCGCTCGCCGACCATGAGGCGCGTGACCCCCGGCTTCGCTACCAGCGCATCAGAGGATGGGAAGGGTTGAGCCCGCGCGCCCGCGGCGTGCTGCGAGAGGTCGCGGCGTGGCGCGAGCACGAAGCCAAGCGACGGGACCGGCCCCGCGGGCGCATCCTGCGCGATGAGATCCTGGTCGAAGTCGCCAGGCGGGCGCCGACCACGGTGGAGGCGCTGGGCCAGATGCGCGGCATCCAACATTCACACGTCGAGAAGTACGGGGAGGCGCTCGTGGGCGCGGTCAAGCAGGGACTGGCGGTGCGCGATCACGAGCTGCCGCACGTCGAGAAGCGCAAGCGGATCGATCCGGAAACGGCGGGCTTGGCCGATCTGCTCGGCACGGCCCTGAAGGTGCGGGCTGTCGAGGCGTCCATCTCGCCGCAACTCTTGGCGACTTCGGCGGACCTGGAGCTGTTCGCGCTGGAACGCGGGCGTGGTGCCGCGGAGAAGCTGCCCATCCTGCAAGGCTGGCGGCGTCAGTTGGCCGGCGAGCACTTGTTGAAGGTGCTGGAGGGCAAGCTCACCGTCGGGTACGACCCAGAGACCAAGCAGGTGCGATTGTTCGAGCGATAAAAGTTCGGAGACGCGGGTCCTGTCGCCGAGCAGCACGTTTATTTCTTCGTAGGGGCAACCCTATGTGGTTGCCCTCTGCTGGGCGGACACGCAGGTCCGCCACTACCCATCCGATCCCGCTCGGCGCCACCCGCTAGTCATCTCCTGCTTGACCTTTGTTCTGCTGTAGTCGTACTGTGTTGATAGCTCATTTACTGAGATAGTTTCAAATCTAAGGAGGCTACCATGTTTACGATGTCCATAAAGAGGCGGTTGGTTGTCTCGGCATTGGCCGTGGCGGCGCTACTCATGCTTCCGTTGGGCAGCCCGCTGTATGCTGCCGAGACGCCGGCGAAAGACAAGGTCAAGGTCCTCTACCACGTAGACGGCAAGGATCTTGAGGTGGCGAAATATGCGATGGCGCTCATCAACAAGCACATTGACGCCGAAGGCGGGCCGGACAAGATTGACGTGGAGTTGGTCGTCCATGGGCCAGCGCTCGAGCTGTTCGACAAGGACAAGATGGACCCGGAGCTGAAAAAACGGTTCGAGCAGATCGTCGAGAAGGGCGTCCACGCGGAGATGTGCCAGGTCTCGATGAAGTTGTACAACAAAACGCTGGACAATCTCGTGAAGGGATTCGTCGCCACGCTGCATCCAGTCGCGGTGAAGCGGATCGCGGACCTGCAAAAGGAAGGCTACATCTACATCAAGCCGTAAGTGCAGCGTTAGTGGGGGCGTACGGAATCGGCGCGCTTGTGATCAGGCTGGCTTCGGTCTGATGACGAAGACGCCGTCGCGAAGGGTGAGGAGGACGGCGGTCACGCGTGGATCTGACGACACCACGCGGTTCAACTCCTGAATAGCTTTAGTTGAAGGGTCCGGGGTGTTTGCGTTCAGGACCCTCCCGCTCCAGAGGACGTTGTCGATCAGGATCACACCGGGCGAGGCGATGAGTTCCTTCGCGCGCCGATAGTAGTTCACGTAGTTCGCCTTGTCGGCGTCGATGAAGATCACGTCGAAGGGTCCTGTCAGAGTTCTGAGAGTCTCCAGCGCCGGGCCCACGCGGACCTCGATCTTCTTGCCGTGCGGGCTCTTGTCCCAGAAGCGGCGCGCAAAGGCCGCTGACTCGGGGTCGATCTCGCAGGTCAGCACCGTGCCGCCCTCCGGGAGCGCCTCCGCCATCGCCAGCGCGCTGTAGCCAGTGAACGTCCCGATCTCCAACACCCGCTTGGCCCGGACGGTGAGGACCATCACCTTGAGAAACGCCGCCTCCAGCGGCCCCACCACCATCTGGGGACAGTCCTGGGTGCGGTAGGTCTCTTCGCGGATCAGCCGGCAGACGTCCGACTCGGCCACGGAGTGCGCCGACGCATACTCCTCGATTTCTAGGGGCACAATATCTGCCAGCGGTGAGATTCCTCGTCTGGCGAGCTGTTTGAGCCAAGACCGCAAGGTTACCTCCCGAGGGGATGGATTAGACGGGCTCAAACTCGATCGTGAAGTGGCGCAATACCGGCGCCTGCCGGATCACGCGGAAGCCACGGAGAGTTTCGCGCAGCTTGTAGACATGCTCAGCCACTTCGACGACGTAGTCGATGTGGCTCTGCGTATAGGCGCGTCGCGGGATGGCGATGCGCACGAGGTCCATGTCGGAAGGGAGTTCCTTCCCCTCCACGTGCCGGCCGAACATTGCGTTGCCGATCTCGCCGGTCCGGATGCCGCCGTGCTCGTAGATGGCCGAGCAGAGGCTCTGAGCCGGGAACCGGGTGGGCGGGATGTGCGGCAGCAGTGCCCGCGCGTCGATGTAGACGGCGTGGCCTCCCGGCGGCTGCACGATCGGGTAGCCGATCCTGTCGAGCCGCTCCGCCAGGTATTCCACCGAGCGGAGCCGGTACTTGAGATAGTCTTCCTCCAGGACCTCCTGCAGCCCTTGGGCGATCGCGTCTAGGTCGCGGCCGGCGAGCCCGCCGTAGGTCGGAAACCCCTCGGTGAGGACCAGGAGATTTCGGCACCGCTGGGCCCAGCCCCCGTCGTTCATTCCTAGAAAGCCGCCGATGTTGACCAGCCCGTCCTTCTTCGCGCTCATCGTGCAGCCGTCCGACAAGCGGAACAACTCGCGGGCGATGTCCGCCGCGCTCTTGCTCTGATAGCCCGACTCCCGTAGCTTGATGAAATACGCATTCTCGGCGAACCGGCAGGCGTCCAGGAAGAACGGGACGCCGTAACGACGGCACAGCGCGCCGGTCTGCCGGAGGTTCTCCATCGACACCGGCTGCCCGCCGCCGGAGTTGTTCGTCACCGTGAGCATGCAGAGCGGCACCTGGCCAGGCTTGGCGTCCTTGAGCAGCGCTTCCAGCTTATTGAGATCTATGTTGCCCTTGAACGGATGGCGGGATTGCGGCTGCCTGCCCTCCGGAATGACGAGGTCCACCGCCTCCGCGCCAGTCGCTTCGATGTTGGCACGGGTCGTGTCGAAATGCGTGTTGTTGGGCACGACCTGCCCCTTGCCGCAGACGGTCGAGAAGAGGATGCGCTCGGCGGCGCGGCCCTGGTGCGTCGGAATGATGTGGACGTAGCCGGTCAGGTCTTTGACCGCCGCTTCGAACCGATAGAAGCTGTTGGAGCCGGCGTACGCGTTGTCGCCGCGCATTATCGCGGCCCACTGCTCCGATGACATCGCCGACGTCCCGCTGTCGGTCAGGAGATCGATGAGGATGTCCTTGGCCCGGATGTTGAACATGTTGTAGTGAGCCTGCTGGAGGACCGCCCGCCGCTCCTCCGGCGTCGTCATGCGGATCGGCTCGACGACCTTGATCTTGAAGGGTTCGATGATGGTCTTGAACATGCCGCTAGTATACCGCCAGGTGGTGGCCGGCGTCATTCGCCGAGGCGGATGAAACAGATCGGATCCTGGACGATCGCCGTCGGGTAGTCTTCATCCTCGACCACGTACGGGACGCTGTGGCGCTCGCACCAGTAGGTGATCCAGGGGATCTCGTCCACAGAGGTCGTGACGAGGGCTTGGCGCGCGACCTTCCCGAGGCAGCCGGCGGCAAGGGCGAGGACGGCCTGGCGCTCGACGGTGAACACAGTCGGGTCGAACGTCACGGGGTTGGCTCGTCCGGAAGAGAGCGCTCCGAGCTCCGGGAAACATTCTGGGTCGTTCAGCACGCTGACGATCCACAGGTGGTCGAAGGGGCCCTCGGCCTCCCGCGCATCCTTGGCCTGGAACTCGAACGGCAGCGCTGCGCAGGCGCGGTTGAGCACCGCCGCCTCATTGGCTCGCAGGTTGTACGCGGCGACCGTCCGGTGCAGCTCGGCTGTTTCCATCACAAGCGGGGGTAGTTCGGCGACGCCGGCGCCCACATACAGGCTCCGGCCGCTTGGGCGGAGGCGGTCGCGCAGGGCGGCGGCCAGCTTGATTCCGAGTTCCTGGCAAGGCCCCCGCCGTTCCTCCCAGAAGGCATCGCCGCCTTCATCACAGTAGATGGGTCCGAGCGCTGCGTAGTCCAGGCTATCGAAGATGCGCGTGATGGAGGCGAGAGTGGTGGGTTGAAGAGACATAAAAAAGGGGGATGTGGTGCCGAAGCCGGGATTTGAACCCGGACGGGGTCACCCCCGCTAGACCCTGAATCTAGTGCGTCTGCCAGTTCCGCCACTTCGGCACGGCGCGGAGAGTGGGATTATCAGGGATTTGCAAGAAGGCGTCAAGCGCTGTCTGACTGGTGTTTTTACCCATGTGATGTTAGAGTGCGTTGCTGTGGCCGAGGCTGGTTGATGAGGCTCGACATCGCGCCCGATCGGGTGGGGAAGGCGTCGGTCCCGGCCGCCTGGGGCTGGGCGTTGCTGGTGGTCGTCGTGACATTCTGGAGGGCCTGGGACATCCCGGCGCGGCTGCCTGACATCAATGACGTAGCTACCACCCACCTCTTCTTCTTCCCTGTGTCCCTCGTCTTGTTCTTTCTGCTGAGCTGGATCCGTCAGTATTACGACGATGAGCAGGCGCATCCCGGCCCGCGCCCCTTCGTCCGCTGGCGCGCCACGCTGGGTATCTGGGTCCTGCTCTTCTTGCACCCGGTGTCGTGCGGCCTGTACCCCGCGGTCTTTAACATCGATGACCGGACCGTTGATGGAATCAGCCTGGCGGTGGGTACGATGCACGTGGGCATGTCCCGTGACGAAGTGGAGCAACGAATTTTCGAGCTGAATATGACGCTCCCCATCTCCATGCGGACGGACCGGGAGCAACATCGGAGGTGGCAGGAAGAACTGGCGCGGTATCTGTTAGAGAAGGCCCCGGCCGTGCGGCGCCGGAACTGGCCGGACCTTGCACGGGCGACGCTGGTCTTTATCCCCTGGGGGACAAAACTTAACGACGAACTGGATCCGACTGCCCATGAACAGGTCTTTCTCCGCCGGACCCGGGCGTCCAGCGACATCGGCGTGGACAAGATCCTGGTCCGGTACACTCCCGCCTTCACCGTGGACGAGATCGTCTATTCGTCCAACCGCCAACTCACCATGGAGCGCGAGCCCTGTACCGTCCATCTTAAAGTCCCGGCGCCGCCCGACACCTACTTCCCATACCCCTGTCCGCGTTAGGAGAGAAGCACAGACCCTATGGTTCTTGGAATGCGGGTTTCTAAGCCGCAGAGTGTTGAGGAGAAGCGGCGGAGTCGGCCGTCTGCATCGTCCGTTCGACCAGCGGCAAATAGATCCGAAACGTTGTGCCCACACCAAGTTGACTCTCTACGGCAATCTGACCGCCATTTTGCTTGACAATCCCGTAGACCATGGCCAGTTCCAGCCCTGGTGCCCTTCCATACTCCTTTAGCCTAAAGAACGGTTCGAAGAGGTGAATCCGCATTTCTTCGTCCATCACCCAGCCGGAGGCGCTCATCGCCAGCATGGCGAACTTTCCCGGGCCGATAAGACCGTGCGGGTGGGGCGGGATCGCCGACACCTGAACGGTTGAGGTCTCAATGGTGATCTTTCCGCCCTGTGGCATTGCATCTCGTGCGTTGGCAGCCACCTTGATGATGACCTGCTCAATCTGTCCGAGGTCAGCGTTCACCCACCCTAGAGTGGGGTCGAGCATTGTAGCCAGTTCGATGTCCTTTCCTACCACCCATTCCAGCACTCCACGCAGGTTGGTCACGAGAGCATTGAGATCCAATAATGTTGGTTTAAATCGTTGACTGCTGCTAAAAGCCAACAATTTACGGGTCAACTCCATACCCTTGTCGGCTGCTTTCCTGATTTCTTCGACCTTGCCTTGTGTCCGGCCATTTTGATCCAGACTGCCTACCAAGAGCAGGCTGAGTCGAGAGAGAACCGTGAAGATCGTCTCAAAGTCGTGGGCAATCTCTCCCGCAAGTTTTCCCAAAGCCTCCAGCTTCTGAGCCTGGAGGGCCTGTTCTTCTAGTTGTTTACGTTCAGTAATGTCTCGTGTTATGAACACAAACGCGACCGGCTGCCCGGTAGGGTCTTGTGTCAGAGAGCCCGTAATATCCAAGGAACGGACCTTGCCCTCTTTGTTGCGGTAGTGCATTTCATACGCCCGCATGACCCCGGTGGCCTCTAAGACATCAATTTTCTCCTGCTCCAAGAGGCCGCCTAAAGTCGTGGACACCGGTTTGCCGACCAGTTCCGTCTTCGCATATCCGAACAATTGGGCGGCCGCTTGATTGGCCACCCTCACGATCCTTTCGGAGTCCAATACGAGCAACGCATCGGCCATCGTGTGGATGATCTGCTCTGCGGCGAAAGCCGGGGTGATCTCCTGCAGGCGATAGAGCCACACCGCTCTGAACATCAATACTACGAAGCCCAGCACCGGAACGTAACCGAAGGGGTAGACATGAATCCCATAAGCGGGCAGGTAGTCGACTACTCCCAGATAGGCTACCGTTAAGGCGACCAGTAGAGCTTTGATCCGCCGCTGCTGAATGACCCGAGTAGAACGGATAAGTTGCATCTGCAAGAGTCGTAGACTTCCGAACAGCAGGCCGAAGAAGAAGACCAAGAACGGCCAACTAAGAGGTCCGTATCGCGGGTAGTAACCCCATGCAGAGTGGTACACCCCGGTGATGAAGAGGTCTGATGCAAGGACGCTACAGTAAAACAATCCCGATAGCGCCAGACTGCCCCAGGCAAGCGCTCGAAGTTCATGAACGCGCTGGACTATCGCCAACGTGAAGAGAAGGACCAGACTTGGAATAACTACAACCCCAAGGTGCTCAACCTTGGCCCACCAGAGTGCAAGAGGTTCGTCAAGGGTGGAATAAAGTACCCCCGCAGAGAGGAGCCAGATCGCAACGCTCATCGTGAGTGCGCAAAACGCGAGGCTCACCTTCGAGCCACGTTCGCGAAGGAGCGCCACGATTCCTAAGGTTGCGATCAAAATCCCCACCACCCACGGACCTACCGAGTGAGGGCTTACCGCGTAGTTGCTGAGATTTAACACTTCTGTAAGCATGAGCCTCGCTTCTCTGGCTAGGATTCTTCAGTAGAGGCGGTTAAAGGGGAGCTATCTACATCGTGGACCATAGAACCGCCCCAATGCGGTTCGGAGGGTAAAGGCGGATAACATTTACATTGAATTGATCATTTTTGAGGGGTCGCTGGTTAAAAGCTATCCCTGAAATCCCTGAATTGTGGAGGGGAAAAGACAGGGGGCAGCGGGAGACTGATGTGCTACGCGAGGGTCGGTTTGGCTGGCGTAATGGGAACGCCCGTCAGCGACGTCGGCCAACCGAGCGAAATCCCGTACGAGGTGGGCGATGGGGAAGGCAGTTCGTGAGGGTCGCCCGCTAGGACAATCCGTTCGCGCGCCAGGCAGGCGCAGGCCACCAGCAAGGGGAGCGGGATACGGGGGCCCTCGTCGACCACCAAGGCGTCGTATCGGATGGAATGGAAAATGGAATCGCCGA
>Ga0209237_1001014_pt1 | contig 16421 bp, 9 predicted proteins | sample GraSoi013_1_40cm_2_FD_185820 | JGI IMG/M metagenome (GOLD analysis project Ga0209237, IMG submission 185820) | Grasslands soil microbial communities from the Angelo Coastal Reserve, California, USA - Sample 10_02_2013_1_40cm (SPAdes) (version 2) | ecosystem: Environmental > Terrestrial > Soil >... | reverse complement strand
GCGCTTCGGCGGTGTGCCGTCCTTCCGTGAAACCGAAAGTTACATCCGGAAGGTGAAGACCCGGTACCAGTTCGGGCCGGCAAAGACGCTGGCAAAGCCAAACCCGAAGGAACCTCGGAAATTCCCTATCGTACGTTACGTTGACGCGCAAGGCGTGGTGCACTTCACCAATGTCGAATGATTCGACTTAACCTCAGGCGCCCCGAACGACGCGGGTCGGACCGGGCCCCGCACGCTTTTACCTCACAGGGGGAAACGTCCGTCCCCGTCAGGACAGTTTTCGGGACTTGGCGCGTTCTGCTTCTCGCCTCCCTGCTCGCTCCCGCACCCATCGCCTTCCCCCGAGTCTCGCCGGCTCGCCGGGCGGAGGCTCGCGCGACATTTGATCGCGCGACGCGCATGCGAGAAGACCTCGAGGCCCAGCCCGAGAGCGACCGCCGCAAGTCGGACTACGAAAAACTGATTCGCACTTACCAGGCCGTCTATCGTCTGGACACTGCCTACACCAAAACCCCCGTTGCCCTCGCGGCGGTCGCTGAGATTTACGAGGAAATGGGCCGGGTCTATTCGACCGAGCGCTATTTCCTCGAGTCCGCGCGGGCCTACCGGTTCCTGATGACGGAGTATCCCTACAACTCGCTCGCGCGCGATGTCCTCTACGAGATGGGCAGGATCTACCTGACGGACCTCAAAGACCCGGAAGAAGCGCGCGCGGCGTTCCAAAAATTTCTCGAGCTTTACCCGCGGTCTCCAAAAAGAGCGGAGGTCCGCGAGAAGCTGAAGGAAATCTCCAGGTCACAACAGGAGCGCCGGGCGGCGGCCGTCGCACCCGCTGGCGGCGCGGACATCGAAGAAGGCGCGCGCCCGAAGAGCCTCCCTGAGGTCACGGGAGTCCGCCGCTGGGTAGGGCCCGACTATTCACGCATCGTAATCGGGCTGGACGGTGAAGCGAAGTTCGATACCAGCCGCCTGCGCGACCCTGACCGGATCGTTCTCGATTTGTCGAACACGCGACTCGGCACGGGCCTGGCCAGCAAGACGTTTCCAGTCGAAGACGGCTACCTCCGGCAGATCCGAATCGCTCAGTTCAGGCCCAACGTAACGCGCGTGGTCCTGGACGTCGAGAAGATCGAGGACTACTCGATTTTTACCCTCCCCAACCCCTTCCGGCTGGTGATCGACATCCATGGTGGCCCGACTCCCGTGGCTGAGAAAATCATGACGCCGATAGACAGCGGGCCGAGCAAGCCGGCCCCGCTGGCCACGGAAGGCTCGTCGGCTCAGACTCAGGCCCAGCGGCCCCCGGCCAAGCAAACCCAGGAGCGCAGTCCCCAGAGTGGCGCCCAGAGGAATTCGGGGGAGACAGCAGCCGGCAACTCGGCCGGCGGCGAACAACAAACGAAGGAAGTGGCATCCCTCGGCTCGCGACCGGTCCCCGAGCCGAATCACGCCAACGCGAAGACCGCCGCACAGCCTTCCCGGGAAATCAGGACTCCCGTCAAGGCGGCTGCGCCGACCGAATCGGGCGAGCAAACGCTTACGCGGGCGCTCGGGCTCAAGATCGGCCGCGTCGTCATCGACCCGGGCCACGGCGGCCATGATACCGGCACCATCGGACCTAAAGGCCTGCGGGAGAAGGACGTGGTCCTGGACGTAGCCTTGCGCCTGAAAAAATTGATTGAGAAGAACAGGGGGAGCTCGGTCCTCCTGACGCGGAGGGACGATACGTTCATCCCGCTTGAAGAGCGGACAGCGATCGCCAACGAAAAAGCCGCCGACCTTTTTATCTCGGTCCATGCCAACGCCAGCCGCGACCCGGACGCGCGCGGAGTCGAGACCTACTATCTGAACTTCACCTCGAGCCCCGAATCCTTGGAGGTGGCGGCCAGGGAAAACGCCACGTCCCAGGAGTCCGTGCACGAGCTGCAGGACTTGATCAAGAAGATCGCGATGACGGAGAAGATCAGGGAATCGCGCGAGTTCGCCCAGCTGGTCCAGCACGAACTTTACGCCAGCGTGGTGAAAGCCGGGAAGGCGCAACGGGACCGGGGGCTGAAGAAAGCTCCGTTCGTGGTCCTCATCGGCGCCAACATGCCTTCAATCCTGGCGGAAATTTCATTCCTCAGCAATCCTCGCGATGAGCGCCTGCTGAAACGGCGTGACTACCGCCAAAAAGTTGCGCAAGCGCTCTACCAGGGCATCACTCGATACGTTGACAACCTTGGAGGGACCCGGATGCTCGAGCGCGCCCAGCGGAGAGTATCGCCGCCGGCAACGAGTGCGAAGGAGCCCTTCCAGGACAACCCCCCGAATTTTTGATATCCTGTTTGTTGATGCCCCGAGGGTCGCTAAAGTCCGGCTTGTTTCTGGGCCTTGCTCTCTTCGCTATGCCGCACCTTGCCGCCGCCCAGAAATATTCGGTGGTGCCGCTGGTCACTTCCCGTAACTGGCGCGTGCTCAATTCCGAGACCCTCGACCTGCGCGCGATTCCGAACTGGGGCGGCGATCCGGTCATCGAAAACGAATACGGAGTCAAGACCCTCACGCATCGCACCTACGGGCTGGAAGGAGTGACGGCAGACGCGATCTTCGAAGGCACGTCGGACGCTTCGAGCGCGTACGGGCTGTACACCTTCTACCAGACGAAGAGCATGGCGCCGGAAAAAGGCATGCAGCTTGCGGTGAGTGGGCCGAGCGGGACGCTCATGGCGCGCGGGCGATTTTTTATCCGGGTCTTCAAGCCTACTGCCCCCCCGCGCGGAGGAGCCGCGGCGGTCCGCAAGAATTCGCCCGAGGCTACCGCGCGACAGCGGATTTCAGACGCGGACTTTCTCGCCCTGCTGCTCACCCTCGGAGGAGCGCGGCCCGCACCTGAGATGCTGGCCGGACTGCCCGCTCCGCTGCCCGCCGCGAGACTTGTTCCCGGTTCTGAAAAGTACCTCCTGGGACGAGAAGCAGCGCGCCGGGTGCTTCCGGAGTTTCCGATTGATTTGATCGGGTTTTCTCAAGGGGCCGAAGCGCAAACAGGGACCTACCTGGCAGGCGAGTCCCGCGCCACCGTCATCGCCATAACCTATCCGAATCCTCAGATTGCACGCGTTCGATACGGAGCTTTCGGGCGCTTCCTCGCGCTCAACCAGGGACAAGGCGCTGGAAAACTTTTTGGCAGACGCAGCGGGTCGTTTGTCTTCCTCGTTTCAGGCGTGGACTCGCTCGAATCGGCAAACCGCCTCATGGACCCTTTCAAAGTCGAGCAAAGTTTCAGTTGGAACCAGCGTTTTCGCGGGGATGAGTCCATCTGGAAGCAGCTCGCAAAACTTATTCTGGCTAATATGGCGTTGGTGGGAATTCTGATCTTGCTGGCGATTTTGGGTGGCTTCTTGGTCTTCCTGACGAGGCAGATCGCCGCAAAATGGTTCCCTGGTTCCAGTTGGGGACATCCAGATGAAGGCGTGATAATCAGGCTGAACTTAAGTTAGAGATAAGCCTAGGAATTTCATCAATTTAGGAAAATAAATTCAAGCATTCCTTGTCGCTCCGTTGCCTCGCAACCGGCTTCCGGGGTAGTCGGGCATACTATCCATATCCTTTTGAAAATACAAGGCTTATCTCGGCAATAAATTCTGGAGAATTTCCTTGACATCGAAAGGCCGATTTTTTAGACTCCGGTCGAGTTTAGATTGGCGGGGCGCGTCCGCCTTTCTATTCTCCTCCAAAATGCTCACCCTCAGGTTTTGCGAGCTTTTTGAGCCTGGTGGGTGAGCATTTTTGTCTCTGCGCGCCGGCGTAGCTCAGTCGGTAGAGCAACGGTTTCGTAAACCGTAGGTCGGGGGTTCGATTCCCTTCGCCGGCTCCATTTTCTCCTTAATTTTCCTACGATTACGCGACATAGTTTCGGACTCACACTATTTGGGGTTGTAGGTCGCCAAAAGGGTGTCCGACTGAAACTGAATAAAATTGCTCGGCATGGGCGGGATCACACAGCCTCGGTCTTGAACTGATTCTCTCGCGGCAGCTGTGGAATCCTTGCCCTTCAATTCCACAAGGTTCCACGCTTCCTGTTCCAGTACTCTCCGCCCGAAAACAGTGTTTGGAAGGAGCAAATTCGTGGAGGACCAAACTGGGAGCGTTTGGCGGGCTGTCTCAGGCGGCGGCCCGCCACGTGTATCGATGGTGCAGCCCACCCAGGCGGGGCAGGGCTACAACTTTGCAGTGACCTGCTTCCCTTCGCTCGACCGGCCTCGTGTCAGGTGTGTCTTTCCCCAATCCGTCGTGACTCCTATCCGCGTGATAGTAGCCGAGGTACTCACGAACCAATCTTCTCAAGTGGCCTTCGTTGACCACGATCACGTGATCCAGCAATTCCCTCCGGCAACTCCCCACTCATCTTTCCGCCACCCCATTCTGCCAGGGACTCTGATAGGCGGTCCCGATCAGTTCGCTACTCAGAGATCGCAGGACCTCGGCGGCTTCTCCCTCGTACTTCCGGTCTCGATCCAGGATGAGGTAGCGAGGTGCGGTGTCTTCGGGAAAAGCCTCTCGCAACTGCTGCACGATCCAAGGGCTGGTAGGATGCTCCGTGGCATTAAAGTGGAGGACTTTCCTGCGGCTGTGGCTGATCACGAAGAAACAGTACAAGACCCGGAACATCACCGTTGGCACCGTGAAGAAGTCCATGGCCGCAATCACTTCCCGATGGTTCTTCAGGAAGACCAACCAGCGTTTGCGCGCATCTCCGTTACGGCCCACTTGAGCAAGGTATCGAGAGACGGTGCGCTCGGAAACCTCAAAGCCGAGTTTTAAGAGCTCTCCATGGATTCTGGGAGCTCCCCAGGTGGGATTCTCCTTGGCCATGCGCTCGAGGAGTTGACGAAGCTCGGAGCTAATCCTGGTTCTGCCCTTCTCCCTCCGCCGGGAAAGAAAATGCCAATAGAGCCGAAATCCGGCGCGATACCACCGGACGACCGTCTCCGGCTTCACCACCACTAACACCTCCGCCCACCTGGACCAGACGCGCCGCAGGAAAACCCAGATCAGCTGATCCCAGGGGCTTAGTCTCGGCCTGTGATTCTTGCGCTTGAGCACGCTGATCTGCAGGCGCAAGGCCACGATTTCAAGTCCAACGCTGTTTCGGGAGCGAAGGAAGGCAGTGAACCATTCAAAGAGACTGAAGACAAATCTGGACAAGGAAGCAGTTTACATGGATCGGTGGTGATCCCAGGCTATCTCGTAAACCGTTGGTTTCCCCAAGCAATAGAGTTTTGGCGACAGACAGGTCTTTAATTGTTTCGAGCCGAACTCTCCAGGTATTGACGATACCAAATATAAGTCAGGTACATCATAGATAGCACAATCAGGGGCAACTTCCATCCGAGCGATCGGCTCAAGACGCTGATTAAGCCGGCGATAGCCGCGCCCACCAGATAATAGGGAAACGACCAGGCATTGCAATTTCTCCAAGTCTCCCTGAATGGTTTCTGTTCGGCAAGCGAAACCACGGCGCTCACGAGTCCCGTGTTACTCAAAAAAAAGAGTGAGGCGGCAAGGGCCAAGAGTACCGGTATAGATTTCACGTCCGCGCGTGGCAAGATGCTGTGAGAGCCCCAGTAAGCAACGCCGACACTTATGGCCAAGCTGGTGGTGTTAAAAAGAATTTGCACTGGCTGCGGCCGTCGCCGGGGTTTCCAGATCGACTGGACCAGCGCTGCAGCAGAAGCCATCGTGAGTGTTTCCGTAAAGTTGAGGTCGGCAATGCCAATGAGGATGAACAGAAAGCTCACCGAGATAGTACCAGTGAAGCCCGGCAGACGCACTTTCAACGTCGAGGCTAGCAAGGCGAGAAACGAAAACACGAGGAAGCGCGTTGGGTCCGGGAAAGTGCCGCGGGATAGAGCGAGAGCTAGGGTAGCCAGTCCTAAGAGCGCGACGCAGGCGATGTACAATTTTGCATGGCTCGGCATCGACTAATCTCTGGTCAAAGCTATATTTGCACAACTCCTTGTGCTCAGGGCAGGTCTCCGTCATCCGAATCACTGAGGGACTGGAGGTTAGACGTGCCCCATACTACGCTGGTGCCCCACACCACACCGAAACCTTCATCCGTGCTCGTGCCCCAAACTACTGAGTCACCCCAGAGGATTGCAAGCGCGGCGCTGCTGCTCGCAGGTAGCACGGCGGTGCTGCCCCACACCACCGAGGTTCCCCAGACAACCGAGCTGCCCCAGACGACGGATGCGTCCTGGACCAGGTAGACCGTGCCGGTGAGCGAATCATAGGCCACTTGGGGTGATTTGGCGCTTCCCCACGTAAGAGGCACCGTATCCGTATTGGATAGCGCTGCCGCGATATCCAGAAAGCCCGCGCCCACCGTGAAGATATCAGACTGAATAAGGTAAATTGTGCCTAGCTTGTCCTGGCCCGTGGCGTACGGGGTGTATCCTTTCCACGCGGTTTTCATCAGTCGCGCTTTTACTTCGTCTGGCGTTAAGGTCTGATCCTGTTGAAGCAAAAGCGCGGCCGCACCACTCACCACGGGCGTCGCCATGCTCGTGCCGCTCAGCTCTAGATACGAAGCTGGCCCTTCGTTGCTGTTACACTGAGTAAGTGTGCTGTCGCACGGGTACACGGCAAATCGCGGATAGTTCTGTGGGATTGTGCTGCCCGGCGCAAGCAGCGAAACCACTCGGTTACCCGGTGCTACCAGGTCGGGTTTCGCGATGTGGTCGATCAGTGTAGGGCCTTTAGAGCTGTAGGTTGCGACGTTTTGCCCGGCCTGGACGAAGGGATTGTGCATGGTACTGGCGCCTACAGTGATGACGTAGGGATCGTTTCCCGGGACTGCGATGGTGTCATAACCATGAGTGCGCAGCGTGTTATCCCGCCCCGAATTGCCAGCCGCAACTACCACAACAATTCCGGCTTGCCAGGCAGCCTCTACGGCCTGACAGAGTGGGTCAAGCGTATAGCTCTCCCAGACCGGTCGTCCCAAAGAGAGATTGAGGACGCGAATGTTGTACGTGTCCTTGAGCTGGATGGCTCGGTCAATGGCGGCGATGACAGAGCTATCCGTGCCAGAGCCATTTCGATCCAGAGCCCGCAGATTGATGAGCGGCGCGTTAGGCGCGATCCCGCGGTAGGTGGCACGGTAGTGAGCCATTGAAGTCTCGCCATTTCCGGCAAGAATTCCGGCGACATGGGTCCCGTGGCCGTAAGCGTCGTCCGTGTTCGGATCACCCGAGATGAGGCTTTCGCTGTAGACCACGCGGGAGATTGGTTGGCCGAGCTGATTCAAGTCCGAAACGAGGTCAATTCCGCTGTCCACAATAGCTACGCCGACGCCCGTGCCATCCCATCCATAAGTCCACGCAAGGTCGGCATTCGCGGTCGCAGCGACGTGATCGAGTGACCGGCCGACCGTGCGGTCAGGGGAGATGTAAACGATATCGGGGTCTTTTTCGAGCTCCGGAAGCAGGCGGGCTGGCACGCGGTAAACGCCGCCCTTGACCGACTTAAACGTCCGAATATGGAGCCCGCCCTTGCTGCGGATCTTCTCGTGCTGCTTAGCGGTGGGGATGCCCTTAAATTGTATGATTACGGTGATAGCGGAATTCGGATTAGTCCCCTCAAGGTCCTTCGCCCTCTTAGATCCGTCAGCATAAGCCAAATTCACGAAAAGAAAGACCAGCAGATCGACCGCTAGGAGTCGCATGGCCCAGGCCGGGCTTCTGTGCACCTGCGCGCGTACAGAATCAATCGCGACGTTTGATCCGGGTTTCAATTTCAAGATTCGTTGAGGCATCTGGTTTCGTAAGCCCTTGCGCGTTACTGGCATTTCTAACTGCGCGATTTCCATTTCAAAACAGGTAATGCAATCGGGATACCAGCCCCGAGCTGTTCGCAACTCGCTGTAAATAGGACACTAGCGAGATAGGCGATCAGTTGGCCCGCGGACACTTTGTCCCAGGGGCGAGAGTTTCGGCGATGACAACCGGACATCGGTAGTAACGTTGTCAAATCGGACACGGGACGCAACCCTTTGAAACAGTATGAGATCGGGGCCTCTTAGCTTCTTTTCCTGCTGCCTATTCCGGGCAGGACAAACTGGCGCTGACTTGACAATTTGTCCTCCAGGAAGTCCTTAGCGCTCACCGTCGTTTTGGGGTCATTACGGATTCAAAGTGCATGACTGCAAAGTGCATGATTCAGACCATGAGGAGGTTTACCCGGCAACTGCTCGCCCACATGCGAAGAGGCCAATTAACCTTCCCAAACACACTTCAATTCTCGCCCGAAATTGCGATATTCGCACCTTCCGATGCCGTCTGCGACGTGGTTCCCCAAACGACGCTCGTGCCCCATATCACGCTGAAGCCCTGGGTTCCGCTCGCCCCCCAGACCACCGAGCTGCCCCAGAGCACTGACGTGCCGCTCAGGAAAACGCTCGTCCCCCACACCACCGAGGTGCCCCATACCACCGAGGTATCCCAGACGGCGCTGGGGTCGGACACCAAGTACACGATGTTGCTGGCCGGGTTGTAAACGGCCGTGGGAGATAGGGCCGTGCCCGTGGCCGGGTCAGAGTTTGACAGCGCGGCTGCAATATCCAGGTATCCGGCGCCGATGGTGAAAATATCGTATTGGCTGACATAGACCGCACCTGTGACGGGATCGGTCGCGATGCTGAATGAGGGAAAGGCTTTGTAGGCGGTCTTCATCAACCGCGCCTTGACCTGGTCGGGTGTGAGTTGAGGCTGCGCCTGAAGCAAGAGCGCGGCGGCTCCACTCACCATCGGCGTCGCCATGCTCGTGCCGCTCAACTGGTAATAGAAAGACGAGGCCAATGTGTTCCCGACATTCTTATAGTAGGAAACGGGAATGACGTTTTGCGGATTCGTTGCAAAGAGCTGACCGTTAAGGTCGAGGAGCGAAATGATGCGGTTACCGGGCGCCACAAGGTCTGGCTTGACGATGTGGTCGATGAGCGTGGGCCCTTTCGAGCTGTAACTGGCGATGAGGTCGTCGGTGCGCGTCGGAGTCCCCATCGTTTTCATCGCGCCCACGGTGATCACATAAGGGTCGTTGCCGGGAGCCGTGATGGTCCCGTAGCCATAGGTTCCCATCGAGTTGTCCCGGCCATAGTTGCCGGCGGCGACGGCGACCACCATACCTGCCTTCCAGGCAGCCTCAACGGCTTGGCAAAGCGGGTCGAGCGCGTAACTCTCAAACACCGGCCGGCCGAGCGAGAGATTGATCACCCGGATGTTGTATTGCGTCTTCAGGTTAATGGCCTGCTGGATCGCGGCGATGACGGTACTGTCCGTCCCGCTGCCGTTCTGGTCGAGGGCGCGAAGATTGATCAGGAGCGCGTTCGGAGCGATCCCTTTAAAGCTTGCCGAGTAGTTTTGCCCCGTGGAATTTGTCGCGTTGCCCGCCAGAATGCCTGCGACGTGGGTGCCGTGACCATATAAGTCGCTGGTGTTCGCAGAGCTGTCGGCAAAGTTTTGGCTGTACACAATCCGTGGATTATTGGCTGAAGAATTCGAGTACGTCAGGTCGGCGGCGGACACGATCCCGCTGTCGATCACCGCGATACCAACACCTGTGCCGTCCCAGCCAAATTGCCAGGCCATATTGGCGTTCACTGCCGACGCCGCGAGGTCCAGCGCGGCCTCCACATGACGGTCGGATGAAATGTAAGCAACGTTGGAATTGTTAGCCAGATCCTCGAGCGCGCTTACGGGGATAGAGTACACAGCGCCCTTCACCACGGGCAGTTCCTTCTTTAGCCTTCCCCCCTTATCGAAAACTCTCTGATGGTCTTGTTTGCCAGGGCGCTCGCTGAACTGGATGATGACATCCACGGTGGCGCCGGGATCGGCGTTTTCGAGATCCTTGGAAATCTTCCCTGAGCGGCCGAACGCCATGCCGGCAGTCAGGGCCAGGAGTCCGAAAGTCAGGAGAAGACACTTTCCCCCAGAGCCGGTTTTTGGCTGCTTGGAGGTTGGGCTCCCGTTTATGCGCCACCTAGTCATCATTGAAGTGCTCTTTATAACCCGCCTGAAGTGCCTGATCCTTTCTGAATCTCTCTATCCCTCTCTAATTCTCGCCCTGAATGGCTATGCTTACGCTTTCAGAGCTGTCCCCGGTACTGGTTCCCCAGACAGCGCTCGTGCCCCAGACGGCGCTGAAACCCGAGTCAGTGCTCGTACCCCATACGGCAGATGTTCCCCACACCGCCGAGGTGCCGTTCAAAAAGACCGAAGTGCCCCAGACCGCCGACGTCCCCCAAACGGCCGAGGTGCCCCAAACCGCTGATGAGTCAGAAATTAGGTAAACGTTGCCCGAGCCGGAGTCGAAAAACGCCGCGGGAGAACGCGCAGTGCCTTGAGCGACGTCGGAGCTCGCGAGCGCCGCGCCAATGTCCAAATAGCCGGCACCTATCGTAAAAATGTCGTACTGGCTTACGTAAACGGTGCCCGTCGCGGGGTCCGTAACGCTGCTGGTTGAGGGGAAGGACTTGTACGCAGTCTTCATCAGCCGCGCCTTGATCTGGTCCGGCGTCAGGTTCGGCTGCGCCTGCAGCAGGACGGCCACTGCGCCGCTCACGGCAGCCGCTGCCATGCTCGTGCCGCTCAATTGGTAGTATCCATTGGAAAGGGCCGTGCTTCCCGTCTGTTCGTAGTAGCTAAGAGGAATTAAGTTTTGGGGATATAAAGCTGGAAGCGTAGCCGTGCTGGCGAGCAGGGAAACCAGCCGGTTGCCAGGCGCCACGATATCGGGCTTCACCACGTGATCAATCAGCGTCGGCCCCTTGGAGCTATAACTTGCGATCAGATCATCCGAACGCTGGGGCGTGCCCATCGTCTTCATCGCGCCGACGGTGATCACGTAAGGGTCGTTGCCCGGAGCCGTGATCGTCGCGTAGCCGCTCGTACCCATGGAATTGTTTCGACCGTAGTTTCCAGCGGCGACGACGACAACGATCCCGGATTTCCAGGCGGCCTCGACGGCTTTACACAACGGGTCTTGGGTGTAGCTTTCGAATACCGGGCGGCCGAGCGAGAGATTGATGACCCCGATCTTGTATTGCTTGCTCAGCTTGATGGCCTGCTGAAGGGCGGAAATCACCGCGCTGTCGGTCCCCTGGCCGTTCTGGTCGAGGACGCGCAGATTGATCAGATTGGCGTACGGCCCAATGCCTCGGAATGCCCGCGTGCAGATCGAGCAGCTCGAATCTATTCCGTCGCCCGCGACGATGCCCGCAACGTGCTCACCGTGTCCGTAATGGTCGTCCGTGCCGCCCCCCACGAAATCCTGGTTGTAAACAACCCGTGGCGTGCTCGAGGGGGTGTAGGAAGTGCAGGAAGGAGGATTCAGGCAAATCACGGTCTTGAGGTCATCATGGTTTGAGATGCCGCTGTCAATTACTGCAACGCCGATGCCTTTTCCCACGAAGCCCGACTGCCAAGCCACGCTGGCGTTCACCGCCGCGGCGGTCAAGTCCAGCGAAGCTCCCACCTGGCGGTCCGGCGAAATGTAAACGACCCGGGGATTTTCGCTCAGGCCTTCCAGTTTGCGGGCGGGAACAGAATACAGAGCACCCTTCACCACGGGTAGTTCCTTTTTCAACTCTGCCCCGTGTTCGCGAATCCTTTGGTGGTCCGTTTCTGTTGGGACCCCCGTGAATTGCACAATGATGTCCACGGTCGAATCGGGATCTGCCTGTAGCAGGTCGGGGGAGAGCTTCGAGGAGCCGGCGAACCCCAAACCCGCCGTCCAAATCAACAGGCCGACGCCAATGAACACCCTAGGCCAAAGCCTCGGTCTGAAATCGTGACGACGTGGTGCGCTTTGTTGGCTTGTGGATTTCATATGTTTTCCATCCCTGTACCCCTAGTTCTCGCCCAGAATAACATTCGAGGTTTCGGAACCGACTTGGTTGCTGGTTCCCCAGACGACGCTGGTTCCCCAGACCACGCTGAAGCCAGCGTCGGTGCTCGTGCCCCAGCAAACGCTGGTGCCCCAAACCACGGACGTACCGTTCACGAAAACGCTCGTTCCCCAGACCACTGAGGTACCCCACACAAGCGAAGTGCCCCACGTGGAGCCAGCGTCGGTCACAAGATAGACCGCATTTTGGGTGGAGTCATAGACGGCGGTGGGAGAAAGAGCATTGCCCGTGGCTACGTCAGAGTTCGCGAGAGCTGCGCCAATGTCCAGATATCCGGCTCCGACGGTGAAAATATCGTACTGGCTGACGTAGGTTGCAGCCGTGACCGGATCGACGGCCATGCTGGAGACGGGGAACGCTTTATAGGCGGTCTTCATCAACCGCGCTTTCACCTGATCCGGCGTAATCTTAGGCTGGGCCTGTACCAAGAGCGCAGCCGCTCCGCTTACCACCGGCGTGGCCATGCTGGTCCCGCTCAGAAAGTAATAGTCACCCGTATAGGACCAGGTGTTAGCAGTCGGTTGGTAATAACTGTAAGGCACCAAATTCTGGGTATACTGTTGGGGTAGCACTTCAAGGGTCCAGAGTCCAGTAGCAGGGTTAATGAAGCTTGGTGCCTGCAAGGAAACAACCCGATTTCCGGGTGCCACAATGTCCGGCTTGACGACGTGGTCAAGCAGGGTAGGTCCCTTTGAGCTGTAGCTGGCGACCAGGGAGTTGGAGCGCAGCGGGCTGCCTTCCGTCTTCATCGCGCCCACTGTGATGACATAAGGGTCGTTGCCCGGCGAAGTGATGGTCGCATAGCCGGAAGTACCCATGGAGTTGTCCCGGCCGTAATTACCCGCTGCGACCACCACAACGATACCCGCTTTCCAGGCGGCCTCGACGGCCTGGCACAACGGGTCTAGCTGATAGCTTTCGAACACCTGGCGGCCGAGGGAGAGATTCATGACCCGAATGTGCAATTTGCTCTGGAGGTTGATGGCCACTTGAATGGCGGCAATCACCCCGCTGTCGGTTCCCTGGCCGTTCTGATCCAGGACGCGAAGATTGATTAAGTTTGCGTTGGGAGCGATGCCTTTGAAGGTGCGAAGGTAGGTCGAGTAATTGGAACCCTTCCCGCTCCCCGCGATGATTCCGGCGACGTGTTCGCCGTGCCCGTAATAGTCGTTCGTGCCTCCGCCGACGAAATCTTGGCTGTAAACGATACGGAGTTTGCCACCTCCGCCACCGGTGTTATACAGGTCGGAATGGCCGGTGATGCCGCTGTCAATCACCGCCACGCCTATTCCCGTGCCATCCCAGCCGGATTGCCAGGCGACCTTTGCGTTCACCGCTGCTGCGGTATTGTCGAGCGAGCCGTTCAATTGGCGGTCGGGCGAGATGTAAGCCACATCGGGATCGTCTGCCAAGGCCTCGAGCGATTCCACCGGCACCGAATAATGTGCCCCTTTGATGACGTCTAACCTCGTCTTCAGCGCCCCGCCCCGATCCTGCACCTTCTGATGATGGGCGTCGGTCGGCGTTTGGTTGAATTGGATGATCACGTCCACCGTGGCGCCGCTCGGGCCGTTTTTCAGGGCTTCAAGGTCTTTCGACAGCTTGTGCTCGTCGCCGTTGGCAATTGACAGACTGGGAGCCAGGAGAACGAATAGCGCCAGCCGGGCGAGCCGCGTGAACTTCCGGGTGTTTTCGCGCCTGTGAGCAGGTTTCATATTAATTTTCTCCTGTGATGGCTATGTTGATGCTCTTGGAGGCGTCCTGCGTGCTCGCGGCCCAGACCCCTCCAGTGCCCCACACGGCGCTGAAGCCCGAGTCTGTGGTGGTACCCCATACGGCCGAGGTGCCCCACACCGCCGAGCTGCCAGCGAGGAAAACCGAGGTGCCCCAGACTGCCGACGTCCCCCAAACGGCCGAGGTGCCCCACACCGCCGAAGAATCCGTAATCAAATACACGTTTCTGGTTGCGGGATCATAAGTGACGGTTGGGGATAGCGCCGTGCCGGCAGCCAAGTTGGTGTTCGCCAGGGCTGCGGCAATGTCCAGGTAGCCGGCGCCGATGGTAAAAATGTCGTACTGGCTTGTGTACGTGATCCCTGTGCTCGGGTCGGTCACCGTGCTGTATGTGGGGAAGCTCTTGGAAGCTGTCATCATCAAGCGGGCCTTCACTTGGTCCGGCGTGAGGCTCGGGTTCTGCTGAAGCAGAAGCGCGGCCGCGCCGCTCACGACCGCAGTGGCCATGCTCGTTCCGCTGAGCCGCGTGTAGCTTGAGGACGCCTTGCTCAGGCTCCCATTTTTGACGTAATCAATCCAGTAAACATTTAGGGCGGAGTACGTCTGTGAAAGTAGCGAGTTCGGAGAAAGGATGGAAATCGTCCAATTACCCGGCGCGACGATATCGGGCTTCACGACATGATCAATCAGTGTAGGTCCCTTCGAGCTGTAACTCGCGATCAGATCGTCAGAACGCTGGGGCGTACCCATGGTCTTCATCACCCCGACGGTAACCACGTAGGGATCGTTACCGGGAGCAGTAATCGTAGCGTAGCCGTTCGTCCCCATGGAGTTATCCCGGCCATAGTTGCCCGCGGCCACCGCGACAACGATGCCTGCATTCCAAGCCGCCTCAACCGCCTGACAGAGAGGATCGAGCTTATAGCTCTCGTACACCTGGCGGCCAAGCGAAAGGTTGAGCACTCGAATGTTGTAAGTAGATTTCAGGCTGATCGCTGCCTGGATCGCCGCAATCACGCTGCTGTCCGTTCCTGCTCCGTTCTGGTCGAGTGCGCGCAGGTTGATCAGGTTCGCATTCGGCGCGATCCCTTTGAACATATGCGTATAATGGTTCCCATAGGAGTTCCAGCCTGCACCAGAGACAATTCCGGCAACGTGCGTGCCGTGGCCGTAGTAATCCGATGTATCGGTCGTGCCTGGCACGAAACTCTGACTATAGAGGAGGCGCGGGCCGTAAGCGCTGGTGACCAGGTTGACCCAGATCAGGTCCGGGTTAGATATCGTTGTCGATGTTGCTATCACGGGGTAGATGCCGCTGTCAATGAGAGCCACTCCGATGCCCGTGCCATCCAACCCATAAGTGTTCCACGCCACCGGCGCATTGACGGTTTCGGGAGTGTAGTCGAGGGTGGAGGCGCCGCTGAGCGGGCGATCGGGCGAGATGTAAACCACGTCAGGGTCGTCTGCCAGGGCTTCCAGCGCATTAACCGGAAGGGAATAGAGCGCGCCTTTGATGGCGTCTAATTTCCCCCTCAGTACCCCGCCCTTGTTCTGCACTTTCCCGTGTTGGACATGGGTCGGCGTCTGGCGGAATTGAATGATAACGTCCACGGCGGGGTCGTACACCCCGTTTTGCAGGTCGGGGGCGACCTTGTGGTGAGCGGCGAACGCCAAGCTCGGTAGGAAGAGGCCCAACAGGAGGGCAAGGACTTGCCAGCGATTCCTCGTCATGGTCATACCGTTATTTCTCCTTCAAACAGAATGATGAAAAGCCAGCATTGATCGCTTGCTTGGAAATGCGCGATATCGAACCTGTGCTCGGCGAGGGGCGGATGTTATTGAATCGCCGTAGGGACAGGACCGATATAAGCTCGATGATTCCGATACCTGTTCGCCCGCCCTTGCTTGGACTTGTACATCCGCCGGTCGGCCTCGGTGAGCAACTGGTCGGCGTCAGCGCCGTCTTCCGGGTAATGCGCCTCGCCCACGCTTAAGGACAAGAGGTCCTCGCCCCAAATCTGCCTTCCGACCTTGGTCGCGACCTGGCGAAGACGTTCGGACATAGCTCGCGCCGCGTCTTGCCGCAGGCCCGGGAAGACCACTACAAATTCATCGCCCCCCAAGCGCCCCGCGTAGTCGTACTCTCGGCAGACTTCTTTCAGCCCTTTGGCCACCAACTGGAGCCCCCGGTTCCCTTCCAGGTGGCCCAGGCGATCGTTGACCTGCTTGAAGCCGTCCAAATCGCAAACCAGAACGCTGAGAGGCTCCTTCTGGCGTTTACAACGAGCCAGTTCGCTGTCCAGATGCAGGAAGAGGGAGCGGGCGTTCGGAAGGCCGGTGAGGAAGTCGGTGGTCGCGGAGCACTCGGCTTGCCGGTACTTCAAAGCGTTCTCAATCGACATGGCCAGCTTTGGGCTGATCGCCAGCAGGATCCGCAGGTGGTCGTTCGTGAACTGGTCTTTTTCCGTCTGGTAGAGCGACATCACTCCGATCAGGTGGTCCCCACCCATCAAGGGGACTGCCAAGGCGGTGCGCAGCGTGGTCCCGTTAAGGGGGTTCTGCGGATAGTCCCCCTCCACCGATGGATTGCCGTTCACAATCGGCTTCATGGTTTGCGCCACCCAGCCGATCAATCCCTGGCCCAAGGGAAGCTCAAAGGAGGACAGAGCTTGGAAACCCTCTCCGCTGACATACTCCGGGACCAGCTTGTCCTTGTGGAGCAGATGAATCGCAATCG
>Ga0209237_1001013_pt1 | contig 16425 bp, 13 predicted proteins | sample GraSoi013_1_40cm_2_FD_185820 | JGI IMG/M metagenome (GOLD analysis project Ga0209237, IMG submission 185820) | Grasslands soil microbial communities from the Angelo Coastal Reserve, California, USA - Sample 10_02_2013_1_40cm (SPAdes) (version 2) | ecosystem: Environmental > Terrestrial > Soil >... | reverse complement strand
CAGGCCGTCGACCAGTACGGCGACGGCGTCCTTCGGCCCGACGTATCCCACAACACCGCACATCGCTCAGATCCTCTCGGGATGGCGCTTGGCCGGCATGCGCTCGAGCAACGGCTCACTAGTGATCGCGAGGCCGAATCGCGCAAGCTGCGCCAGGGTGCCGTCACGCACGCCCGGCAGGACGTCCGCAGGCGCCTGCAGGGCGGCGCCACACCACTCGCAGGTCGGGAGCGACGACGGTCCGGCGGGTCGCCGCGGCGTCCCGCCGTTCCAGCCCAGCGCTCGACAGCCCTTGCACAGCATGCGGAAGGTCTCCATACGGTGAAACGCCCCAGGAGCAACGCCCTTCAAGTTTGAGGCCCGGACGCGGGCGAGCCGGGGCTCCGGTGCATAGCGCGCGGGGAGCCAAGGTGTTAGGCCCCTGTGGCCGGCGGGCGATGCCGCGCCCCGGGCTGCACAACCGTTGCGCGGGCGCGGCACGTGGCCGCGCTTCGGGGCGCGGCACCGCGCCGCCCGTAGGGCCGACGGGCCGGGCCACTGCGGCCTCAGGCTTGCAGGTCAAACCGGTTGGCGCCCTCCCGAACTCGTTTACGCAATCGCCCGGGGGAATCCGGATGACCGATGGAATGCCCGCGGCCGGGATGTCGCTGGTGCTCCTCGCAGGGGATCGTGACGGGGCTACGCACTGGCTGGAAGGCCTGCTCGAGTCCGCTGGGTACGGGGTCCTGCGCGAGCGCACCGGCCGCGATGCGCTCCAGCGGGCGCGCGCCATGCATCCGGACGTCATCATCGTAGACGCCGACCTGTCGGACCAAGCGGGGGTCGAGCTGTGTCGCGCGCTGCACGCCGATCCGCGCATCACGACCAGCACGCCCATCTTGCTCGTGGCCGGCGAGGCCTCTACGCGGGAGCGCCGCCTGGCGGCCCTCGCAGCCGGGGCCTGGGACTGTATCGCGCCGCCGCACGACGCCGACGAGATTCTCCTGAAGGTGCAGGCCTATGTGCGCGCCAAGCTTGACGCTGACCGCGCCCGGTCCGAGGGCCTGCTCGATCCGCTGAGCGGGCTGTACAATCGGCAGGGGCTCGCGCGCCGCGCCCGCGAGCTCGGATCCCAGGCGTTCCGGGAGCATGGCGCGCTCGCATGCGTGGCCGTGGCCCTTGATCTCGAGCAGGATTCGGCCGGCCTGGCGGCCGAGGAGACGGACGGGGCGGCCGTGGTCCGCTGCGTGAACGCGCTGAAGTCGTCGCCGCGACTGTCCGACATCGTCGGTCGGCTCAGCGCCCTGGAATTCGCCGTGCTCGCACCCGGCACGGACGCCGCCGGCGCGCGGCGGCTCGCCGAGCGGCTGACCCAGAGCATCCACACGAGGACGACCCCCCCCGACGCAGCCCACGCCGCGCCCGGTGTGCGGGTGCGCTGCGGCTATGAGGCGGTGGCCAACATGGGCTACGCGCCGATCGAGCCGGTCGAGCTGCTCGTGCGCGCCTCGGCGGCGCTCCGCACGGGGAAGGAGGAACCGGGGGGCTGGATCCGGCGGTTCGACTCCGGCGTCACCGGTCAGTCCCCTTAGATGACCAGCGGCTGGCGCTTGTTTCGCCCACTGTCCTCATCCACCGCCTCGTAGCCTGGCAGGTAGTAGGAGTAGTAGCTGTAGGCGACTCCGGGGGGCACGTCGTTCAGGACCGCGCCCAGCACACGGATCGGCAGCCGCTCGAGTACTTCGAGCTTGGCTGCCATCACGTCCCGGTGGCTGTAACCGGTACGCAACACCAGCAGCAGGTTTCCGGTCAGCGTCCCGAGGATCAGGGGATCGACCCCGCCGCCCAGGGGCGGGGTGTCGAGGAGGATCACGTCGTAGGCCGCGCGCCACCCGCTGATCAGCTCTCCCATCGCCTGCGACCCCAACAGCTCGGGAGCGTTGTGAGCCCGCGTGCCGCTGCCGATGAGCGTCAGCGAGTGATACCCAGTGGGCTGCACGATGGCTTCGAGCGGCACCTCTCCGCGCAGATAGTCGGTCAGGCCGGGTCGGCGGCGCGCGCTCAGGCGACGGTGGAGTGCGCCGCGCCGAATGTCCGCGTCCACGAGCAGCGTGCGGTGCCCGCCTTCTGCGAACGTGTGGGCCAGGTTCGAAGCAAGGAAGGACTTCCCGTCCCCCGGTCCCGGGCTCGTGATCGTGACGAGTACTGGGCCGGCGGCGCCGTAGGCGTACACCACGTTCAGACAGACGCCCCGCAGCGCCTCGACGACCTGGGCGACGTCCGCGGCATCGCGCTTCGTTCCATGCCCATCTCCCCGCCGCCCTGCGAAGTGCGGCAGGGCGCCGAGGATTGGAAGCCCCATCTCGCGCGACACCTGGTCGGGATAGCGCACGCGCGGGTCCACGCGATCAACGAGGACCGCTCCCACGACGGCGAGACCCAGGCTCCCCAGGAACGCGACCACGATGATGCGGGGGGCCGTGTTTGTGACGGGCCGCTGCGGCACCACTGCTCGGTCGAGGATGCGCACGTCGGGGATGGTGCTCGCGTCCGCGACGCGGGCCTCCTCGTAGCGCTGCTGCAAGGTCGTGTACAGGTTCTCCGCGAGCGTCACACCACGGCGGAGCCGCGCCTCCTCGATAGCGCGCGGCGGGATCTGGCGCAGGTTGCGCGAGTCGGCGTCGACCCGCCGGCCGAGCTCCGCCTCGCGCATTGCCAGCTCGCCCGCGAGCGCCCGCGCGAGGGCCGGGAGCGTCTGCCGCTCCAGGGTCGCGATCTCCCCGGCGAGCCGCTGCACCGGCGGATAGGCGTCGGAGTAGCGGTACTTCAGGGCCCGGAGATCGGCCTGCTTCGTGGCCAGCTCTTTCAACGCCTGCGTGAGCTCCGCGCTCTGCTGGACTGATCCGATGACCCCAATCGCGTCGGCCGAGATGCCGGAGTCCCCCGCCTGGGCGAGCAGCCGCTGCAGCGCCTCGCGGTCGCGCCGCGCCTGCTCCCGCCCGATCTGGGTGTCGAAGAAGCTTGCGAAGACAGGGTCGCGCGACGCATCCACGCCGGCTGCGGTGGTGCGGTCGGACGGCAGGGTGATGGTCTGCACCCGGAAGTGCTCCAGCGCGACCTCCGCGTCCCGGAGGTTCTGCTGGGCGTAGCTGAGCTGCTCGTCGAGGATCTTCGTGAGCTCGGTGAGTTTTTCGCGCTTCAGCTCCGCCCCGACCTCCACGTAACGCTCCACCACGGCGTTGACAATCGCCGTGATCCTCGCGGGATCGGGACCACGCAGCTCGAGACGCAGGAAGTTCCCGTTCAGGTCCATCTGGACCTCGAGTTGCTCCATCAACCGTCGCGCGGCGTCGCGCAGCGTAGCCAGCTGAAACTCGATCCTCTGACCCGGGGCCAGCGTCCCCTGGGCGGGCGTCCACACGAACCCGACTCGGGCGCCGACCGAATCGCCCACCGCACCCCGCGCGAGCGCGATGCCGTCCGGCGTCGCGAGCGTCCAGATCCGCCCCGTCCCGTCCACGGTCAGCCGGTAGGCACCGGGCCGGTACTGGTCGGCCACGCGGAGCGTGGCGAGCGCCGCCGTGTCCTCCGGCGATTTTGGCTCGAGAAACAGCCGCCGGTCGCGGACCACTTGATCGAGCACGACGTACGACTTGAGGAGGTCTACCCACGCCTGGGGGTCCAGCAGCTGGCCGGGGCGGATCGGCCCGCGATCCGGGCCACGTCGCTCCGCCACATCGATCCAGACGGTGGCCTGCGCAGAGTAGTCCGGCTTGAGCACGCGCGTGGCCCCCACGCCTGCGGCGGTCCCCAGCAGGGTCACCAACAAGATCAGCCACTTGAAGCGCAGCACGGCACTGAGCGCACGCCGCCAGTCGATGCCGCCCTCGGGCTCGGAAACCCCGACTTGTCGTACTGGCCACGGCTCTCGTAGCGAACGCTCGGGAGCCGCTACAGACGTAAGCGGCGCTGGCAAGTTGTTGGTCGTCATCAGAAGATGCGCTCGTCCTCCGTCGCACGCGTGACACCGGTGCCCGCCCGCCCCGTCGCAATTCCGATACCCGTGTGATCCTCCCCATGCGCCACCGTCCCGCGTGGCGCCGCCGCCCTGCGCTGCCGCAAATCAGTGCAACGCGTGGAGAGTGACGGATGCAGCTTGGTGCGCCCGCGGCGCGCGGCATGTTGCTGCGAGGTCGCGACACCGTGGCCCGAACCCTGCGTACGGGCAGGTCAAACCACTCGCGGACGAGCACGATGTCGATACCCGTTGCACGCGACAGGGCCGCACCCGTGGGGGACGTCGACGAAGGGCAGAATCTCGCGGCGCTGCTACCCATCGGACCGGAGCTGAAGGCACGCATTCGCGTCCTCATTGTCGACGACGAGCACACGCTGCGCGAGAGCTGCGCCACGGTCCTCCGCCAGGAGGGCTACGATGTGACGGTGTGCGGGCGCGGGCAGGACGCCCTGGACCTGCTCAAGCGCCGCGGCTTCGACCTGGTGCTCGTCGACCTGTACATGTCGCAAGTCGACGGCCTCATGCTGCTGCGCACGGCGCTCGGGACGAACCGCGACACGATCGTGATCGTGATGACCGGGAATCCGAGCGTCGAATCCAGCGTCGAGGCACTGCGGCAGGGGGCCTGCGGCAGGGGGCGTTTGACTACCTCCCCAAGCCGTTCACGGCCACGCACCTCCAGGTCCTGATCGGGCGGGCGGTCCACACGCTGGTCGTGGCTCGCGAGACCCGCGACCAGCGGGCCGAGCTGGAGCGGCGTCACGCCCACAGCGACAAGATCACGCTGCTCGGCACGGCACCGGCGTTCCAGCGGGCGATCGAGCTCGCGCGCAAGGTCGCCCCGACCGACGCCTCGGTGTTCATCACCGGGGAGAGCGGCAGCGGCAAGGAGCTGATCGCCCAGTTCATTCACCACCACAGCCGTCGGTCAAGCCGACCGTTCGTGGCGGTGAACTGCGCCGCCCTGCCCGAGGGGCTGCTCGAGTCGGAGATGTTCGGGCATCGCAAGGGAGCATTTACCGGAGCCGTGCGGGACAAGCCCGGCCTGCTGGAAGCGGCCCATGGCGGCGCGCTGTTCCTGGACGAGCTGATCGAGATGCCGAAGCCGATCCAGGCGAAGCTGCTGCGGGTGATCCAGGACGGGATTGTCCGGCGAGTCGGCAGCGAGATGACGGATGCGGTCGTGAACGTGCGCTTCATCGCCGCCACCAACAGCGACCCCGAAGCGGCGCTAAAGGCGGGCGACCTCCGCGAGGACCTCTACTACCGCCTCCGGGTCGTGCCGATCCACGTGCCGCCGCTGCGCGAGCGGCCGGAGGATATCCCGCTCCTCGCCGACTACTTCCTTTCGACCTACTGGGTGCGCCACCGCAACAAGGGGGCACCGTTCCCGCGGCTCGCGGCGGCGGCGATCCGCGCGCTGTCCGTGCACCCGTGGCGTGGCAACGTGCGCGAGCTCCAGAACGTGATCGAGCATGTCGCCGTCATCACCGAACCGGGCGTGGAGATCCAGCCGGAGGACTTGCATCTCGTCGCGGACCAGGAGCCCGCCGTCGACGCGAACCCTGCGTCCCTGGTCTCGACCCTGCTCAAGGAGAGCTACCACGCCGCGCGGGACCGCGTGATCGCGCAGTTCGAGCGGCAGTACCTCACCTGGCTCGTCAATCGCGTGGGCGGGAACATGTCCAAGGCGGCGCGCATCGCCGGCGTGGACCGCACGACGCTGTACCGCCTGATGGGACGGCACGGGCTCCAGCGCAGCCCCAGCACCGGCTGGGTGATCGAGCGCGAGCCGACGGCGGACGAAGCCGTGGTGCCCAGCGGCGGCGTGCCGGAGGAAGCATGAGGCAAGGGGGAACCGACAGATGACCGCGACGGCCGTAGAACCCCGGTGGCAAGCCCCTAGGTCGGCGGCCGAGTCTGAGGACTTGGTTTCGAGCCTCACCGGGCCCAACGGGCTCGAGCTCGTGGTCGAGATGGCCCACGACCTGCGGTCGCCCCTGACCTCGATTCTATTCCTGGCGGAGTCGCTGCGGAGCGGGCCCACAACCAGCCCGATCACCGACCCCCAGCGGCGCCAGCTCGGGCTCATCTACAGCGCGGCCCTGTGCCTGTGCACGGCGGCGAACGACGTGCTCGAGCTGGCCCGCGGCGGCGACCGGCTGGCGGACAGGGAGCCGCGCCCGTTCTCGATCGTCGAGGTGTTCAAGTCGGTGCGCGATATGGTACAGCCGATCGCCGAGGAAAAGGGCCTGCCCCTGCACCTCAAGCCGGCGCGGCCCGATTGGCGGCTGGGACACGCCCGCCCGCTGAGCCGCGTGCTGCTGAACCTCACCACCAACGCCCTGAAGTTCACGGACCAAGGCTTCGTCGAGCTCACGGCACGAGCCCTCGACGCCACCCGCGTCGAGTTCTCGATCCGCGACACCGGACCGGGCATCGACGTCGCGGCACTACGGGCACTGTACAGCCCGTTCCGCGAGCAGCAGTCGGAGCCGCGGCGCCACTTCTCGAGCTCCGGGCTCGGGCTCGCTATCTGCCGCAAGCTCGTCACGGCGATGGGTTCGGAGCTCCGCGTCGAAACGCGGGCGGGCTGGGGCACGCGGTTTTTCTTCGAGCTCGACCTGCCACCAACCAGCGCCACGGCCTGACGCGCCGTGTCGTCGCAGTCGTCCCACATACGACGCCGGGCTGCTATGTAGCGCCGGTACCGCACACCATCTAGCAGAGCTGCAACTAACAGAGCTGCATACACTTACAGCGTCGGGCCCGACGCGGCTCCCGCGCATGCGGCTTGCCATAGAAGCTGGTCATGGCGACGACGCTGGTGCCGCACCTCGCGCGACGCACCCTCACACTGACCCACGCACTGGGGCCCACGGACCGCGAGCGGCCCGGCCGGCGGCTGCTCAACATCTCGGTCGCCGCGGTGGGACTCGTCCTGGCCCTGCCGCTCATGCTCCTCATTGGGCTGCTGATCAAGCTCACGTCCCGCGGTCCCGTCCTCTTCAAGCAGACGCGCGTCGGCCTCGACCGGCGGGCGCTGTCGCGCATGGGCGGGAACACGCGGCGCCGCATCGATCTCGGCGGCCATCCGTATACGATGTACAAGTTCCGCACGATGTACGTGGACCACCGCAGCACCGATCGCCAGGTGTGGGCGCAGCCGGACGACGCGCGCGTGACACCGATAGGTCGCTTGCTGCGCCGTTTCCGCCTCGACGAGCTGCCGCAGCTCGTCAACGTCCTTAAGGGCGACATGAACGTCGTGGGGCCCCGCCCCGAGCAGCCGGCGATCTTCGTGCACCTGCGAGAGCAGATCGAGGGATACCAGCGCCGCCAGCGCGTGCGGCCCGGCATCACCGGCTGGGCACAGATCAACCTGTCCTACGACCGCTCGGTGGACGACGTCCGCCAAAAGCTCACGTTCGACCTCGAGTACGTGCGGCGCCAGTCGGCACCCCAGGATCTGAAGATCATGCTACGCACGCTGCCCGTGATGGTACTCGGGCGCGGCGCCTGGTGACGTCCGCTCCTGAGCCGGCACGGCGCCGCGGCGCGTAGGCTCCCACACCGGCGCGAGGCGGCCGCCCAGGAGCCGGAGCCAAGCGTGCAGCACGGCTACGTTCCCACTCACGACGAACGCCGGCAGCGCAAGCAGCCGCGGCATGGGGTCGCCCTCCGGCCACAGCCAACCGATCCCGCCCAGCGCGCCCAGCGCTCCGAAGGCGGCCAGAGCCGTACGGGCCCACCCTGAGGTGACTGCGAGGGCACCGAGGACGGCAAGGAGCAACAGCATCGCCCACGGGACGAGCCAGCGGCACAGCTTGTGGCTGAAGAGCATCCACGCAAACACACCATAGCGCAGCGGGTTCAGGAGGGCGCGCTTGTAAGCGAGCGTCGCGAGTCCGCGCGTGATGGTGCGAACCTTCCGACGGTACTCCTGGCGCAGTGACGCGCTGCGGGGCACGAAGCAGACCGCTTCGTGCACGGACACCGCGCGTCGGCCGTGCTCCCGAGCGGTGAGCGCAGCGGCGAAGTCGCGGCTGAGCGCTTCGGGGACGTAACAGCGGTGCAGGTCGGCGCGGATCGCGTACAGGCAGCCCGATGCCCCTACGATCCCCTGCACCGTTGTCTCCAAGTCGCGCACCCGCATCTCGTAGCTCACGTAGCTCTGCTCTCCCGGATTCGTTCGGTCGTCCAGGCTCGCGACGCTCACGTCGCGCGCCGAAGCGACGCCGACCGCGAGGTCGTCGAACGCGGCGACGAGCAGCTTCACGGCGCGCGGGTGGACACGCACCGAGGCGTCGGTGTTGATGATGATGTCGCCGGTGAGATAGGGGCTAGCCGCGTTTTCGGCGGCGGTCTTGCCGCGTCGCTCGCCCAGTCGCTGCAGCTGCACGCCGCACGCCGCGAAGCCCGCCACGATGGCGTCCGTGCCGTCCGTCGACGCGTCCGACACGACCAGGATCTGGCGCCGCTCAGCCGGATAGTCGACCGCGAGCACCCACTCGAGTGCGCCGGCGATGTTCTCGGCTTCGTTATGGACGGGGATGGTGATGCTGATCAGCGGCCACGTCGTGAGCTGGTCCGGCGGCGTGGAGGACCGGCGGAACAGGCTCAGCACCTTGAGGATCGTGGGATAGCCTACGTACGCGTACAGGCAGCAAGCCAGCGAGCCGGCGAGCAGGACACCAGACAGGTGCATCACGGCGCGACCGCAGCCGGGGTTGCCCGGCGGACGAGTTGGTAGATCGCTTCGTAACGGTCCAGCCAGGGCGCGACGCCGAACTCCCGGAGCAGGCGCTCGCGCGCGCGGCGCGCGCGCCCGCGGGCGGCTGCGGGATCCCGATAGACAGCGCGGATCTCCGCCGCGAGCGCGGACGGGTCATCGGGAGGGACGAGCGCCGCTTCCGCCGGTGAAACCACGTCCGGGACACCGCCCACCCGCGTCGCGACGATCGGAACGCCGCTCCGCATCGCCTCGAACAGCACGATTGGGGTGCCCTCAGTGCGCGAGCTCAACACGAAGACATCGAACCCGGTGAACAGCCTGCCCGCCTCGCGCACGACACCGTGCCAACGCACGCGCCGCTCAAGGCCCAGGTGCCGCGCCCGGGCTGCCAGTGACCCGCGCTGCCGTCCGTTCCCCACCATAGAGAGGCTGACGGGCAGGTCGGCCACCTGGAGCAGCGCGTCGAGTAGCACGTCCGGCCCTTTTTCGGAGCTCAGACGCCCAACCCAGCCGACGAGGAACCTCTCCTCACTCACCCCGAGGACGCGCCGCGCCGTCGTGCGATCGAGCGGCGGTGCGGTGTCCTGCCACGCGTTCGGCACGACGTGAACCCGGTGGGGCGGGACGCCGTCCCGGATCAGTTGCTCCCTCAGCGGGCGCGACACGACGACGACCGCGTCAAACGTCCGGTAGGCGCGCCGCTGCAACCTCTCGTACAGCCTGTTCTTCCAATCACCTCCCGTGAAGCCGTGAACAGTGGTGACGACGGGGATGCCCAACCGCCGCGCCACACCTGAGTCTATGACATCCGGCCGATAGCCGTGCGTGTGCACCACGTCGGGCCGCACGCGGCGGCACAGCTCGAGCGTCGCAGCGCGCTCGCGCCAGTACGCTCGGGCGGGCAGGATGATCGGATGCGTCGTCACCCCGGCGGCCGCCAGATCGAGGAGCAGATGGTCCGCGCCGCGGTCGAGCACCGCGGCCACGTGGACCTCCTCCCCGGAGCGCACCTGTCCTTGCGCAAGCAACTGCACGACACGCTCCAAGCCTCCAACGTCCGCCGGCGCTACGACATGCAGGACGAGCATGGGTTGCCCCGATCTTCCACTTGGCCGCCCCACGCAGCACCAAGATCCGTGCCGTGCAGTTCGCCGCGACTCTCCAGGGGTCCCATGCGCACGAGCCTGCGAACGCAGGCGGCGCACGCTCCCGCGGCGTTGCGGCCACGCCACTCTCGGTAGACAGGGCGCCGGAAGCGTACCGACGAACCCCAGCCGCCCCGCAGTGGGAAAGGCTGTTCTCGAAGTGTGGCGCAGCCGCCACGCTGGTGCCCGCGCTCAATAGTAAGGGACCTGTGGCAGGGCTCGGATCCGTCGCGGTAGGTTCGTGCAGCTAGCGGCCCCACCTCCACTTAGACCACCTGTTGGCTATCTGGTCCGATCGAGGGACCGCGGCAAGGAGCGTGCGGAAGCGAAGTTGGGATGACGCAACCCGTTAGACCCGTCTTGGAAGCTGGTAGCCCATCATGTGGGCACATCAGTGTCCTGTCCGGCCTCGACCAGCTGGCGAACTCCTGGGACCAGTTGGCTGCTGGTTCGGGCAGTCCGATGCAGCAGTACGCTTGGGGGAGCGCCTGCGCGGAAACGTTGTCGCGCCCGTCCGAGCTCCACCTTGTTGTCGTCGGACCATTGCAGCGGCCGGTCGCGATAGCCCCGCTCATCAGGCGGCAGGGGGAACTCCCCCGTCTTGAACTACTCGGGCTGCGTGAGCTGCACGAGCCCATGGATTTCGTCTACAGGGAAGCCGCCGACGTGGCGATGCTGGCCGAAGCAGTGGCTCAGCTGGGCCTGCCGCTGTTCCTGGAGCGCGTCCCCGCCGAATCCTTGACCGTGTCCGCCGTCAAGCACGTCTACGGCGGCAGCGGCGTCGTCATCTGCCGGCCTGCACCAGGCTGGCCGTCCCTGGTGCTCGATCGTCGCTGGGCCCAGTCCGAGCCGCCGATCGAGGCGGGCCGCCGATCCGATCTGCGTCGGGCGCGCCGCCACGCGGAAAGGATCGGGCAGGTCACTTGTGAAGCCGTCTCTCCGGCGCCCACGGAGCTCGATCGGCTGCTAGACGAGGTGTTCCGAGTGGAAGCGGCCAGCTGGAAAGGGCGGCGTGGCACGGCGCTGGCAAGCGACCCCGTAAGGGGCGCCTTCTACCGCCGCTATGCCGTCGCGGCATGCCGCGCAGGCGTGCTACGCCTGTGCTTTCTGCGCGTCGGCGACCGCGTTGCCGCAGTGCAGTTTGCCATTGAAAGCGACGAGCGGTTCTCACTGCTGAAGATCGGTTACGATGAAGCATTCGCCCGCTGCTCGCCAGGCATGCTGCTGATGGAGGAAACAATCCGTGATGCCGCGAAGCGGGGCCTCCGCTCGTACGAGTTCCTCGGGACCGCGGAGCCATGGACCCGCGTCTGGACCGGGCGGGTGCGCCCCTGTGTGTCGGTGCGGGCCTATCCGCTGCGCCGGTGGGGTCTCGCTGCCTTGACGGCCGACGTCGCACAGACCGGGTGGCGAAAGCTCGGGCACCTGTTCGGGGTCGCGCGATGATTGCCCGCATCCGGCGTCTCGTGTGGGCCTCCTGGGGCCCAATTGCCGAACGGGCCGCTCGTGCGTACGTGGCCGGACCGGCCCTGGGCGACGCCCTGCGCGTCTGTCACGCGCTCGCGCGGCAAGGGTTTGGCGCCACCATCTGTCCCTGGGACGGGCCTGGTGACTCCTCGCGGCAGGTGGCTGATTCCTATGTCGCCGCGCTCGGGGCACTCCGCGAGACCGCGTTGGACTGCTACCTGTCGATCAAGGCGCCTTCCTTGGGATTCTCGGCCGACCTACTCACCGAGCTTCTCGAAGCAGCGCGCCCACGGGGGATCGGCATTCACTTCGATTCCCTGGCGCCGGAGGCTACGGACCAGACGTGGATGCTCATCGGAGAGACGGCCGCACGATATACGCCGGTGGGCTGTACCTTGCCGGCCCGTTGGCGCCGCACTCTGAGCGATGTCGATCGAGCCGTCGAGCTCGGTCTCCGGGTGCGCGTAGTCAAAGGTCAATGGGTGGACGGAGATGCGCCCGACCTAGACGGCCAGAGGAGTTTCCTGGCAGTCGTAAAGAAATTGGCCGGGCGCGCGAGCCGCGTCGCCGTCGCCACGCACGATCCCACTCTCACCCGTCTGGCACTGGCGTGCCTGCAGCAAGCCGGGACCGCATGTGAATTAGAGCTCCTCTTTGGCCTCCCCGTACGGACGTCGCTGCGGATCGCTCGAGCCGCAGGCGTCCCAGTGCGGTTCTACGTTCCCTACGGCCACGCCTGGCTGCCCTACTGCCTATCCGAGGCCCGGCAGAATCCGCGCATCCTCTGGTGGACGGTGAGAGATTGGTTGCTCGGGTGGCGCTGGCCAGGCGGTAGGTCGCGGTCCTACATGGAGCTAAGAAATGGTCTCGGTTGCTAACAGGCCCCAAATCTGGTCTGAGGGGCAGACCCGTGGATACCCGGATTCGGGGGAAGCCAGTTTTTACGACAGGCACGAGTGGTGCCTCAATCCCCTGCTGACTCTGGAGGATCAACTGACCCGGCTGGGCGAGGAATTGGACCACGCGCGCAGCCTTGCCCCCGGTTGGCAGCGCGACGAGTGCGTCATCAATGTGTACCTGTTGGTGTGTGGCATCGGCTGTACCGTCGACGACTATCTTGGCCGGCGCGCCTGGGACATGTCGCTCATCGCCGAGCACTTCCCGCGGCTGCGGTTTGCAGTCGCCATCCTGCGCCACCTGCTGAGCCTTTCACACGAATTGAGCAAGTGGATCTCTGATCGTCCGGTCCGGCGTTGGAGACGACACTGGGCCCGGTGTGTGGATCTTGCGTGCGCGACGTTGGCGGGCGGAGGGGCGCTGTCCGATGAGCAGCGCTGGAGCGAGCTTCGGTCGACTCGCGACGAGCTCAGTCGCGCCACGTTGCCGCACCGCCTGCGGCGGCGCCGACTGCGGATTCCCGAGGGGTTCCGGTGTCAGGACTTGTCGCATCACGATGTCCTGGCGTTGGCGCGTCGCTTCGCGGAGCGCTGTCCCGACCACCGCGGCGCGCTCGGCGTCATCGGAATCCGAACCGCCGGAGCGTACTTCGCACCCCTGGCGCATGCCCACTTCGCGGCGCTGGGGTGGAACCCGGTCTCTTGGCTCACCATCCGCCCGCGCGAGGGCCTCACTGGTCCGGAGCAGCGGCAGCTGCGGAAGTTTGCAAGGGATCGGGCCCGGTTGGTGGTGATCGACGACCACCCGAACACGGGCACGACGCTGACACTGGTGCTCACCGCGCTCGTGCGCTGTGGGATAGCTCCCCAACGCATCGCGATCCTCACGCCGCGTCATCCGGTGCGGCCAGGTTGGACGCTCCCGCGCGAGGCACCCGGAGCCGACGGCGTGATGATGGTCACGCTGGAGCCTGGGGAGACCTACCAGGCACAACTGCTGACCGCGCCAGCCGTCGAGGCCCTGCTCAGCCATTGGTTCGGCCAGCGGGGCTGGCAGCGGATCGCAGTCCGGCCCAGTGCTTGGGTTGATGCCGTCAACGCCCGCCTGGCCGACCACTGCCGTGAGGGATTTCAGGTTCGGCTGAAGCGCGTATTCGAGATCGAGCTGGGCAAAGACCACGAGGATCCCATCGTGGTCCACGTCGTCGCCAAGAGCGTGGGGTGGGGGTGGCTCGGGTATCACGCGTATTTGGCCGGTACACGTTTGGTGGGCTTCGTGCCACCGGTGATCGGGCTGCGTCACGGGTTGCTCTTTTCCCAGTGGGTCGGCGACGTAACCGACCCACCGTCCGGCTTGCTCAAGCCCGTACCGGCCACCACGCTCGCCGCGTACGTGGCCAGGCGAACTCAGTGCCTGCGCCTATCGGAAGATCCGCGGCTCGAGAGCCACGACACGAGCTGGGACGGCTGGACGATGCTGCTCGCCGTTCTGCGGCGCGCCTACGGCTCCTACTTCGGTCGGCTCAAGATCTCCGCACTGCGTGGCGTGCTCCGCGGATTCACGAGCCCGCATCCAATCCTCGTAGACGGCCGCATGCGACCGGACGAGTGGTTGGAGACATCAACGGCCATGTATAAGCTGGATTACGAGCATCATAACTTCGGTGCAGCCGAACTCGACATCGTCGACCCTGCCTACGATCTCGCCACGGCCGTGTTCGAGTTCGGACTCACGGAGCAGGCCGAATCCGAACTGGTTCACGCCTACGCGCGACAGACCGCGGATGGATCCGTTGCCAATCGAGTCCTGCTGTATAAGCTGCTGAGCGGAACGTTCGCCATGCAGCAGGCGGCATACGGGGCGCCACGTGCGCGCTCGGAGCACCAGCGCGCACATTGGAACGGGCGCTACCTCGCCGCCAGGAATTTCTTGACCTACGAGGTCCACCGCCTGTGCGCAGGCCGGATGTCACCATGGCCGCTCCCCAGGTGGTCCGGACCGCTCTTCTTCCTCGACTTGGACGGCGTGTTCGACTGTGAGGCCTTCGGCTTTCCGCACACCACGGCGAGCGGCCTCGCAGCTTTGGCGCTGCTGCGCGCGCATGAGTTCGGGGTGATTCTCAATACCGGACGCAGCGTGGAGCACGTGCGCCGATACTGCCGCATCTATGGCCTGCCTGGCGGCGTCGCGGAGTACGGCAGCGTCTTGGTCGATGCAGTCGGAGGCCGCGAAGTGGCGTTCACCACCCCGGTCGCTCTGGAGCAGCTGCACCGATGTAGGGATGCGCTCCGGGCTTTGCCAGGCGTGTTCCTGGACCACGAGTACGAGTACGCGGTCCGCGCCTACCGCTACGAAGGAGGGCGCACCGTGAGCCTTCCGGCTTCGGAGGTACAGGAGATACTCTCGCAACCCCAATTCCAAGGCCTGGCTTGCACGACGACGAGCGCCGATACGTACATCGTCCAACGCGGCAACACCAAGGGGACCGCTGTGCTGGCCGTGAAGCGGTATCTCGATCGCCTCGACGAGCCGGTCATCGCGATGGGCGACTCTGACCAAGACGTGGCGATGCTCGAGGTGGCAGATTCGTGGTATGCCCCTGCAAACTGTTCCCCCCGCATACGAGCGCTCGCGCGGATGCGCGGGGGCCGGGTCACGGTCCGACCGAAGCAGCGCGGCTTTCTCGAGGCCACGCACGAGCTCCTGCGACGACAGGGAGTCCTCCCAGGCAGGATCCCGAGCCTGCACCGACCAGGGGGGGTGCGCACTCCGAGCGACCTCCTGATGATGCTGCTGCACGCAGCCGAACGTCCTCCCCTGTCTCAGCTCTTGGCTGCCTTGAGATGGCACCGCCTCTGATCCGGGATGCGCTAGCCAGCTCGGACCGCGTGGGCGTGGTGCCGCTCGCGGACGCGCTCGGCGTTGGACCGAGCGTCTGGGATGGCCTGCTTCAGGGCGGGCCCAGTCCCAGCCCGTTCATGAGTTGGGCCTGGCACCGAGCATGGGCAGAGGCCGCTCAGCCACATGAGCTGGAGTCGAGCCGGACCCTGATGGTTCGCTCGGAGAGCGGAGCCGTGGAGGCCGTCCTCCCGTTCAGACTGTACCGCACCCGCTTCCGCCGCATGCCGGTTACGGCCCTCGGTTGGGCCATCGGCGATCTCGGGTGCCCGGACCATCTCGAGCTACCCGCACTGGGGCACGCGCGTGTCGACACGTTCGTGCCGCACCTCGAGCGTCTCCCTTGTGATGTGATGCTGCTGAGCAATGTGGCTGAGGTCTCGCCCAACATGGACCGTCTCCTCGCCGCGTGTGTGCGCCGCGGCTGGTCCGTGCGCCGGGCTCCGATGTGGCGCTGTCCCTACCTCGAGCTCCCCTCGAGTTGGGACGCGTACCTGGCGTCCTTAAGCCGAAATCGCCGTCAGCTCATCAAGCGCACGGAGCGGAATCTGTACCGGGGTCATGAGGTGGTGGTCCGGCAGTATGGCTCTGCGCACCTCGAGGAGGGCTTACGGCACCTGTGCCAGTTGCACGCCCAACGTTGGGACGGTGGCGGCGTGTTCGCCCTCCCCGCTATGACGAGACTGCATGCGGCATTCGCGTCGCTGCTGGCTCAACGGGGCCAGCTCTGGCTGGCGACCCTTGATCTTGACGGGACGCCCGCGGCGGCGTGGTACGGCTTCTTGTTTGGCGACACGATTTACTTCTACCAGGGTGGGTGGGATCCGACCTGGCATCATGAGAGCGTCGGAGCCGTGTTGATGGGCATCATGATCCGCCGGGCGATTGATGGCGGCTTCCGCCGCTTTGACTTCTTGAGGGGGGACGAGCCGTACAAGATGAGCTGGACGCGTAGCTGGCGCGCCTGCTACGAGGTCGCGCTCATCAAGCCAGGCCCGCGCGGCGCCATTCTGTCTGGGCTCGACTGGGCCGCGAGACACTTGACTCGCGCTCGCCGCGGCAAGACCGGTTCCTCGGGGCCCGTCGCTAGTTAGTGCGACGCGACCTACGCCACAACCGGCCAGCGGATTCGTCGTCCGCCCATCGGGAAGGGGATTGACCCTTAGCCTCGAAGCCAGGTCCCTAACGGATGCCGAAGAAGACGCGCTCCACGGACTCGCCGGCGCGGAGCGCGTCGGCGAGGCGCTCGGTATCGGCGAGAAACGGCGCCAAGGTAGGCGGAGGAG
>Ga0209237_1001012_pt1 | contig 16435 bp, 7 predicted proteins | sample GraSoi013_1_40cm_2_FD_185820 | JGI IMG/M metagenome (GOLD analysis project Ga0209237, IMG submission 185820) | Grasslands soil microbial communities from the Angelo Coastal Reserve, California, USA - Sample 10_02_2013_1_40cm (SPAdes) (version 2) | ecosystem: Environmental > Terrestrial > Soil >... | reverse complement strand
GATTCGTGGGGCTGAGTGCGTCGCCGCTAGGAACCCTAGCTGGAGCTGTCGGTCGAGCCCTGCTTTCAATACTAATTGTGGCGCTTGCGAGATTCACGCTTCGCGATGCGGTTGCCACGCGCGTCAATTCTGCATTGTCAAAGGCTATTCCATTGGCTGTCGGCGTGGCTCTACCCTTGTTAGCTCTTGATCAAATCTTTCTCATATCTCATCCCTTTAGACCCGTCTTTCAGCTAATCATCCTCTTTGGACTGTTCGTCGTGCTATATGGCGGGATTTGCCGGCAGATGCGAGTGTTCCATCATGGAGATTTCGCGATGCTGCATGATGCGCTTCCGAGGAGATTGCGGCCTTACCTGAAGATGGTTCAGCGTATCATTGTTAGCGGCGCAAGCTGAGCCGCCTAGCTATACTAGGAGTGGGCCCGGAGGGGTTTGTCCCGAGACCTTTGACCCATCCAGGAGACGGGAGACAACGTAGGAATTGGCGTCAGAGTCTGCGCCATGACCGGAGTGAAACAGACCTTTTGGAGAGGATACCATAGAGATATCTTTGGAATCATATGGCAGGCTAAGACAGAATTGTTTAAGAGAGCGCAGGTTAAGATTCTCCGACGGTTAGGTCATACGGCTCAGAAGGCACCCGTTCTCACGTCGTTTCTCGTTATTACCCTACTGACATCTCTTCCTTACCTTAGCGGTCTGGTGTCGCCGGCACAAGCCTCACAGACCCCGACCTTCACCTTCGCCGCGTCCGGAGACTTCGGGTCTCTAACTTCGACCACGGGGGCGAATAATCTGGCTCGACTCAGTTCGTCTGGGATTGGATTCTTTCTTGGACTGGGAAGCTTGAGCTACAACAGTTCCTTGACGGGCGACGTGTGGTGTTCCCAGTTCAAGGCCAAATACAGCAATATCGAGATTATTCCAGGAGATCATGACACTGGCGGGCACAATTCAACAACCTTTGGAGAGACTCACAGCTATGAAAGGTACGTCAGCAACTGTCCGCTGACCCTCGGCGTACCTATTACATGTGGTCCTGTGGCGGGTGCCTGCTATGGTAAGGAGTACTACCTCGACTATCCAGCAACCAATCCGTTGGCACGTTTCATATTCGCATCTCCGAAGATCTATAACATAACTGGGGTTTGCACCCAGGCATTGGACCCATACTGGCCTGGTTGTAGCTCGCAGACGAAAAACCTGCCGTGCACAGACCAGTACGGTTGCTGGCCTTATGACAAAGCAGACATCCACTACAACTGGGTTTCAGCAGCAATAGACAATGCGAGAAGTCTTGGGATAAAGTGGACCATAGTCGGGACTCACAAGGACTGCATAAGTGCCAGCGACGCCACCTGTTCTATGGGTAACGACTTCTTCAACATGCTTCTGTCCAAGAAGGTGGATTTGATAATCCAGGCGCATGATAACGCGTACGAGAGATCAAAACAGCTTGCGCTCAACAGCGGCTCTTGTACAAAAATCGACAACCTTGACGGCTACCCGATTTACAACTCCGCATGCGTAGTGAACTCTGGTTCAAGCGGCTCCTATCCAGCCGGTGCGGGGACGATTGTTGTAATTCAGGGAGCATGGATCAACGATCTTTACAAAGTGAACAGTACGTCGATAGGCAATGGGAAAACCATCGCTGAGGCACCTTACTTCGCAAAGCTAATGGGAAGCAACACGGCAGGTGCTGGACTAGGGTTTGTCAAATACTCAGTCTCCCCCAATGAGATTGATGTCCAGACAAACTTCACATCAACTTTCCAGGACAGCTTCAGCATTGTATCACCACAAGCCCCCTTGTCAGCTAGCTTCGCCTACTCTCCGACAAATCCGACTGTAGGAAATTCCGAGTCTTTCACCGTGACTGCATCCGGAGGAACAGGTCCCTACACATTCAACTGGAATTTCGGTGATGGTTCCGCAGGCTCCGGAAACCCTACAACACACACATATGCCGCCCAAGGAAACTACACCGTCTCACTGACAGTCACCGACTCAGCATCCCCGACCCCCGCAACCAAAACCGCGACTCAAACCATCTCAGTCCTACCACCATCACCCTCCTATCCATCTTGGAACCCTAACGTGAGATGCAGTGCAACGATGGTAACATTCGCCCAAGCGACAAACGGAGGACCGCTGACCGGAAGTCTGTGGCAGACCAGCTTGACCAGCGGGGGCATACCCAACAAGCGTGCGTTGTCTCCACCGTGCACGACCATAAACACACAGGGCCAGCTAGTTTCGACCTTCGTTCAGATGAACGGCGTCTACATCAATTCAACATTTTCGAACTTCCTCGACTGCTCAACGACCTACGACCCAGTCAACGGAGGGGTATCGTACCCGGACAGAAATGGCGATGGCAATCCTGATTTGTACTGTGACACGACCGGTCCAATCTTTGCCCAAGGGTCAAACGCAGAGGACCACTACGAGTTCGACCAAGACTTGCTCGCAGCAGGCTACTGCGGCCCAGGGATACCGCCCTGCGACAACTCGACCCTCCGCCAGTACCTTTCGACTGGAAGCATCGCACTCGATGTCCAGGGATTCATCTTCTGGGACTCCATCGACACTCCCGGCCACTGGGAACTTCATCCGCTCACCGCTTGGAAACTCGACGGAAGCCCACCGCCCCAGCCCCAACAACTCTCCACCAGTTTCGCGTATTCTCCTCAGAACCCGACACCAGGGATACAAGTCTCCTTCAATGCAGTATCAAGCGGAGGAGTTCCCCCCTACAGTTACACTTGGAATTTCGGCGATGCCTCCACAGGCTCAGGTAGCTCACCTACACACATCTACTCGACTAAGGGAACCTATACAGTCAGCCTGACGGTAAAGGACTCTGTCTTCCCAACTCCTCACACCGCGAGCGCGACCCAGTCTCTGACCGTGTCCCCTCCACTGTTTACACTCGCGATAACTGGCCCATCGTCAGGAGTCGCAGGCGCCAAGATCAACTTTACTGCAACGGCTTCGGGCGGCAGTTCACCTTACTCCTTCAGCTGGAACTTTGGCGATGGAACTGCCAATGTCGCAGGAGGCTCAACAAATCCGAACGCGCAGTCCCACACCTACACGAAGATAGGAACGTTCACAGTCAAAGTCAACGCCACAGACTCTACAGGCCAGATTGCAACAGCCACTTCGACGGTCAACGTCTCAACCATGATTCCTCCGTTGAGCGTCTCTCTCAGCGGCCCAGGCTCCGGAGGCATTGGCAGTTCTCTGACGATCTCAGCGACCGCCACCGGCGGTTCGACGCCGTATAGCTTTAGCTGGACGGCAATTGGCGGCAGTCCGTCTTCAGGAACCGGCTCAAGCCTTTCCACCACCTATAGTTCGCCAGGAACATACACTGTGAGTGTGACTGTTACGGATGCAAATGCGAAGACCGCCACCTCCTCGACAACGATCAGCGTCAGCCCGCCTCCCCAGTACACTTTGAGCTGGCAAGGCTTCGACTGGGACGGCGGCGGAGAAGAGACCCTTACAATGAACGGACTCTTCCTAGCATCACTTCCCACAGTCGACACGCTTCAGAATTCCAACGTCTACGTATCCTTCTCACTCAACGTAACATCTTTCATCGTTCAAAGCACCAACAAGCTGACATTCACTCACGCAAACTGGGACTGCAGCGTCTCCGACAACGTTAGAAACCTACAACTCACGACTGGAACGACCGTTGTCTACACCAACTCCACAGTCGAACCACTGTCATGCACGCAATCGCTAGCATACACCTTTACAATCGCTCCTCCTTCCTCTCCACAAGCTCTGACAGCATCTTTCAGTTACACACCGATCAATCCTTCCACAGGTCAGTCAGTCACCCTCACCGCAACGGCCGCCGGCGGCGTAGGCCCCTACACATTCAACTGGAACTTTGGCGACGGATCAACAGGATCAGGCCCGACTGTCACGCATACGTATGGCCAGGGAGCAACCTTCACAGTAAAGGTCACAGTTACAGATTCGGCCCAAAACATCGCTACAAGCTCCCAACAGGTCACAATAACCTCAGCCCTCACATCGACCTTTACCTTCAGCCCCCCAACCATTACCCCTGGAAGCCCCACGTCCTTCACGGCAACAGTCTCAGGCGGCACAAGCCCCTACTCATACAGCTGGAACTTCGGAGACGGAGCCACTGGAACAGGAAACCCAACAAGCCACACATACTCAGCAGCCGGACCCTACAACGTCACACTCACAGTCACGGACTCCAAAGGCAATACAGCGACAGCCAGCCAGACACTGACAGGGACGCTTATCACAAGCTTCACCTTCTCGCCCCCCTCCCCTGTCATCGGGCAGACAGTAGCCTTCAACGCCACCGCCTCAGGCGGAACACCCTCCTACTCTTTCAGCTGGAGCTTTGGCGACGGTTCTACTGGAACAGGCGCTTCCGTAACACACGCTTACTTGTCCGGAGGGAACTTCACCGTCACTCTTACAGTCAAGGATAGTGGCTCACCCCAGCAGACAGCAACATCGCAAAAGCTGGTAAAGATCCCTACGTCCCTGGCCGCGAGCTTCGTCTTCAACCCATCCTCACCCGAAGTTGGATTACAGATCACTTTCACAGGCTCGGCCAGTGGTGGGACCGCTCCTTACGGTTTCAGTTGGGCATTTGGCGACGGCGGATCCTCAAGCGCTAACCCAGCCGCGCACTCCTACTCGTCGACGGGCTCATTTACTGTCACTCTGACCGTTAGGGATGCCAACGGTGCCACTGCCACTAGCAGCCAGACTGTCCCTGTGGCGTCTGCTCCTTCGGTGAGCTTCAACTATAGCCCTACAACCCCTGAAGCAGGTTCTCCAGTAACCTTCACCTCCACCACCACAGGCGGCGTGGGGCCGTTCACGATGATCTGGTTTTTTGGTGACGGTGGCACATCCAACGCCAACCCTACCACTCACACATACGCGACATCAGGATCTTTCACGGCGAATGTGACTGCCACTGATGCAAACGGTGTCAAAGCTATATCAGCGAAGTCTGTCACCGTCGCATCTCCGCTAACAGTAAGTTTCACAGAGACCCCATCGTCTCCCACAACAGGCCAGGTTGTGACCTTCACAGCAGCGACTGCCGGCGGAGTTGGAACCGTTAGTTACAGCTGGAGTTTCGGGGACGGCGCTACCTCCACCGGAAACCCTGTAACCCATACCTACACGAGCCCCGCCTCCTTTACTGTATCAGTGACAGCGACTGACTCAGATGGGGTGGCAGCTGTCTCAAGCCAGACGCTCACTGTTCGATCCCCGCTAACCGCGAGTTTCACCTATACTCCAAGCAATCCAGTAACAGGACAGACAGTAACCTTCACAGCGACAGCCAGCGGAGGAACATCCCCCTACACTTTCAGCTGGTCGTTCGGCGATGGCCTTTCCGCGACGGGGGCTTCTGTTACACACTCCTACACGACCAACGGCACGTACACAGCTACTCTCACGACGAACGACTCTGGAGGACGGACAGCAACAACGTCCAACACAGTCCCTGTAGGCCAGCAGTCACAAGGCTACGCGCTGGTGACCTCGTCCGATGGAAAGGTATTCCGGCTATATTCGAACGGCACATTGACCCTAATCGGCCAGCCCGTCACGACCCAGCTCCGACAGATCAGCTGGAAGCCTGACGGGTCTTACGCGCTGATCTCGGGAGACTCGGCTGTGCTGCTTAAGTATGATGGTACCTCGCTGACCTCAATCCCGACGGGTGTGTCTACGGGACTCAACTTCTGGACCGTCTCATGGAAGCCTGACGGGTCGTACGCTCTGATCGGCGGGTCCTCGGGTCTACTCCTCAAGTATAACGGCGTCTCCGTCACGGCCATCAGTGATCCATACACTCAGACACTTTATGCGATCGGCTGGAATCCTACGGGTAACTACGCGCTACTCGTAGGCAAGGGTGGAATCATGCTGACGTATGACGGCGCCACGGTCCGCTCGCTGACGAGCGGCACCATCTACGACTTGGACGCGGTGGGCTGGAACCCGAATGGCCAGTACGCGCTGATAGGCGGTCTCAACGGTACAGTTCTCAGATTCAATGGGACTTTGGTTACTCGGATCAACACGAGTGGACTTACCGGGACGAACGCGATCAAGTCGATCGCTTTCAACCCCTCAGGCACACTGGCACTGCTCGTTGGAGACAATGGCATGGTCCTCACCTACAACGGTTCAACGCTAACCCTTCTTACCCAGCTGACCTACAGCTTTCTCTACAGTGTCAGCTGGTCACCATCAGGCACAGCCTACATTGTCGGGAACGGCGGCACAGAGCTTACGTACTCCAACGGGACCCTGACGAAGATGCTCTCTAGCGGAACTACATCCTCGCTAAGGTCGATAGCTTGGAAACCAACGTAACAGCCAATGAGTCATCCACTATGAGCAAGCCCCCACCAGATGCTCCACTCGGTTCGATTCGGGCTATGACATGGCGTTGAGTTTTTTCAGATCGATGATAAAACCTAGGCAGAAACTCTCAAACCAAGAGCATTGATAGTCCTCCGACTGGATTTGCATTTCAGGACAGACAAGAATGCGGGCCCGGAGGGATTTGAACCCTCGACCTTCGGCTCTCCCCAATTGGATAGAGGGCCGACGCTACTGTCCGTGCTGAGCTACGGGCCCGAGCTGGTGCTCAGCTAAGCATTGTACAAATAGCTTTACGAAAAAAGAGGGGTTTTCCCTACCTGATGGGCAGGGAGAATTTATTTCTTGGAGAGTTTTCCGATTCCCATGAAGACCAGTGCAAGCATGACAACAGCGATGCCAAGTAGAACTATCTCAACGATCGGTAGTACAGAGGTTGCCAGACTAAGCGGCTGATACGTCGCGAGCGAATATTGGATCGACGCACTGCCCGTGGGGATCGCGCCTCCTGGACTTGGCTCAGCTGTCCCGATACCTATCGTGATGGTTCCACCGAAATTATTATTCGAAGCTCTTCCATCAGTAGGGACCGTGAAAGTGTACTGGGTATTGTAGGTCTGCCCTCCAGCGAGTGCTTGTGCGGTGCTGAGGACTGTGGTGAAATTGCCGTCCCAGTGGTCTGTTATGAAAAACTTCCAAGGATAAGTCACGGTTATGTTCTTGATGGTGAATGCGTTGGTGCCTTGGTTTCTTACGGTGATAAACAATGTTCCTGTGTCGCCTGGAGCATACGTTGGCCTGTCGGTGCGAGCATAAAGGTTGAATCCGGGTGGTGGAGCCGCGTGGGTAGGCGTGAGCGTGGCTAGTCCGGTGATGGCGATTGCAAGCAATGTGATTGTTGCGCTTTTCATTTTCATGAAAGCCTTCGAGCTTTTGGAGCCGGTAAAAGGTTAGTCGTTACTCTCGATATGAGTCACACGTGCTATTCTCGGGAAAGCTTGATACGGAATAAGATTGGCGGTGTCTCCGGGGCTCGTCGTCTAAGACGCTTCTCAGCGTCGGCGAAGCCTGGTTAGGACGTCGCCCTGACACGGCGAAGGTCGCAGGTTCAAATCCTGCCGAGCCCACCAGTTTAATCCTGGATTTCTGAGTGATTCAGGATGGGATCCAACTCTGCTTCGACACTCTTAGCGAGAATTCTCTAGGTTTCCTGCAGGAACAGGACTATTTCTTCGTTAATGTCAACACAAATACATTACAGGATGGAATTGAGTCTCTGAGAGTTTATGCCGTTAATTGTGTCCTAACGCTTCTGCGGATCAGCCAGAGGGACACAAGCGCGGTTACTACTCCGTACACTAGGTGGAAGATGAAGCTCCCTCCTGCAAACATGAGATTCGACAAGTCCGTGGGCGCGAGCACGTCGGCAACCGGCACATAGACGACGACCCAGATTGAGATCCCTCCCAACAAGCCTACCCAGAAGCTCTTTCGGGTCGTGTCAAGGGCGAACCTCTTGAGCAAGGCGGTAATTGCGATGAACACTCCGCCCGCTACCAGACCTACCAGGAAATGTAGCGCCCAGCCTGTCAAGACTGGAGAGGAGAAACCCAGCTTCGTCGCGATGGTCACATAGAAGACCTCCTGGTCCAAAACAAAGGCGCTGAGGCCAGCTAGAACGCCTAGAACTGCGGCCCCAACCAGACCACCTAACGCGCCTGTCTTCAACCCTCTAAGTGCAGAGTAGTCGATTGACCTCAAGACTCCTGTCAGGAGGCTCTAATTTCAATAATAAGAAACTGGAACCGTTCTGAAAATCTCGAGTTACAGAATTAATAGCTAGCCTGAACAGTTGCAGGCGTCACGCTTTCGACCAGACCGTTCAACTCTGCTTCGTGAGGGCTCAGGATGTAGCCATCATTGTCACAGAAGTAGATCTTCAATCGGGGAATCCATCGCATCTTTCTGCCGCAACGCGGGCACTTGACCTCATTCATGTTTCTTGAATCTCGAAGGGGAGAAAGTAACTCGGGGGTTACTTGGGAACGCTAGCCTATCAAACTATGCGAGTTCTGTTGATCTTCTTGCTCTGCCAAGAGTATCTTCGTAGCGTAGTGGTGGCTCCAAATCCGCAGGCCGCGCACCTCTTCTTCCTGACGTGATAGGAATGTCGGCCGCACCTCCGGCACCGGATGTGAGTTCCTTTTCCCCCAGCCTTGCCGAATGAGGTGGTCCCTTTAGTCATATGTAGAATCTCGTTCCCTGAGGAAAGGGTTTCAAGATAAGGGTTATTCTACGTAATAACCTTTCATGATTTTTTGCGGACGAGATGACCTCTTGTGAAGGGGACCGCGAGGTCGGTCGTTCAACGTCGTATCGAAGCGCGACAATGACCCAAGGTCCTGGCACGGGTTTCGGGAATCAAGTACCGAATGCGCCGTAGAACGAAATTGCGTCAAGGACGATTGCCATTGCGTCATCGTAGTTGCAATGAAACGCAACGTTGCTTTGCGGCGTAGCGGTTATCGAATATTCTACCTCCATCTTACCCGTATAGGCTACCGGCGTGAATCCTTGCGGAGGCTGGGGTCCTCCAATCGAATACTCGCATGAGTCAGCATCGTTTATCGCTACACTCGCTATTACGAAGTCCAAGGTGGAAGTCTGTATAGAGGCAGAACATGTAGGACCACGACAAGAGACCGTTCCAGGAATCGAAGGGTTCTGGTCGAATATCGATCGGTTGTTGGCGCCATGGATGGCGATTACCTGAATTCCGAACCAACCAAAGTCGGAATATATGACAGTGATATTGTCTGAGTTCAAGGGGGACGTAGTTCTTGCGTAGTATTCCCAGACCTTAGCGTAGGTGGAGTAGTCAATGCGAGGGGTGAAAACCAGACCGCTGCTGTCAATGATGGAGGATACAGTCTCATTTGTATTGCAGCACGAGCTATCCACTATCACGAGAATTATGATATCGTGACCGTGGGCAGTAGTAAGTAACTGTGTATCACAGGGTCGGACATTATTCATGAAAACGCCGCAAGACGAAAATGTTCCCAAACCGTCTAACGTTATCGGAGACGCGGCATACACACTTTTGGTAGCCGAAAAACTTCCCACAAAAACCAGTAGTAGGAGCACACCAAGGATTTTCTCTATCGTAGTTTCAGACTCCGACCACCCTTCTAACCCACCCGTCAGGCTCTTTAGTCTTTAAGAATGGCAATCCGGTATCGAGCCTTGGCAAAGTCTCAATGCAATGTTTGTGGATAATGGTTCAATGATTCAAAGTTAGACGAACATCTTAGCCAACATTTGGAAGCGCCAGCGGAAGAACCGGGGTCCGCACAGAAACGCTTGAAGTGTCCAACTTGCGACAAGGTGATGGACGCGTACTACGGAGTGCCGTTCCGAGTTGGTGGAACTGGACCGGGCATGCGATTGTTCATTGGGGCGTGGGCTGAGCTTGGAGAAGAACCCGTTCCGATAGACCTCTACGTTTGTCTTCAGTGCGAGCGGATAGAGCAATATGCTAACAAGAACACTAAGGATAGACTGAGACGTGCCGCGAGTCACAACCCGTGACAGCTAATGCTTCGGCGACCTCTAACACCGATCTTCAAGCCGCTATCGTACTGACTTTTGGGAACCGGCACTATCTGCTTCCAAGAAATACTCGAGGACGAGCCTTGGCATTACCGATACGATAAGAGGGCGGAATTATTCGAGCCAATCCATGACAAATGTCCCCGAAAGAAATCTGAATAACGAAATACTCCGAGCGCTTAAGAAATAGGAGTTAGGAACTTGATATCCAAGAATTGGGGTCTGCGGTCTACTTCGATCACGTTCTCCTTCAACAGCATCGCCTTTGCTTCTAAGGTAATAGCGATCTTTCCACCATAGTGTTCGATAATTGGATTGGGAAAATGTTCAAAGTTCACTCCGGTAGCAACGTGCCTTCGAACAATTTTCTCTACGGCTTCTAGAATTTCTCTGACATTAGTCGTCGTTGGGCATCATGATTGTCGCACTCGCCGATTACTCTGGGAACGAATATAGTCTTCCCTCATAGCGCATGTTGAAAGCGTAATTCTCTGCCGCGTTGACAGTTCACCACTGACCCCGTTTCCGACCTTCTCCAAGCATAGACGAATAGATGCTGAACACATTCTCGGCTCAGAGAGTTCAGAACCGAAGTTTTGGTGGTTCCGTAGGCTTGCCGGAATAGGGACTTGGAATCTTGAGTGCTCGGTCGGACAAATTATGCATGACATCGACGGCGGCGATTGCTTTGTCAGTTAGTTCGTGTTTCTCTGCTTCCGTGTAGTTCGGGAAGAAAAGACCATCTTGATGGAAAAGCCCGTCACGTTTCGTCTTGAATTGTTGAATAACATCAAACTCTGTGTCATAAAGCAATTCCATCTGACGGAACAGTTTGAGTTTGTCCGACACGCGGAGGTTAGTCAGGGGTTTTGATCTTGTATTCTGTGATGAAATCCCGCAAATTCTTGGAACGATATTGTCGCAATACATCTCGATTATGCTCCAAGCAAGCAAGACAGCTTCAGGCGTCTTCCCGTCGCTCTCCAAGTCCTCCAGAATGTCCCTATGAGGGGCGTCCTCATTTGCCCATCGTTCTCAACACATGAGCGGGTGGTTTATCCCGTGCCATTCGAACTTCAGCTGACATATGAATTCACTTACGCTTGTCATTCTTAGAAGATGAAATTAGGAGTGCCCGCATCTTCGCCGCTTAGGAACCGCCATCATCCGCACAAAGCGGGATTCGCGTCCCGCTTAGGCTACTACACGGGCAAAACGCGTTTCTCGTTTCAAACTAATAAGTTTAGCTCCGGACTTGCTCCTATCCCCTATTCTTTCTGGAATGAATCGAGCTTTTCCACCACCATTTGCCCACAGTCTCGGCACTGGTAACATCTGCCACCCCACCGCCATGTCACCTCGTGAGTGCTCGTCTTGCCGCACGTCCAGCACCATATTAGCAGCAAGCGGGCGAAGAAGTCGGGATTCTTATCCATCGACGGCAAGGTCAAAATGTCGGAGAATCCTTGAGGTTATGTTTGGGAGACTGAAGTGAAAGTAGATAGTCAATCGTCACACGATTTCGTCATAGTCTCCCAACGCCTTTCGAGGATCCCCTCAAGAGAACGGTGGCCTGTGCACCCCGGTGCCACTGTTGAGTAGTGGAGCTGATGGGCGTTGTCTATGGTCTTCCGTCCTACTATCAGGAGGACTTTATTGTTGTGTTGCCAGAGCTTCCGAAGTGGTCTTTGTCGCCACTGTAAGTTGCCATAATTGTTATGATGGTTGTTTTGCCCTTGCCCGTCGTATAAGTGGCGGTGCAGGTTGCTGACGAGCCCGTGCCTGACAGGTTGCAACTGGTGAACATGCCACTTCCCGTGCTGCTCATGGCCACAGTGCCGGCCGGTGTTATCGCCGTTCCAGGTGAAGTATCTGTCACGGTGACGGTGCAGACTGTGTTGCCCTTAACCTTCGGACACGTTACCATCGTTGACGTTGTGCGCTCTGTCACCGTTAGGCTGGTTGTGCCCGAACTGCCCTGATGGTCGCCGTCATAAGTTCCTGTTATAGTCTGCGTTCCTTCAGTGCCAGACCCCGGCGCATAGCTTACAGTGGCCGCGCAACTGGCTGTTGAAGAACCGATGGATTTGAGTGTGCATGTGTTGGACGGAGTGAAGGAGCCGGAGCTGCTGCTGGAAAAGGTGACTGTGCCAATTATCGGAGCGGGAGTGGATGAAGTATCCGTAACCGTTGCTGTACACTGGGTAGGCTGGTTGACAGCTACGGAAGAAGGACTACAACTTATGCTGGTCGAGGTGGTGTTGGGAGATGTGGACGCAAAAAATACACCATTACTCCAAGTTCCGCTAGGGACACCACTACCGTTATTCCCTCCGATACAATATACGTACCCTGAATCCAACGCACAACTTTGTGTGTAAATGACCGTTGGATAGCTTGTAGTGGATGCCCAAGAGCCGACCCCACTCGAAGACAAAGACGCGAAATAGACAGCACTAGTGAACCCAGTAAAGGTACCACCAAAGGGACTATGAGTCGCGGTATCGCCGCCGATACAATATGCGAACCCAGAACCCACAACACAACTCGGGCTGATAACGTTCAATGGATAGCTTGTGCCAGATGACCAGGAACCGACTCCACTCGAAGATAAAGGCGCAAAATAGACAACGTTCGTGAAACCATTAGCGGTCCCGAAGCCATTAGCCATATCGCCACCAATGCAGTACACGAACCCTGAATTGACCACACAACTTTGAAAGACAATGCCTGTTGGGTAGCTTGTGGTGGGTGACCAGGAACCGACTCCACTCGAAGATAAAGGCGCAAAATAGACAGCACTATTAATCGTACCCTGTACTCCTCCACCGGGTAAGGCTGTAGTGTTCTCGCCGGCGATGCAGTATACGAACCCTGAATCGACCACACAACTTTGGCCGGCGATATTTGTCGGGTACCTTGTACTGGGTAACCAGGAACCAACTCCATTCGAAGACAAAGCTGCAAAATAGACAGCACTTGTGGAATTCGCGAGACCACCATGGGTATCGCCGCCGATGCAGTATACGTATCCTGAACTCGTTACACAACTTTGTGACTGAAGCCTAAGTGGATAGCTCGTTGACGATGACCAAGAACCGGCTCCTCCAGCAGGAAGCAGCGGCGCAAAGTATACAGCATTAGTCAAGCTACTAGAGTTGTCTCCGGCGATGCAGTACACAAACCCTGAACTCATTACACAACTTGGGAACTCAATTCCTATCGGATAGTTTGTAGTGGATGACCAAGAACTTAGAAGAGCAGAAGCGGGTTGAATCCAGATCGCCGTGAACCCTAGGCTCAGGATGACTACAGTTCCCAAGAGAAGCTGAATGGTCTTTCCGAGTTTTCGCGTGCGGATCTTATCGAATTCTGACATTCTTGCCTGATTTTAGGTCGCTGGAGTAGTACTTCAATTGATGCATGTGTACGATTGAATACAGCTGAGTCCATCCACAGCCATCGTGAGAATGTCGTAATCTGAGAACCCCTGCAGGACAGTCGCGAGTGGAGAGTTCACCGTAAGCTCCCAGTTGACTCTTGTGATTTCCCAAACCTGTCGCAGGAACCGTTGTTCAGAGAGGACAACTCACCAATATCACAGCAACCATCTCGGTTCAACATCGCCTTTGAGAATCTTCAGACCATAGTAGTTCTCGCCGGTGAACTCGCTCAAACAAACAGAGTCTGGTTCTTCGCTCTGACACTGAACGGATCCCTCGCGAGTCGAGCAGGGAAACCGAGACCGAAAAGAGAGAACTGGGTGAGAAACTTGAATCGAAGAGCCATAAAGAAAGAAGTGGTTGGGATAGGTGGAGTTAGCTTCTACGTTCTCCCGGGTCTGCTATTTAGAAGGGAGTGATCATTCTTTTCCATGACTCCATTTTAAAAAAACGGGAAAACCCGAGGCTTTCCAGTTTTGGGAGGAGGAGGGATTTTTCCTGTTGAAAAGATGCTATTGCGATTCGTGGGCGAGATTGGTTTGGAGTTCGTTGACCGCTCTTCGGACCTCTTTCAGAGTCTTCTCGTCATCTGAAGTAGCCTTGTCGTACAACTTGCGAGGTGGGTCTTCGTTGGCTGACTCTTCGAATTGCTTGGCCCAGTCTGATGGGATTTCGTCGCTCGGCTTCGCTCCAGCAAGGGTTGAGAACGCTACGGTCCAGACTCGAGGCACGTTTGCAAGCGTGTATCCGCCGCCTCCGAATAGTAGCAGCTTTCCCTTGCAGAGCTCATGCGCGAGGTCGTGCATTTGGCTGACGACCTCTGCGTAGGCCTTCGTTGTGAGTCTGAGGTGTGCAAGCCGATCGTCAAGATGGCCGTCAGCGCCGCATTGGACTAGAATGATGTCAGGTCTGAACTTCTTGACCGCGTCAGGGACGATTCTTTGAAACGCCTCAAGGTATGCTTCGTCTCCTGTATAGGGCGGTAGCGGAATGTTGAGCTTCAATCCTTGAGCTTCTCCTTTTCCGGTTTCATCTGGAAAGCCTGTGCCCGGAAAGAGGAATTTTCCGCTTTCATGGAAATCAATGTCTAGCACTGCGGGATCATCGTAGTATCCGTACATGACGCCGTCGCCGTGGTGAGCGTCAACGTCGAGGTAGACAATTCGCTTCACGTTGTATCTGGCCTTCAAATGTGCAATTACGACGGCAGGGTCGTTGAATATGCAGAATCCTGAAGCTCTTTCAGGATGCGCATGGTGTAATCCTCCGGAAGGATTGAACGTATGCGAGAGTCTGCCACCCATCACCTCGTCGGCTGCGACGATGGAGGCTCCGACAACGAGGCTTGTCGCTTCGTAGCAGCCCTTGAACGCTGGAGTGTCTCCCATATCGAGGAGACCTGAGCCTTTCTTGCTGTACTGTTCGACGAGTCTCACGTAGTCGTCCTCGTGGAAGAGGAGAATCTCTTCTCTGGATGCTAGGCGGGGCTTGATCACCTGGACGGACCCGTCTTGAAGGATTCCTTTGGATCTGATCAGTTCGTAGGTCAGCTTGACCCTTATGGGTCTCAGAGGGTGTTGGGGGCCGAGGTTGTAGTCGAGGAATCTCTCGTCCCAGATGAGACCAGTCTTTCCTGGCAGGAAGGTCTGCTCTCCGATTTTATCGCTCTACTCTACGTGTACGAAGGCTAGGGGGGATTTTTCGTAGAGACGGATTGATTTGATGTTAGTGAATTCTAGCATTCCGTATCGTGAGAGTTCTCGTCCTATGCCGCTCTTCTTGATTCCGCCGAACGGCATTCGAGGGTCAGACACTACGATGTTGTTCACGGTAACCATTCCAGCTTGCAATTGACGAGCCGCTTTTTCAGCTCGGCGGATGTCTCGGCTCCATACGCTCGAGCCAAGGCCAAACTCGCTGTTGTTCGCGTATCTTACTGCCTCGTCATCGTCTTTAACGATCATTACGGGCGCTGCGGGTCCGAAGGTTTCTTCTTTCATAACAGGCATCTCGGGATCTACGGCTGTTAGGATCGTTGGTGCGTAGAAGAATCCTCTGCGCTTGAGCCGCTGTCCTCCCGTCTCGACTTTGGCGCCCATCTTTACTGAGTCTTTTACTTGTCGGTCGAGCTTGTGCAGGGATTCCTCCCTGACCATCGGTCCAACGTCTGTTTCGGGACTCAGTGGGTCTCCGACTTTGAGGGATTTGGTTTTGGAGATAAATCGGTCTAGGAAATCGTCTGCGATCTTCTTGGCTACGAAGAAGCGCTTGGCGCAGATGCAGCTCTGTCCGTTGTTGATGAATCGCCCCGCGACAGCACCAGTTGATGCAGCTTCGACATCTGCATCGTCCAGTACGATGAAAGGATCACTTCCGCCTAGTTCGAGGACGACCTTCTTGAGACGACTGCTAGCCTGTTCTGCCACATCTTGGCCGGCTGAAACGCTGCCGGTGAAGGAGATCGCCGCTGTGTTCGCTTCTATCAGGTACGATGCGACCTCCGAGCTTCCCAGAACCACGTTGAAAGTTCCAGGAGGAGCGCCTGTTGAGTCGAAGACTTCTTGAAGCTGTAGACCGGATTGCGGGGTCACACTCGAGGGTTTGAAGACTGCTGTGTTTCCCACCACCAATGATGGTGCTGCAAAGCGGACGCACTGCCAGAGTGGAAAATTCCATGGCATGATGGACCCTATCACGCCCAACGGCTCGAACGCTACATAGCTGTCACTCGCATCGGTCTTTGCCGCTTCCGGATTCAGAAACCGTGGGCCGTTCTCGGCGAAGTATTCCAGTGCCCAGGCACATTTTGCCACTTCGGGTACTGACTCTTTGATTGTCTTTCCCATCTCGAGGGTCATGATCCGTCCCAGTTGATCCTTACGGGACCGGAGGATCTTTGCGGCTCTCTGGAGAAACTCGCCACGCTTAGCGGGAGAGAGCTCGCGCCATTTTTCGAACGCT
>Ga0209237_1001006_pt1 | contig 16476 bp, 13 predicted proteins | sample GraSoi013_1_40cm_2_FD_185820 | JGI IMG/M metagenome (GOLD analysis project Ga0209237, IMG submission 185820) | Grasslands soil microbial communities from the Angelo Coastal Reserve, California, USA - Sample 10_02_2013_1_40cm (SPAdes) (version 2) | ecosystem: Environmental > Terrestrial > Soil >... | reverse complement strand
ATAGTCAGAGCGCCATGATACATCAAGAGAAAACTGAGGTAGAGCTCAGTCATTGAGCAGAGGCTGAAATAAACCGCCAGCTTGCTCCACCAGGCCCCGGGATGAAAGCTCGAAGCGCCTAGAGCGATCATGCTCAAGATCAACAACAGGCTAGTGAATGATCCTAAAGGAACGGAGAAGAATGTGCTCGGGGAGAACCCGGTAGCGTCAGCTTGTAGGTAAAACGGGGAGACTTGGACGGTCAGAAGTTTACTCGTCGTAGCTCCAGTAACACTCCACCAGGGTCCACTCGCCGGGCCCAGAAACAGCGCTACAATAGCACCCAATAACGCCAGGACGTCTATTCGACGAAGGAGCCTCAATTCTCGTCTATGCCAGGCTCGACGCCTTCACCTGATCATTACCGTCTACGTCTCAGATAAGCGCTTCTGATTTGATAGTAGAACCTGACGACTGAAAAACGCTGCGATTCCAGACCGGACATCCCGCAAACCGGGTCGACTCTCCCCGCGCTAGTGTAGCCATTTTATTAGGAACTACGACGAATCGCGAAGGGAAGAAAAAATGGCGAAGCAGGTAAACTGCGACTGCGGCTTCATGGTAAGAGCCCAGTCAGACGACGAGCTAGTCCAGCACGTGCAACTCCACGCGAGGGACATCCATCAGATGGAAGTCCCGCGAGAGAGGGCTCTCGAAATGGCCAGGCATGTAGAAGCGACAGTAACAGTCTAGCACGTTTCGGAATATCTTCACTGCTACTTCCTCACGGAAAGGGACCGGAACCGTAGAATTGAGCATTTACGATGCAGGGATGCTTCTTCGGTCCCATTCAGAAAAGATCTAAATTCCATACTGAGAGTTGGGGACTACGGTTCTGTCCGCCTTTTCGACAGGACCGTAATAACTAGGCTTATGGCAATAAGTGAAGTGATTATTCCTCCAACCAATAGCTCCTCTTGATTCAAAGATGGACCAATGACTCTTGCTGGTAGCACAGTGATATTCAACGAGGAAGTCGCATTGTTGCCAGCGTGGTCAGTCACTGTCGCCTTGACAAGATATGTTCCGCTGGTTGAAGGTGTGCAGTGCAGGGTAGGGGAATCGGCTGATAAACAACCCGTAGGCAGATCTGAATAGGAGTAAGTCAACGGGCCAGCTCCACCGGTTGTTGAGACGGTTAAGGTAACTTCTTCGCCTGCGTCGACGCTTTTCAGAGATGTAGTGAACGTAGATATTCGAATGACTGAATTGACGGTCACAGTAAGGTAGCCTATCGAAGTTTGTCCTGTCGCGTCAGTGACGAACCCCTCGACCGTGTAATTCCCGAGTGCTGATGGCGTACATGAGGGTTCAGGGGAGGTTGAGGTTCCGCAACCGGGAGGAAGCATTGTGAAAGAATAGGAGAAGGGTCCAGTACCTCCGTGAACCAAAAGGGTGATTGCAAGTGTCTGGCCAAGGTCGATAGAAGGGGGAGAAGCGATGATGTTCGCGGTTGGATCAGGATTAACAGTGATGGTCACAGGACTGCTGCTGATAGTGAATCCATTGGAATCGGTTACAGTCACAGTTACCTGGTAGGTTCCAGCGGCAGCCGGACTGCAGGCGAGGTTCGTGGAGTTGGCTGACTCACAGCCCGTGGGAAGGTTGTAGTACACAAGTGACAGATCTCCAACGCCTCCAGATGGTGAAGCTGCAAATTCGATCGTCAGGCCTTCATCTAGGCTGCTGGGGGATGCGGTGAAGGAGGCCAATGACGGGTCTGGGTACAGGTTAACTGATAGATTACTACTGATTAGTGTGAATCCGTTCGAGTCGGTGATGTTGACAGCTACTTCGAATATTCCTGTTGTTGTTGGCTGACATGAGATGGAGGCCGTGTTTTCTGAGTTACAGCCTGGGGGGAGATTCATCCACTCATAGGTGTAATCGGTTGAGCCTCCAGTCGCCTCGACAGCGAGAGTGACCGTTTGTCCTAGGTCAACGGAAGTCGGGTTAGCCGTGAGGAGATTGATCGAAGGGTCCGACAGGACCACGATGGACGTGGCATTTTGTGAAGTAGTCTGCAAACTGTCGATGACTGTGCATTGGACATCGACAGTCCCAGGCAAGCTGAATGTGTGAGTAACATTTTGCCCGGTGGCGACAGAACCGTCGCCGAACGTCCACGAGTTACATGTGAACGATGCAAGTTGGTCCACGTCGACTGAAACTGTTCTTAGAATCGGCCTTGACACTTCAACGGGAGGAGGCTGGAAGCCTGTTACAAATTCGTAGCCGTCAACGGCCTCGTAGGCTCCATGCGAATAGAAGGGTTGAACCTGGCTCGGATTGGACGAGAATGCTAGAGGCATCTGAGATGCATTGGAGAATAATAATTGGCTTGTGGCAACGTTGAATTCATCCATCCACAACCAAGCTGAAGACAGGCTGTAGCTGTAATTGGAAAAGGTCGACTCTTCCTCATTACTGTAATACGGGTCCACATGGTACCATTCCGTCATCAATCCCGTGAAGAAACCGTTCCGATTAGCGAAACCGCTCGTTTGGCCGAGGAAGGAAGTGGCTCTCGCCGCACTGAACGTCTGAGATGCACTCGATCCCGTGTTCCAGTCCCTTGCCAACATGACAACGTTTCGGCCCGAGAAATAGAGGTTCAACAGAACCATGTCTCCAGGGTTCACTTGAATGCTGGACAATCCGCCCCCAGCCGAAGGAAACACAGACGCGCCTTGCGAATCAAACACTTCATAATTCATCCCGAATCCGGGATTGTAACCGCCCGCTGTAAACGGCCAATCATAAGATATTCCGACTTGGTACCAGTACCCAGTGGATCCCAGGCCATTCAGGAGGTACGCAGGGCCATAGCCGTAAGTGTCCGATTGTGCAACTGCCGTAACATTGTAGGCAATGCTCACGAAGTTCTGGGTGAAGGTCGTCCCGAGCTGTTCGTCATAATTCGCAGGAGGAATTGAAGAGGATACTTGAGAAGTCGTGGAAATTGGAAGTAGATTATTCTGCGGATGCCTCAATCCTCCACCACTTTGCATCGGTACAGGACTGGAGAGAATCGCTGACTGGGTCAGAAGGGATGTGGGCGATGATGTATATCGCGTCGCTGAATTCACGCCCTCTTGATGATCCCCAAGAGTGTAAGCATAGGACGGGATGGAAATGAGAATTCCAATTAGGGCGATGATTGTCACCGCGTGGCCCGCGACGTACAGTGTATTGTAAGAGTGCACGGGATTCATGTTCAATTTTCACAAGTTGTTCGCTTTATACCCACCGGATAGATGGATCCACGTTTCGAACCGTGACCGTTCCCTGATTTCACCGCGCGGCGGGCTGAACCGTCCGCGGCTTTCTCCGTCGTGCGTAGACCCAGACTAGAATCCCCAGACCTCCTAGGGCCAAAGGGATGCCGACGAGGCTAACTCCCGATGAGAGGAAGAAGAAGAACACGGAGAAGCCTGTGAGGTATACGCCTACCATGGCCACTCTTTCCCGCAGGCTTAGCTTGAGAAGTTCTTCCTGCAATTGGGCTCGGTATCGGAGGAAGAGTGTTGCGATTATTACGAAAGAAATGGCTGCGATAAAGAATAGGTATGTGAGTTCGGACCCGTAGTTGTTGAAGGTCAACAGCAAACCGACCTCGTCACCGACGAATCCTGCGCCAAGTCCGTATAGGACCGCGTAGAGCCGGTAGAGCCTCTCATTCCTCCAAGCGATACCCATCCAGCCAGCTACGCTGATCAGGGCAATACCATACCAGAAATGATGAAGATGGATCCCGCCCTGCATCACAACCGTGTTGGGAAACAGGGTCGCGAACAGCCTAGAGCCGAAGAAGCTGGCGACGAAGGCGAGTGTCGCGATGAAGGTAAGTCCGTGTCTGAACGGGCCTCCGAGAAATTCTCGCGACATGCCCTTAAGCACCCATCTTGCATATATGCGAATTGCGGGGCTAATCGGACAAGGTTGAGAGTTCCTCGCTAGATGGCAGGTTTGTTAGGAGACTCTAGTAAAGCAGGCATTCGACCAGTCGACCCTCAACCGCCTTTGGAGCTAAGGGGTCCGGATTTCGGAACTGGACGACCAATCTGTTTTCGACGTTTTTGACTCTCTCGACTGCCTTAGAAAGAGGGGACGGTGCATCGTTCAATATGGATCTGACATATTCTGTGATGATGGCGATGTTCTCAGGTCTACATTGACGCTCTGCCACGAGGCCTTTCGCCTTCCAGAGGTCCAGCGGGCCGAGATTCGCCTCGTCGACTTTTCCTTTTTCCAGATCCGTTCTGCGTTCCTCGAGATAGTCAAGAAAGTCCCTGCCCTCCCAGCCGCAGGTTGGAAGGACTGCCGGGCATCGTGGATGGAACCGGCAGCCCATTGGCGGGTTGACGGCGTCTGGGACCTCTCCTTTTGGTAGGACCTTCCGAGCGCGTCTTCTAGGGTCGGGAATGGGGATTGCCTGCAGTAGCGCTTTGGTGTATGGATGCTTAGGGTCGTTGTAGATTAGCTTGGCAGGCCCGGTCTCAACGATTCGTCCGAGATACATTATTGCGATTCGGTCGCAGAGAAACTTAGCCGTAGCGAGATCGTGGGTGATGAATAGATAGGTTAGGTTGTATTTCTTCTTCAGATCCAGCATCAGCTCTAGTACTTTTGCTCTGATGGACATGTCTAGCATGGCGACAGGCTCGTCTGCAACAATGAGCTTCGGCTTGAGAATCATCGCCCTAGCTATCACTGCTCGTTGTTTTTGGCCGCCGCTGAGGTCCGAGGGGTACTTGTCGTACAGTTGTTCTTCCGGGGTAAGTCCGACTTCGCGCATCGCCGTGAGAACTTGATTCTTCACGTCTTCTTCCTGCCACGCGAGGCCGTGGATCTTTAGTGGATGCCCGATTGCTCGTCCAATGGACATGGCGGGGTTGAGAGACGCGTGAGGGTCTTGGAAGATTATCTGCATCCGGGTCCGGAGAGGCCGTAGCCTTTCCTCTTTCAGCGTCGTGATGTTCATCCCTTCGAATTTGATACTGCCCGATGTTGAATCCACTAGTCTCAGTACCGCGCGTCCAGTGGTGGTCTTACCGCAACCACTCTCTCCCACTAGTCCGAAAATTTCTCCAGGCTTTAGGGTGAATGAGACTCCGTCAACGGCGTGGACGGATAATTTCTCTCTCTGGAATATTTTCTGTATCAGAGGTCCTCTGACGGGATAGTATACTCTTAGGTTCTCAACATCCAGTAGTGGCTTGCCCGAGTCTTGTCCGGTAGTTGAGGGGGTTATCAGAGGAAATCCTTTCCGAAAAGGCAGGCCGCGAGCTGATCTTTGCGAAACTGATCTAGAGGGGGAATCTTCTCTCTACACACGGCTTGCGCGTATGGACAGCGAGGATGAAAGCGACAGCCGGTGGGTGGAGACACGAGGTCAGGGGGCGCGCCATCGATTGAGTGAAGTTCCTTAGTGTCGAGATGAATAATCGATTGCAACAAGAGCCTAGTGTATGGGTGGATCGGTCTGGTGAAGATGTCATCAACTGTTCCTACTTCCACAATTTTTCCAGCATAGAATACCGCCACTCTATCGCATACTTCTGCAACAATGCCGAGGTTGTGAGTAATCAGGAGAAGGGACATCTTGTACGTCCGCTTCAAGTCCTCAAGAATCTCGAGGATTTGGGCCTCGACGATTACGTCAAGAGATGTTGTTGGCTCGTCCGCGACTAGCAGCGATGGATTGAGAACTAGAGCTAGTGCTATCATGATGCGCTGTCGCATCCCTCCTGAGAATTCGTGCGGATAGTTGCTTATGCGGGACTCTGGGACCCGCATTGAAGCTAATGCGGCTTCCGCTCTCCCCAGTGCTTCTTGCCTCGAAACTCGCTGGTGAGCCTTTATCGTCTCAACGAAGTGATCCTCGATCGTCATTAGGGGGTTGAGCCGGGTCATCGGATCCTGAAAGATGAGGGCAATTTCCTCTCCACGAATGTGCCTGATTCTCGCACTATCTAGTTGGCCAAGCTCTCTCCCTCGAAAAACTAGGCGACCGTTTACCTCGGTGCGCGGGGGAAGTATTTCCAGAACGGCTTTTCCGAGAGTAGACTTTCCGCTTCCGGTCTCCCCAACTATCCCGATAGATTCCCCGCTGGCCACGTCCAGACTAATATTGTCAAGGGCGTGCACGTATCCTCTCTGGGCCGCGTAATGAACCGAGAGATCTTGAACACTGAGTAACGGGTCCGACTATGCTCTCCCCTTTTTGAGGAGGGGGTTGATCAGATCGTTCAGTCCTTCACCCAGAAAGCTCAACCCAACCGTGAGAATGATGATCATCAGACCAGGGAAGAAAGAGGTCCACCAGACTCCATCCGTGAGGAACTGTTGAGCGACGCTCAGGTCCAATCCCCAGTCTGGGGTTGGAAGTTGTATTCCAAGTCCGAGGTAGCTGAGACCCGCTGCGGTGAGAATTGCATCAGCGGCACTTAGGGCAAAGATGACGGGTATGGTAATGAGGACGTTGTAAGCAATGTAGACCCACATGATCGTCCAAGGTCTAGCTCCCAGACTCCGCGCGGCTTCGACGTAGGTTTCCTCTCTGACAGAGAGTGTCTGGTTCCTGGTAACCCGGTAGTAGAGGGGAATATAGATGACGGTGATTGCTATGCCTATGTTGAACGGTCCCTTGCCGAGCATTGCTGCTACTAGGGCCGCTAAGAGTAGGCCCGGGAAAGCATATACTGAGTCCATAACAAGTAAGATTGCCTTATCGATTGATCCTCCAACATACCCAGAGTAGAGGCCTACCGGGAACCCCACAGCAAGGGCCAGGATCACTCCAATAGCCATCACCTCAAGCGAGGTCTGTGCGCCCCACAAAACTCGGCTGAATACGTCTTGGCCGAGGCTGTCGGTTCCCATCCAGTGGTTGAAACTGGGAGCTTGGTTCGGAGGCGTCAGAAATTGTGCGTAAGGTCCTTGGGCCGGATAGGGAGCTAAGACCGGTGCAAGCACCGCGATTAGGGTGAATACAACGAGAATTCCAAGGCCGATCCAGCTCATAACTCCCGCAAGTGTCCGACGTTTCTCTAGCATAGGAAGCATCAATCGTCCCAAGAAGGAACGAGAGAGGATTGGCTGGGTCTTTTGCTGGTTGGTCGCGTCACCAGACGTTTCGGTCAGTATCTCACCCTCGGATCGATAACGCCGCTGAGAATATCCACAAGGATCGAAATCAGTACGATAATGAAACTGAAGACTATGATCGTCCCCTGTATTAGGGGATAGTCTTGGACCTCTATCGAGTCTATTAGCAGCCTTCCCATACCGTCCCAGTTGAAGGTCGTCTCAGTTAGCACGGCACCAGCGAATAGTATTGCAAACTCGAGCCCGAGAACAGTAATGACTGGGATGAGGGCGTTCTTGAAAGCATACCGTGAAATGATGGTGCGCTCCCTGATGCCTCTCGCTCGTGCTGCTTCGACGTAGTCAGCGTTGATCGTTCTCAACAGGTTTGCTCGGACAGTCTTGGCGAAGAACCCACTCAAGACAAGGCCAAGTGTTAGACAGGGAAGGGCTAGGTGACGGATTGCGATAACGAACAGGTCTAGACGGCCTGCGAGCAACGAGTCGATGGTGTAGAGCCCGGTTATCGTAGCCGGAGGAGAAGAGGAAATGTCAAAACGCGAATTTACCGGAAGCCACCGTAGATCTACAGCGAAGAGAAGCTGCAACATCAATCCCAGCCAGAAGACAGGTATCACGAAGATGGTGGTCCCGTAGAGCCTTCCCACAACGTCCACGACCTTGTCCCTGTTAATGCCAGAGATCAGTCCCACGCTAATACCGATAGTTGAGGCGACGATCATTGACCCAATAGAGAGCTCAATCGTGGCTGGCAGCTTCTGATCGATAACGGCTATGACACTCTGTCCCCCATAATGGGCTCCGAGGGAGACGCCGAAGTTTCCGCTGAAAATCTGAACGATATACGTCAGGTATTGTTGCCAGTAAGGCTTGTCCAGCCCTAGTTGATGACGTAGGGCCATAATAACGCTGAGTGGGGCCCGCCCCCCGTAGAGGGCATAGATAGGGTCGCCAGGGATTATTCTGAGAACCGTGAATACGACCGTTAGAAGAATGAGCAGCATTGGAAAGGCTAGGATTAGGCGAGTGAGTCCGTATGCAAGGAGTGATCCTCGCCTAGGCATGGCTCTTGCTAGGTATCCGGATAGAAAAAAGCGTTGAGGAGAGAACGGGGATGGTCAGAGGTGGTTCTTGCTGATGTCTAGAGTCTGGAAGATAGAGAGACCGTACTGGGACAGGAGGTTACCCGCCTGGGTCAGATTTGGCACTGAGCCGTAGATCAGCTGGAAGACTGGTATGGAGTAGTTCATCACTGTCGGAATCATCGTCCATAATGGGTCGACTTGGCTGTTGAAGACGTTGTTGATGATTAGTGATCTGTCTACAGCGTAGGCGATGGCTCTGCGTAGCAGAACGTTGTTGAAGGGAGCTGTCTTCACGTTGAATACTAGATATCGTATCTGTGGACTCGCGCCGAAGTCTACTTTGAGTCCTAGAGAGGAGGCCTGGATTTGGAGTGAAGTTATGTCTTGAGGGTTGAGAGTGCGGTAAGCCATGTCGATCGCACCCGCGACTATGTCGTTCTTGAGCTGGGTCGCCGTGCTTTCTGACTTTATGTTGACTGTGCCTATGATCGGAACTGAGGCGAAGCCGCTAGTACTGTAGATTGTAGGTCCGTAGTAACTAGGGTTCTTGGCGAGCGTAAGGCTCTGGTCTTGAGTGTATGCTGTTAGCTTGTATGGTCCGGATCCAACTACCTTGTTGAGCTGGGTGGGCTGAGCGCCGGTCATATTGTATGCGTTAGTGCCGTAGATGGGTACTGGTGCTGATACCGAGAAGGCCATTAGCTGGTTGAAGAATCCTACGGGTTGATGAAGGTGGAAGGTTACGTTCGTAGGATTGGCGTCAATGTTGATTGTGTATGCAGGCTTGGCAGTGCTGGTCGTGTTACCCAGCTCTCCGACTTGGGAGAGAAGGAAGGATGCGCTTCCTGGAAGATTGAGGGTGATGGCGCGGATGATCGACTTCTTAATGACGGTCGAGTTGAGAGCGCTGCCGTCGGAGAAGGTCATTCCTGACTGCAGTGGATAGGTCCACGTCTTTAGGTCGGGGCTCACGAGTCCATTGGCGACCGTCGGAATCGTTGAGGCAATGCCCGGCAAGAGGGTAGTGTTGGTGGGGCTATAGACTAGCAATGTATCGAAGATCTGGTTTATGATTTCGATGGAGAAATAGTCGTAGGCGTAGGCTGGGTCTAGCGACTTGATCCTATCCGTAGTGCCGACGTTCAATGTATTCGGATTGTTTGTGTTGCTCATGAAGAAGTACCGGAATGCGACGGGGTGCAAGAAGACGCCGTTGATTCCATTCTTATAGACAATGTTGGCCTTTCCCTCCCACAATGGAATGTAGGGCACGTCGTTGGCTAGCTGGGTCTGGATTTGGGTGAAGAGCTGGCTTCTGACGGTCGAGCTGGAATTGCCAGCCTCCCAAGCGAGCCAGTTATCCATGGTGCTGTTACTGTATTCCGATCCGAGCGACGCGGCGCCCGCAGTTCCCAGAAACGGAGAGGCGTAGTCGTCAGCGTCAAAGTAGTCAGGGTACCATCCCAGGAGGAAGAAGGGAAGGTTTCCGTTTCCGAAATCTGTGGTGTACTGCGCCCATGGCTCTGATTTGAGCTGGACGTTAATCTTGCCAGTCCTCTCTATAGCACTCGCAATGACCTGCGCCACTGTTGGCTCCGTGTCGCCGTAGTGTCCGTCGCTGTTGTACCAGAGCGGGATTGTGAACTGTGAGGGCGGCCTGAGAAGCAATGCTGCGCTCACCGATCCTACCGCGAGTATGGCGATCACGACTATGGCTACGATTACTTTCTTTTGTCTCTGCCATAACGATGGCATCGTTGAGATAGTAGGTTGCGTCAATTTTCTCCTCTTTCGTCGAAAGTTCGACTTAATGAGCGTTATTATTTTTCGAAGGCCATCATGCGATATCCTCCTGAGCAGTTCGGCTTATTGTTCAATCCCACTTCGCGCCCTGTAGATCATTTCGAATGCTTACGGTGTCCTCCAGAGACTGGCGTCTTGACCCAGCCCTGTCTTTCTCCGGACGAAACGCCCCAAGTCCTATTATCGCCAAGAAGGAAGCGCGCGTCATGCCAAAGTTCATCGATGCGCACAAGATGAATCCCCTCACCGAGCAGCAAATCAAGCAAGCTCAGAATGCGGCAAAAGACGAGTTCGGAGTCACTCATGAGAACATCATATACAGTGAAATGGAGAACAAAGTCTTCTGTGTTCTTAACGCTCCCAATAAGGAAGCCGTGGAGAAATACACCGGAAGATCGGCCTCAGGCCAGACTGGATACACGAAGTCAAGACTACGAAGTAACCATCCAGTTCGAAACTAGGCCAGTTTTCTTTTGGAGTTGCCTATTTGCAACGCATTCTAGGCGCTGAATATTTGAGATAGGCTAAGTCTTCAGCGGGAACCTGACGCTAGATCTTCCAGAAATCGCCTGTTAATCCGAGGGATTGGAAGTGGGCAATTGTCTGGTCCCTTGAGGGTCTTGCATAGTCAAGCCTCATCTTTTCCTTGTAGATCGGAACGCTGAGTCTTAACGTCTGGTCAACCGTCAACGCCTCGCCTCCAGCGACAGAGCCCGTTCTCATCCATTCCGCGAGATGGTCTTTCGAGCTGAAGAACACCATATTGTTCGAGCATGTCAACACGATGTTTTCCCACCATTTCGATGCGGGCAGCGCCAGATAGATCAGAGGTTCACTCCGGGACCCTTGAGAGACCATCCTCTGGTCTCTGAGATGGATCTTGATGTCTTCCGCACAATGGTGACAGTAGGAGGCTATCCACTGCTCCTTCCTCAGAGCTACATGAATGGCCACTGCGTCCCAGGCACAGTTCGCGAAGTAGTCCCTGTCCTTTCCCGCGGTTCGCACCCTGAAGGGTGTCACTATGCTTGAGAAGGGAAATGCCATTAGGATTCTCTGCGTACCGGGCAGTAGCGCGATCTGTCGAGCGGACTGGAGTTCGACCAGCGCGTTGAACGCGGATGCTCTGTCTAAACCAAACTTTTGCATAATCTGCTCCAGGACTGGAGCGATCGCGTGTTCTTCGAAGTGTTCGAAGATGTACTTTCTAACGTTCTTCTGGAGGCTCATCCCGGTATCTGGTGTGGTCACGATGGGCGTCGCCTAGGCTACAATTCGCTTGGGTAGACTGACAGGCGCCAGGTTCTTCTCAATTTCCGCTCTCGAATGTTCGAGCCAGGGCGGGAGTGCGAGGCGTGTCCCTAGCTGCTCTCGAGATTCGTCGATAGCGAATCCGGGCTGATCCGTGGCCACCTCGAAGAGAACTCCACCGTGTTCCCGGAAGTAGATTGAGTGGAAGTAGTTCCGATCGATCACCGGGGTCACGTTTAGATCTGCCTTTACGACCTCCTGACGCAGAGCCTTCTGGTGTTCGTCATCTGCGGCGCGGAACGCAACATGATGGACTGTTCCGACACTCACAAATCCACGCTGAGCATTCGGCCTAGAAACAATATCTACAATCGTACCCGCGGCTCCCTTTCCTGCTTCATACCTGAAACGGTTCTCCTCCTGGCCTACCAGCCGAAAGCCTAGGGTATCCACCAACACCGACTCTGTCCTCTCCAACACCTCCTCCGAGAGGGTAACGCTATGAAATCCTCTGACAGCATGCTCCCTCGGAACAGGACCATCGGTCCACCCAGTTCTCCCCTCGTTTTCCTTGTTACCGACGAACTCCAAGCCCTGTCCGTCCTGATCTTCAAAAGAGAGCACGGTCTCGCCGAAGCGCTTCTGAGTAGCTTCCTGAGAAACACTGTGCGATTTCAGTCGATCCTGCCAGAATGGTATTGATTCTTGTGGAATGGAGAAGGAAGTGTTTGTGGCCTGCCCCGCGCCCTTGAGACCTCTAGGTTGACCGGGCCATGGGAAGAACGTTAGAACCGATCCAGGATGTCCGATCCCGTCACCAAAGTAGACATGATACGTACTAGGGTCATCATAATTGACCGTTAGCTTGATGAGACGCAAACCCAGAATCTTAGTGTAGAAGTGAAGCGTCTTCTGCGGGTCGCTAGATATCGCGGTCACGTGGTGTAGACCGAGAACGCCCCTGACCATGACGATGCTGACGCTACAAAGCAGTATTACGTCTTTACGAAGCGACAGGGCGACGCGAGAAAGGCACTAAATACTCACCGTCTCAACCACGACCTGCCTACATTTGAGCAGGATTGAGGTCAGAGCCTCTGGCCGATGGCGAGCAGTTGAGATTCTAGGCGGCATCTTAGTTATCGCTCTAGCGATCTTCGCACTGGCGGATCCTCAGTTTACAATACAGACCCTAGTGATTGTAATTGCAGCAGGCCTAATCCTCGGCGGTCTCTTCAGGATCACCGTGGGCGCCTTCGCGACAGTCCTACCCTCCCCATTGCGAAGCCTCAACGTAACCGGAGGCGTCATCGCCCTGGTACTCGGAATTGCAGCTTTGCTCGATCTGCAAGCCGCCGTAGCTACCCTCGTCGGAATTCTCGCCGTAGCCCTACTTCTTGTTGGAGCAGTTGAGATTGGGGTTGGGGTTGCCAGGCACCCGCCAGTATGGCTCAGAGTCGTGATTCTAGCGATTGGAGCTCTAACAATCATCCTATCAGTCTACGTCATCCTCAACATGTCAGTAGGGCAGAGTATCCTTGCAGCCATCCTAGCGTTCGCTCTGCTCCTGTTGGGAATGAGAAACATCGTACACGGATTCACCGGCCACCACCCGGTCGCGACCCCAATCGAGCCCGCTGTAACTGCGGTCTGATAGGAATCTCCGGAAGCTAGTTCTTGGAATAACCTGTCGAGGTCCTTGATTTCACCATAGTGGGGTGAAGTCTTTCATTGTTCCGCCTGTGTATGAGAATGTCACAGTATCTACTGGTAAACTGGAGTCTAGCAGATTTGCTGTTGCAGTAACTCCCTGGTAGGGCCGCCCGCCCCAGCGGTAGTTCCCTTTCCAGTAGGAGAAGTCTCCCTGCACGATGCTGGCGCTTTCCATTGCTCGCCACGACCCGTGGTATTGGAACGAGGGGTAGAACATGCTCACACTCCAGCCTGACACGGGTGTCTTGCTGGCTACGCCGAACTGGTAGAGGAACGCGGACCCTTGGGGAATGGTCGAGGCTGGGCCACCTGATAAGCCGATGTCAAAGTACGTCCCGAGTCTCGGGTCTGGAAGATAGCTTCCATACAAGGTCCAGGGTACGCCTGTCGTGTTGTAGTACCAGTTGACGACTTGTCGGGGCTGGCTGTTAACAGTCACTGGTTCCCACATCATTCGTAGATAGATGGGGCTGGAAATGTTCTGTGGATTGACTGTGACCTGTGAGTGATACCAGAGATGTTCCCACATGTAGCCGCCACAGTTAGCGTTGCTATCACATGTCTCCCATGATGATCCTGAAACTATCATGCTCCTATTCTGTAGTAGGAAGACGTCGGCCCTCCATCCAAAATCCCAGCCATCAATACAACAGTTAGGCGACTGGACTCCCATACCGGCCATCAAGAAATTGTCAGGAGCCAAAAGGCGCGGATTAGCCATTGAGATGCTCACCCCAATCTCGACACAGCAGATCCTGTACTGGATCGAGTTATAGTAAGCCCCAACGTACGGGTAGAAAGGCTGGCCGAGAGTAAGGTCTCCGGGACTTGGAGAGAGAGAAGAAGCATAGAGAACACTTGGGTCCCAGAAGTCACGGGCGACAAGCGTCCATAAACAAGAAGTCAAAACTAGAGCAAGTCCGACTCGCCTAAAGTCCTCAATCCTGATTCCGCCAAGCCAACCCGAGATCCTGGGCAAAGCTAACTGCGGGGGCAGGCCTAATTCGGTAATACCCCCCACTAACGCCAAGAGTGTCCACGCTGGAATGAGAAGGTAGAGTAGGCTCCGATCGCACCCGGGACACTCAGGCGTCCAGAAGAATGCGGATATGAAGAGTAGCGAGACAGGTCCGGAAGCCGCGCCTATCTTCAGTGATCGTCCCATGCGCGCTGCTAGTATTCCTGTCGCAATCTGGGGCACTCCTATGAGTAATACTGTTTGAAAAACCAGGAGTAACGGTAGGTATGTAACGCCGGAGAACCATGCGCCGAGAGGATACCATGTCATTACCATGGTCAGAACTATTCCGCTGAGGAGAGCCATCGCTGGGCGTATTTTCCGATTGATCGCCTCAGCCTTTGATGCCGCCTTTACGAGAACTGGTGAGGCTCCGTAGCAGAACATGATCCCGGCGAGCCTGAGCCCCACTAGACCATCCGGTCCGGAATAGTAGCATTCTGGCTGCCAGACTCCTCCCGGTCCATAGACTGGGCAGGCCGCATAGAACAGAACCCAGACCAGGAGAGCGTTCAGTGCGATCTGGACGACTGCCCATCGCGGACGGAGAAGATAAGCAACTACGATTCCCCAGACCGCAAACGACGCCAGATCGACAAAGAGTCTGTATCCTGAGAGATTGTAGTACCAGTCAGGGTTATGCGTCAGGTGAAAATAAAAATCTGTCTTCTCGAAGAGGACGGGAGGTATCCACGGAAAAATAGCTAGTAGGACGGCTCGGAGAATGTTTTTGGGAGTGGACCGGGAGAAATCAGTCATCCAATCGACAGAATAGGGTTCAGCGCTTTTGGGTCTTGCCCCTTGTCAAAGGCGGACTATTCTCCTAAGAATAATGCCTCACGTAATAATTCGAGGAGTGGGTTGGGTCGTTTTATTGTGAGAATAGTGCGGGGTCCAGCTTCTGATATGTCGACTGGTACGCTTGGATGAGGGCAAGGTTCACCCGGACCACATTCACATACGGGTCGCCAAAAAACCCTAACGTCCGTTCTATGTATTGACTAACAAGGCTAGAGAGTTCAGGTTGCGTAATATTTGTTACGCGCGATATTCGTTGTGTTTGAAAGAGTGCATCCTCAAGGGTGATGTCCGGGTCCACGCCAGAAGCTGACAGCGTCGCGTTTCGGGAATGGAAAAAGAATGGCTGAGAGAAGTTTTGAGCGATAAGATACGAGCCTACTGCCCTTCCGTTGTTTCCGCTAAGATGAGCTACAGAGCCATTCGCTTGATCGTGTAGCAGGACTTGAGCAAACCCTGTTACCAACAGTGGGAAGACCAGGCCGCAGAGTAGCATTGAGACAATTGCCAGCCTGAGAGCGGGTCCATAGTTTCGTTTGACTTCTTTCCTGATGCTCAACTTGATCCTATCCTCCTACCGATAATAGTGCGATGTCGATGAGCTTGATTCCTATGAAGGGCACAATGATCCCTCCGGCTCCGTAGATGAGCGCGTTCTTGATGAAGAGACCCATCGTGCTGGTGGGCTTGAACCGAATTCCCTTCATAGCGAGTGGGATTAGGAGAGGGATGATGGCTGCGTTGAAGATGAGGGCTGAGAGGACTGCGGTATTCAGTCCGAGTCCGAGAATATTCAGAGCCTTCAGTTCTGGATGGGTAGTTGCGAACATTACGGGAACTATCGCGAAATACTTCGCCACATCGTTGGCGATGCTGAACGTCGTCACTGCGCCGCGGGTCATGAGCAATTGTTTTCCCAGCATGACCACCTCGATTATCTTGGCCGGGTTGGACTCTAAGTCTACCATGTTAGCAGCTTCCTTCGCTGCTTGAGTTCCAGAATTCATCGCCAGACCCACATCAGCTACGGCCAACGCGGGTGCGTCATTCGTCCCATCCCCGATCATCGCAACGACACGAGTCTCAGCCTGCTCTCTCGTCACGATGTCGTACTTGTCTTCAGGCTTCGCCTCCGGCCTGTACTCGTCAATCCCCACTTCGCCAGCGATACTCTTCGCCGTTAGAGGCTGGTCCCCAGTCAACATGACAGGCCGAATGCCCATCACCCTGACCGACAGAATCTTCTCCCTGATACCCGGCTTCAGAACATCCTTGAGCCTGATAACTCCGATAACCTCCCTGTTCCTCGTCACAGCCAGCGGTGTATCTCCCTGGCTCGAGATCCCATCCACTAGCGCGTCGAAGTTTGATGGGATGGAGCGCGCGATCTTCTTGATCGCGTCGGGAGCACCCTTGATTATCTCAATCTCATCCTCTCCGATTACGGACCCGGCTTCCTGGTGAGCCTCAAACTTTCTCCGCAGCCTCCCCCGTTCACGCCCTGACTTGTCTCCTTTGGGAAGCATGAATCCGGTGCCCTGAGATATCTTGACACCACTAGTCCGGGTGCTCGCGGAAAACTCGTACACTTCAGAAACCCCTAACGCGTTCAATTCTCTAGGAACGAAGCCGTCCTCGTAGGCGAGTCGTATCAGACTC
>Ga0209237_1001005_pt1 | contig 16484 bp, 15 predicted proteins | sample GraSoi013_1_40cm_2_FD_185820 | JGI IMG/M metagenome (GOLD analysis project Ga0209237, IMG submission 185820) | Grasslands soil microbial communities from the Angelo Coastal Reserve, California, USA - Sample 10_02_2013_1_40cm (SPAdes) (version 2) | ecosystem: Environmental > Terrestrial > Soil >... | reverse complement strand
CGATGTGCTCACATTTCCTTTAACGGAGCGAGGTATGTAAACGATCGTGGGCGCGTCGCCTGGTTTGCCTTGCGCATGAAGCGAGAAGGCGCCGGTGGTCGCGTCGTAGTGGTAGCCGAGGTGGTGATCGGCGGAAGCGCGGGGATAGACGCGCGACAGCAAGGCCTCGCGGGCACTGCGCAGGCACCCGCTCGAGTGCTGCGGCGAGTGGTCGCTGCAGTCGATCCCCCTGAACATTCCCCACGAAGCGCTCCCGCAGTTTTCCATCCAGGTCCAGAAGGCGAAGCCGACCAAGTGACGTTCCTGCTCGAGCAACTGGTTGGTGAGCAGGAGCGAATCCCACTCGGGCGAGCTGCCGAACTCGGCCACGAACAGCGCCGCGCCGATCGCCTTCGCCTCGCGTTCGGCCAGCGAGTAGCTCTGGTCGTAGCCTCCCCATGGATAGCCGGCGTGGTCCGGCATCTGCTTGGCCAGGGCATCGAAGGTGTAGATGTGCGTGTACGCGTGCAGCGAGAGGACGAGGTTTGGGTATGAGCTTACTGGCAGGCCGAGATGGGTCGGGAAGTCGGTGACCTCGCGGAGCAACCCGGTGTCAAGGAAGACCAGGTGCCGCCGGTCGTGGACGCCCAGGTCTCGATACCCGCACACGGCCGGCATATAGAAGCCGTTCCAGCACGGGAGTCCGTCGCCGGCGCCGGTGATCGCGTCGATCACACGCCTATAGAAAGGAAAGAGAAGCAGGTCTTCGAAGCCCGGCGGAAGGTTCCAGCCCGGCCAGGGCTCGTTGAAGACGCCGTAACCGGCCACGGTGGTGTCGCCTTTGAAGCGCTGAGCCAGATACGCGACGGTCGCGATGTACTCGTCCTGAATACCGTTGCGGTTGTACCAGAAGTTGGAGTTGGCCTCGAGCACGGCGGGGTTGACCTCGCGTTGGCTGAGATAGGCCTGGGAGTGAAATCCATCGGTGATCGTCGCCCACGCCGGCGCCCCCGTGTAATAGCGGAGGTTTGCCGTTCCATCCGCCGGCGCGCCGACGTACCTGGAGTAGGCGTTCTGATGCATGTCGAGGATCACGTACATCCCCTGGCCGCGGGCCCAGCCTACGACCTGCGCGATGCGCTCCAGGTACGTCTCGCTGAACCGTCCTCGCTGCGGCTCTAGCAGGCTCCACGAAAGTGGCAGGCGCACCGAGTTGAATCCGAGGGTCGCCATCTTCGCGATGTCGTCCTGGCAGAGTGGCGGCACCGGCATCTCGGCGGCGTTGGCCGGACAGAAACCATCCTGGTAGTCCTGCCGGTCGATTGGGTAGAAGGCGGGAGGGTCGGGCCGAGAAGGATTGCCGCCGTACCAGAAGTCGATCAGGCCCCCGGGGATGGCGCCGTGGAGAAGGACGAGACGGCCCTGGTCGTCTGCGATGTAGGGCATACCGCCATCCGGATGCTCCACGTGCAGCCACGGCAACGCGCCCTGTGGGGCGGGCCCGGACACCGTTGGTGGTGGCGTGAGCCTGACGATCATGGAAACCAGGAATGCGCCTGGATACGTAAAGGTCGCGAGCGCCAAAACAAGCAAAGCTGCCAGCACGCGCCAGCGATCGAGGCGCGAGCTCACGAGGCTAGCAACCAGTAGACGGCGCCGAGAACCAGAGTTGCGAACCCGGTCAAGCCCGCGATGAGTCCCAGCGCCGCCGAAGCGGTACCGCTGAGCTCGCCGTTCGACGCCCGGATGCGGCCGAGCGAGCGGGCGCCCGTCCAGATCGCGAACGGCGCAATGATGCCGAAGGGTAGGCAGAGGAGCCCGAGTACGAGCGCTCGCGTCGCCGAGCGGTCTCTCATCTGGCCCGAGGCTTAGTGCATCACCAGAACGATCCGTCTGCCAGGAGGATGTAGAGGATGGGCCCTACGCCCCAGAAGAAGGTGATGATGATCCACAGGACCTTCTTCAGGCCGCTCATCTCGGCCCGCCCGACTATGTTGACGACGCAGAGCACCCAGGCTATCGGGTGCAGAAAGATCGCAAGCAGGATCTCAACGACAAGTTTCATCAACATCCCCCACGAATCCCGAGTGACCGGCTGCTAGACGCATAGCATGCCGCAGGAAAAAGAAAGAGGCGCGGGCCCTGCCACGCGCCTCACAGCGAACAATGATTGCCGGCGCCGCTAGGTTCCGTCCGTCCAGGTCATCCTTCCCACCTCCACCTGTGGCTATGAACTCGAGGCTTCGGCCGCCTCACAAGCCTTGACTTGCTTCTTTTCGGTCTTGTCTTCCGCGTGCTTGGCAGACTTCTCTGACGCGTCCTCGGTCTTGTCTGCAGCCTTGCTCAGCTTCGCGCCCTTCTCCGAAGCGTCCTCGGTCCGAGCGGAGGTCTTTTCCGACGTGTCCTCGTCGGCTTCGGCGGCGTTGCAGGTGTCGTCTCTGGCCGATTCCGATTCAGCCTTGGACTCGGACTTGCTCGAGGCGATGGCGCTCACGCATTTGCCATGGACGCCATTCGGCCCGTGTGGACAGGTGACCCGAGCAGCGGATGCGACGGAGTCCCCATGCGAGTCAGGGTCAGTGAGAGTTGCTGCGCCGACGCTGGCGACGACGCCTGCTGTTCCGAGCGCCAAAACGAAGCCGGCTCCCACCAAGAGAAAGCGGACCTTGGACACCCAGAATTCCTCCAGAAAACGAGACTCTTCCTCTGTGGTCAAGAAGAACCAATCCGGCGCCCGATGTACCCAAATTGATTTGCCGCCTGCGCGCCTGTTTGAGTCACACTAAACAGGGTGTCCCTGGTTGTGCCCTTGACACGAGCTTTGAAGGTATGAGCAGCCGTAAGTTGAGCCGCATGCGGGTGGCGACCGGTGAGGTGCGCGTGGAGCGCGGCTTCGAAGCGGACAGCAGCCTGGCGGCACGCGAGCTGAGCTTTCTGGTCAGACTTGCCCAGGCCGCCGCCTCCACCCAGAAGCCGGATGAGCTTCTGGATCTGATCATCGAGGAGGCGACCTCGGCTATGGGCACCGACGTGTGCTCGCTCTACCTACTCACCCCACCGGGCCGTGAACTGCTCCTTACTGCGACCAACGGCCTCAACGAAAAGATGGTCGGCAAGGTCGTGATGCGGGTGGGCGAGGGGATAACCGGTTGGGTCGCCGAGTCGCGGCGACCGGCCGTGGTGCCCGACGTGAGCAAGGAGCCGCACTGGAAGTGGGTGCCGGGTCTCGACGAGGACCGCTTCCAGTCGATGCTGTCGGTGCCGATCGAGTCCGGTCCGCGGATGATCGGCGTCCTCAACGTTCAGACGGTCGACAAGCGAGTGTTCGATTCGGCGGACATCGACTTTCTGCTCGCCATTGCCGGGCAGGTTGCCGGCATCCTCGAGCGCAGCGAGCTGCAGCGCCGCATGGAGGTCCAGCTAGGCGAGATCCAGCTCTCGCATGACATCCACGAGCGATTCACCAGGCTCTCGCTTGAAGGCGCGGGCATCTCATCGATCCTGGAGGTCGTGGGCGCGCTGGCGGGCGGGCGCGCTGCCCTCTACTCGCACGACGGATATCGCGTGCGAGGTGTGGGTGAGGCATCGGACGGGATGCCGGCACGCATCCACGTGCCCATGCCGCTTGCCCAGGCCGGCGCGCGAGAGGTGCGCATCAACGCGGGCCGGCCGGCACGTCCGGTGGATATAGTGCCGGTACGCGCCGGCGCAGATCTGCTCGGGCTCCTTGCCGTCGGTGTAGATGCGCAGACGGTCGATTCCCACGGCCGGCGTAGGGCGCTCGAGCACGGTTCCACCGTGCTGGCGTTGGAGCTCTCCAAGGAGCGCGCGGCTGCGGAGGTCGAACGACGGTTGCGCGGCGACCTGGTCGAGGAGGTGCTCGCCGGGGGCCTTGAGGGGGACGAGGCGGAGCGGGTCGCCAGGCAGGCGGAGCGGCTCGGCCACCGGCTGCCCCATCGCGCCTGGGTGGTCGTGCTGGAGCCCGATGACGACCAGACCGAGGCGGCGCTCGCCGGTCGCGGGCAGCAAGATCGTCTGGACGCGGCCCTCAACGGGCTCATCAAGTCGCGGCTGCCCGGCGCGCTCACGCTGGTCCGCTCGTCGTCGGCCGTCTTCTTGATCCCTGACGAGATCGCAGCGGACCTTCCGGCGGTCGAAAAGCTGGCCGGGCAGGTTCTTGCCGGCGCCGCGCCGGTGATGAAACCTGGCACCGCGTCGGTGGGCATTGGCAATATCGCCAACTCGGTCGGCGAGCTGGCCCGATCTCACCTGGAGGCGCGCCAGGCACTCAGGCTGACGCGTCGCGCGGGCGGGCGAGGACGTGTCGCCTCTTACCGGTCGCTTGGTGCTTTTCGTCTTCTGCTCGAGGTTCAGAGTCCCGATGCCCTCCGCCGTTTTGTCGAGGAGCTGCTGGGCACCCTGCTGAAATACGCGCAGTCGCGGGATACGCCGCTGCTCGAAACCCTCGAAGCCCTGTCGGCCGCGCGCTGGGTGCGCCGCGCCGCCGCGCGCCAGCTCGGCATCCACATCAACTCGATGAGCTATCGGGTCGAGAGGATCCAGGCGCTCACGGGTTTGCAGCTGGACGACCCCGAGACGCGGGTCGCGATCTCGATCGCCCTCCGCGCCCGCGCGATGCTCGGAATGTAGGGACATATGAGGGAAAACCCCGAATCGTTTCCCTCATCGCGCGTCGGCTTCGCCGAGGCGCTGCTCCCATTCCGGTATATGGATGGGCTGTTTTTTAGAAGGGAACTCCCAGCGACGTTTGGGCGCAATTAGGAACGCGGTGTTGCGGCCGTGGTAAACCCGGCCGCCCCGACCACGCGGAAACGGAAAGGGCCCCGGTGTGACCCGAAGCCCTTTCTGGAGGGTGGTTCCTAGTCTGGTTAGACGTCGCTGTAGAGCATGAACTCCCACGGGTGCGGCCGGAGCGCGATCGGGTCGACCTCTCGCTTGCGCTTGTAGTCGATCCAGGTGTCAACGACGTCCTTCGTGAACACCCCGCCCTCGGTCAGGAAGGCGTGGTCCTTTTCGAGCGCGTCCAGCGACTCGCCGAGCGATCCGGGCACTGACTTGATCTTTGCCTTCTCCTCGCCGTCGAGCTCGTAGATGTCCTTGTCGACAGGCTCCGGCGGCATGATCTTGTGCTTGATGCCGTCCAGGCCAGCCATCAGGCATGCTGCGAACGCGAGGTAGGGGTTGGCGGCAGGGTCGGGCGAGCGGAACTCGACTCGCTTGGCCTTCGGGTTGGTCGTGTACATGGGGATGCGCACGCACGCCGAGCGGTTCCGCTTCGAATAAACGAGGTTGATCGGCGCCTCGTAGCCCGGCACCAGGCGTCGGTACGAGTTGGTGGTCGGCGCGCAGAGGGCGAGCAGCGCCGGTGCGTGCTTCAAGAGACCGCCGATGTAATAGACGGCGGTCTGGCTGAGACCCGCATAACCACTCTTGTCGGCGAAAAGGTTCTCACCGTCCTTCCACAGGCTCTGGTGCACGTGCATCCCGGAACCGTTGTCCATGAAGAGTGGCTTCGGCATGAACGTGGCCACGTAACCATGCTGCGCGGCGACGTTCTTGATGACGTACTTGTAGACCATCATCTTGTCGCCCATCTTGGTCAGGGTGTCGAAGCGCATGTCGATCTCGGCCTGGCCGGCGGTGCCGACCTCGTGGTGCTGCACCTCGACGGGCACGCCGGCTTCGATGAGCTTGAGCATGATCTCCGACCGAAGGTCCTGCAGCTTGTCGGTCGGCGGGACCGGGAAGTAGCCTTCCTTGTGCCGCGGCCGGAACGCAAGGTTGTTCTCAGAGTTCTTGCCCGAGTTCCAGATCCCTTCATCTGAGTCGATGTAGTAGTAACCGCAGAACGCGTTCTGGTCGAAGCGAAGGGAATTGAACAGGTAGAACTCCGCCTCGGGTCCCCAGTAGCTGACGTCGGCGATGCCCGATCGGCGCAGGTATTCCTCAGCCTTCCTGGCGATGAAGCGCGCATCGCGACTGTAGGGCTCGCGGGTGATCGGATCGACGACGTCGCAGATCAAGAACAAGGTCTTGTGTGAAAGGACCGGGTCGATCGTGGCGGAGTCGGGGTCGGGGACGAGCATCATGTCGCTCTCGTCGATCGACTGGAAGCCGCGGATGCTGGACCCGTCGAACCCGAGCCCCGTTTCGAAGCTGTCCTCCTCGAGCTCACCTAGCGGCAGGCTGAAATGCTGCCAGGTGCCAGGTAGATCGATGAAACGGACGTCGACCACCTCGACGCCCTCGGCCTTCGCGCGCTCGATCACCTCGCGCGGGCTGGTCTTACTACCGGTCTTCGTGTCGATCGCCATAAAGAAACACCCTCCTGAACCGATTGGCCTTGGATTTGACGGGCCCCGAAGGCATCGTAGGAATTCACGGCGACCTTGATCACGTAGGGCGCAGCCGAATCCGGAGCGCTCGGATACGTGTGATCCACACAAAGGGAGTTGTCCACAACCAGATGCGATCGTGCGGTGCGCACGAGCCGTACGCCCGGTCTTCGTGACGAACGCACGTTTCAGGCGTGGCATCGGGGCACCTAGCCTGACCTCAAGCCAGTGGCTATCAACCGGGAGGTGACGTATTTGTCGACGCGCAGCTCAAGTCTCAGTACGGCGCTGATGAAGCGCAAACCCATGCTCGTGATCGCCGCGGGATTCGCACTCCTCGCGGCCATCATCCCCATCGCGGTATTGGCGGATGACCAGACCGCGACCCAGGCTGCCGGCGTGGCCGCCGACACGGTCTGGGTGATCGTGACCGGATGTCTCGTGATGTTCATGCAGGCCGGGTTCGCGATGCTCGAGGTCGGCTTCAGCCGCATGAAGAACGTCGGCACGGTGGTCGCCAAGGTCGTCACCAACCTGAGTGTCAGCTCCATCGCCTACTGGGCGGTCGGGTTCGGCTTTGCCTTCGGCGCCGGCGGCATCTTCGCCGTCATCGGCGGCAGCGGCTTCTTCCCGACGTTCAGCCCTGGCTCGCAGTTGAACCTGCCGGCGATTGCGGCGAGCACGGCTCCGGCGGCAGCGAAGTGGTTCTTCGAATTCGTGTTCTGCGCGGTGTCTCTCGCCATCGTGTGGGGGACGATGATCGAGCGCACCAAGTTCATCGTCTACATCCTCTTCGGCATTCCGTTTGCAGCCTTCATCTATCCGCTCATCAGCCACCAGCTCTTCGGTGGCGGGTTCCTGATGGCAACGCTCGGCAGTCAGGACTTCGCAGGTTCCACGGTGGTGCACCTCACGGGCGCAACCGCAGGTTTGGCCGGGCTCCTGCTTCTCGGGCCGCGAATCGGCAAGTACGAAAAGGGCAGGTCAAACGCGATCCCCGGCCACAACATGCCGCTGGCCCAGCTCGGTGTGCTGATCCTGTGGTTCGGCTGGTTCGGATTCAACCCAGGTTCCACGCTCAACGCCACCAACCTTCACTTCGCCGACATCGTCGTGGTCACCAACCTCGCGGCGGCGGCCGGAGCGGTGGCGGCGCTGGCCACCATCTACTTCATCACGAAGACGATGGACGTCGGCATGATCGGCAACGGGGCTATCGCGGCGCTCGTCGCGATCACCGCGCCTTCAGGCTATGTCGAACCGTGGGCCGCGATTGTCATCGGCGCGGTTGCAGGAGTGATCGTGGTCGTGGGCGTGCTCGTCCTCGACAGGGTGCTCGACGATCCCGTGGGCGCGCTACCGGCGCACGGCCTGGCCGGCATTTGGGGCACGCTCAGCTGCGGCTTGTTCACCGTGCCTGCGCTGGCCAAGTTCAACGGCGTCGGCCAGGGCGGGCTCTTCTATACCGGCAGCTTCAACCAGCTGGGAGCCCAGGCGATCGCCGTGGCGGTTGCGTTCACCACCGTGTTCGTGCTGAGCTACGCGCTCTTCTGGATCATCAAGAAGACCGTCGGCCTCCGTGTCTCGGCACGGGAGGAGATGGAGGGCCTCGACATCAGCGAGCACGGCATGTGGGGATACCCGGAGTCGTTCATGCCCGTCCCGGGCGGCGTCTACCGGCAGCCCGACACACCGACTGTCAACCCGCATGGGGCGCCCGAACGGGTCGGAGCTCCGGCTCGCCATGAGGGCTCACCCGCATGAAGATGGTGGTTGCGATCATCCGACACGAGCGCCTGCAGGAAGTGCAGGACGTTCTCGACGAGTGTGGTGTGTCCGGGGTGACCGTGACGGAGGTCAAAGGCTGCGGCGCCCAGCGCGGCTACACCGAGAAATACCGCGGCGCCTCCGTCCACATCTCGCTGCGGCCCCGGCTCAAGGTTGAGGCGGTCATGCAGTCGGAGATAGTCAAGACAGTGGTCGACAAGCTGGCGGAAGCCGCTCGGACCGGCGACCACGGCGAGGTCGGCGACGGGAAGATTTTCGTCATCGGGGTCGAGGACGCGGTCCGCATCCGCACCGGCGAACACGGCCCGGAGACGGTGAGGCACGCAGAAAGAGCGATGTGGGGTCATTAGCCGGCCCCGGACTCGGAAACGAAAAAGGGGCGGCAGGATTTCCCTGACCGCCCCTTTTCATTAGTAACGTTTAGCTAGGCCGCTCCAGCTTGTGTGTTTGGCGCTTGCTCTGACGAAGGAACGTTCTTCTCGATCCACGCCTTGATGGGGGCTTTGCCGCCGGGGTAGCCGATCATCCTGTCGACCAGCTTGCCCTCCCGGAACAGACCCAGGGTCGGGATGCCCATGATGCCGTAGCGGATGGCGATCTCCTGGTTGATGTCCACGTCCAGCTTGCCGATCACCACCTTGCCGACGAGCTCGTCCGCAAGCTGCTCCACCGCCGGCGTCATCATCCGACAGGGGCCGCACCAATCGGCGTAGAAGTCCACCACGACGGGTTCGCTTGCCTGGAGCACATCGGCCTCGAAAGTCGGGCCGTCAAAGTGCTTCATGTTTTCCATGCCAGCTACAAGCCCTGGGCGGCGGTTCATATTCCGACCCCATACTGGGAGGCAGATGGCGACCGCCCAAGGCATCCGGCCCCAGTCTGCCTTCGACCAGGCCCTCCACCAGTTCGGGGCGCGCCTTTTCGAGGCCGCTCCGGGGCTCGTCACCTGGATCCTGCTCCTGGCCCCGGCCTGGATCCCGATCATCTTCCCGTGGCCGGGCGCTTTCGTGGTCGCCGCCGGGGTCCTGCTCTTCGACATCTACTGGCTGTTGCGATCCATGACGGTCATCACCGGCGTGTACAGCACGCTGTCCCAGATGCGCCGCGACATGAGGAGGGACTGGCTGGCGCTGTGCTACCAGGACCGGGCGGAGGGCCGTCACGATCCGCTCCAGTACATCCACCTGTGTGTGATCCCGACCTACACCGAGCCCTACCACGTCCTCGAGAAGACCGTCGAGGCGATCGTCGAGGCCAACTATCCACCCGACAAGAAAATGATCGGGATCATCACGCGCGAGACCGACAAGCCGGGCTGGGAGAACGTGGAGCGGCTGAAGGACAAGTTCGGCGACCGGCTCCGCGGCTTCTATCACATCAAGGACCCGCTCGAGCCGGGGATTGTCATCGGCAAGTCAGCGGCCATGAACTGGGGCGGGCGCTGGATGGTCCGCGTGCTGACCGAGGAAGGCTACGACCTCAACCAGATCCTGATCACCGATCTGGACTCCGACTATCGCGTCCATCCAGAGTACTTCGCCTGGATCAGCCAGCACCACGCGCGCGAGCCCTTGCGGGACTTCGTGATCTGGCAGCCGGTGCCGCTGTTCCACAACAACATCTGGCAGGTGCCGATGGCTGTTCGTGTGATGTCCGGGGCCACGTCCCAGTGGCAGATGTTCTTGCACTCGAGGCCTCACCGCCTGGTTGCATTCAGCAGCTACACATGCAGCCTCGAGTTCGTCCAACGCGCCGGCTACTGGGACAAGGACGTGATCCCCGAGGACTCGCGCTTCTACTGGAAAGCATTCTTTACTTTCGGCGAGCGGTTCTCGGTGAAGTCCGTCTACCTACCCCTGTACGGTGACTCACCGAACTCGCGCGACTACGCCTCGACGCACATGAGCCAGTACAACCAGATCAAGCGTTGGGCCTGGGGCATAACCGACGTGCCATACGTTTTGGCCCGGCTGTTCAAGCATCCGGAGATCCCGCTCGTGCTGCGGATTCGGCGCTTCATGAACCTGTTCCTCAATCACCTCAACTGGATCTTCCTGCCGTTGCTGCTGATGTTTGGGGCGTCGGTCCCGATCTGGGTCAGCCAGGACTTCGCGCTCACCGACCTGGGTCAGGCCCTGTGGTCGTGGTCGGGGATCCTGCTGTCGGTGACGCTCTCGACGGTGGTGTTCTTTCTGTTCTTCGAGGTGTTGATGCTGCCGCCAAAGCCGAAGGAGTGGCCGTTCTGGAAGAAGATCGGCGTTCACTTCCAGTACATGCTCTACCCGATCGTGGGCCTAGTGATGAGCGTGCTTCCGGCGCTGGAGGCGCACACGCGCCTCTTGCTTGGCCGCTACCTGGAGTATCGAGTGACAGAAAAAGTCTAGGTAGGGCTTAAGCTCCGCAAACCATGCCGGTGAGCGGCCATGGCACACAGAACAGCGGCCCGGCAAGGGCCCACAGCTCCAGCAGGGCGACGACGGCCAACCCGATCACGAAGGCGGCCCCTGTGTAGATGTTGCGGCCGGGGACCGGCCAGCTCTTCCAGCGCAGCCGCTTGGCGAGTCGAGGCCCCGCGATGGCGTCTATGAACGGAAAGACCAGCAGCACCGTGACTATGAGCGGCGGTACGACCCCGAACATGATCAACTCGGGCCCGAGCTTGAGCAGCTGGAACAGGAACAGGAAGTACCAGTCGGGCCGCGGGATGGTCACGGTGCGGGGGTCAGCGGACACCTCGAGCTGAAGGTTCTTTTGCACGAAGAAGGCCAGCAGCCCGACCACGACGAGCATCAGAACGGCGATGATCGGGTACGGCCAGAAGTGGTCCGGGAAGAAGGGGTGCGTCTCGTCGTCGGGCATGTCGTCCGCCAGGTGGTGGCCGGCGTCGCCCATGAGGATGGGGAAGAGGGCGAGGCCGACGACGACCGGATAGAGGATGTGATCAGGGCCGATCGGCAGACGCTTGTAGTCTGGCTCCAGGTTGTGCCCGTGCGATTCGACCTCGATCACGGGGACCTGGGTCTCGGCAGTGGCCGCGCCTGGGCCCTTCTTCACCAGGCCTTGATCACCCATCACATCGGCTCCGAGATTCCATGCGCGCGGATGAACCGGAAATGGATATACATCAAAAGGACGATGAGAGCGGGAAGCAGGAACACGTGGATGGTGAAGAAGCGCTGAAGCGTCGGCGGTCCGACCACGGCACCGCCCTGCAGTATCTCCTTGATAAAGGTGCCGAGCTGGACGGGCGGCAAAGAGCCGGCGAGCTTGATGGTGACCTCGGTGGCGAAGTAGGCTTTGGTGTCCCACGGCAGCAGGTAGCCGGTGAGTGAGAACGCCAGGATTAGTAGGAACATGGTCACGCCGACAATCCAGTTCAGCTCCCGCGGCGCCCGGTACGAGCCGGTCCAGTAGACCCTGGCCATGTGCAGGATCACCATGATGATCAAAAGGTTGGCGCCCCAGAAGTGGGTGCCGCGGATCAGCCAGCCCAGGAACACGGTGCTCTGGATGAAGTTGACACTCGTGTATGCGGGGGCGGGGGTTCCGCTCGCGTCAGGGACGTAATACAGCGCGAGAAGGATGCCGGTAAGCAGCTGCAGGACTATGAGGATGAATACCATCCCGCCGAAGCAGTAGTAGAAGGCGTTGGCGAAGTTCGGAACGCGTTGGTAGAGGGCCTCATCGACGGCCTTTGTGAACGGGTATCGCTCATCGAGCCACTCCACCACCGCCAGCTGGATGTCGCGGGGGTGTGGAATCGCCATCTCTTCCCTCTAGAACCCCAGGATTAGTCCGTCTACGACGATCGTCTTGGGATTGTCCCCTGCCTTCCAGCTGAGATCCGAAAGGGGGGCGGGCGCGGGTCCGTGCAGGACCGTGCCGTCAAGGTGAAACCGGGAGCCGTGGCACGGACAGTCGAATGTCTTGTCGGTCGTGTTGAACCCGATCGGGCAGCCGAGGTGCGAGCAGTTGATCGCGAATACGTGTGTGCTGCCCTTCTCGTCCTTGACCGCGAACCCGCCGAACGCAAGGTCGCCCGCTCCGTTGTCGCCTCCTCCGTTGGCCATGATGAAGGCCGAGTTGGGGCTGGTAGGAGCGTCGAACTTGACGGCGTCCCCCGGCGACAGCTCAGTCATCGCCTTGTCCAGAGTGATCGGTATGGCCGTCTTCTTCTGGCCCTTCGGAGGAGCCGGCCAGAGAAAGACCAGGATGGGCGCCAACCCGACGACCACCGTCGAGGTCAAGAGACTGGCGATCCACCACCCGATGAACGTCCGGCGGGTGAACTTCCGCGGCGTGGAATCTGCCATCCGACCCGAATTCTAGCGGCCCTTCACGCCCGGGAGTAGGGGGGCAAACCGATCGCATCGCGCACCTCGACCATGGTGTGTGCGGCGACATCCTGGGCGCGCTCGGCTCCGGCTTTCAGGACGGCGTCGATCCGTTCGCGAGTCAGGCCGGCCCTCAGCTCGCGGAACGGCGCGAAGCGCTCGATGATGCGCTCGGCGAGAAGCTTCTTTTTGTCCTGACACCCGATCTGGGCCTTCCGGCAGAGATCCCAGTAATGCTCCCAGTCGTCGAAGAACAGCTTGTAGAAGGCGCAGACGTTGCAGGTGCGCGGATGTCCGGGCTGCGTCTTGTAGATGCGCTTGGTGTCGGTCACCATGCTCATGACCTGTTTCCGGATCACCTCCGGCGCGTCGGTGACGCCGATGATGTTGTTCAAACTCTTCGACATCTTCGTCTTGCCATCCGTGCCCTTGATGATCGGGGCTTCGGGGTTGAGGACGATCTGTGGCTCGGGGAAGACCGGGCGGTAAATGCGATTGAACCGGCGTGTGATCTCGCGCGTGAGCTCGAGGTGCGGGGCCTGGTCCCGACCCACCGGGACGACGTCGCCCTTGACGATGATGATGTCCGCGCTCTGAAGGACGGGATACTCGAACAATCCGAGGTTCACGTTGTCGGGCTGCTCGCGCACCTTGTCTTTGAATGTCGGCACCCGCTGCACCCAGCTCAGCGGTGTGACCATGGCGAGCAGGAGGGTGAGTTCCGCGACCATCGGGATCGACGACTGCCGGTAGATGACGGTCCGATCCGGGTCGACCCCGATGGCGATCAGGTCCATCACCATCTCGTAGAGGTCGTCCGTGAACTCGCGGGCGTTGGGCTTGGTGGTCAGCGTGTGGTAGTCGGCAACGAAGATGTATGACTCGTAGTCGTCCTGCAGGCGAACGTAGTTAACGCCCGCGCCGAGGTAGTTGCCGATGTGGAAGCGGCCGGTGACCCGGATTCCGCTCAGCGATCGCTTCCGGCCCGTCATGTGAGCGAGAAGTGTATTTGACGCGGGATCACGGCCCGTGACCGGGCGTTAGCATTGCCGCAAATTGCCGGACCCCGACCGAGTACCTGAAGTTCCCATCGCGACCGCCGGGCTGGGCTCGCGAGCTCTCCGCAACACAGTTCTCGTGCTGGCGGCCAAAGTGGTCGCGCGCCTGATCGCGCTCGTGACCGTCATAGCGACGCTCAGGTACCTCACGCCCGCGCCATATGGAACGTTCACCACCCTCGTCAACTACGCCGCGATCGTTAGCGTGGTCCTCGATCTCGGCTTCAACGTGCTCTACGTTCGCGAGGGCGCGCGCCATCCCGCCGAGATCCAGCGCTACCTGCGCAACGTCATGTCTCTGCGCGTCGTGATGGCCGTCGGCAGCTTCGTGATCCTGGCTGTCGCCCTCGCGCTCGCCGGTCACGGCCTCAGCAGCCTCTTGGTGCCGGGGTTCGTACTCATGGTCCTGACGTCTTACTCGAGCCTGCTGCGCAACACGCTGTACGCGGTTCAGCGTCTCGGCTTCGAGGCCATCGCCGTCGTGCTGGAGAGCGCGGTCCTGCTGGCGCTCGTGATCATCGGCATCAAGATCCACGCCAGTGTCACGTACTTCGTTTGGGCTTATGCCGCGCAGTACGGGTTCAGCTGCGTCTACTTCGCGATCGTGCTGTGGCGGCAGAAAATCGCGACCATCGGCTGGAGGTTCGAGCCCCAGCTGCTCCGAGCATGGTTCTTCCAGGGCCTCCCGTTCGCCCTCACGTTCGTGCTGACCATCCTTTATTTCAAGGTCGACCAGCCGATCCTGTACGCGATCCGCGGCCCCGAAGAAGCGGGTTGGTACGCGGCGGCATACAAGCCTTTCGAAGCGCTGCTGTTCATCCCGATGACGTTGCTATCGGTTGTCTTTCCCGTCCTTTCCGTCTACTTCCGCGAGAGGCCGACGGAGCTGGCCGACGCGGTGAGCCGGTTCTTCAAGGCGCTGCTCGTGATCGGGTGGCCGGTCGCGGTCGGCCTGTTCATGCTCGCGCACCCGCTCACCAAGATGTTCCTCTACCCGAATTCAGAACCGGCCCTGCGCATCCTCTCGGTGGCGCTTGCGATCGGCTTCGTCAACAACTCCTTCATCGGCGCGCTGAGCGCGTCCGACCGGCAGACGTCTTTCACGTGGGCCGCCGGCTGGAGCCTGATCGCCAACGTGGCGCTCAACTTGATTCTGATCCCGTTCTTCGGCTACATCGGCGCGAGCTGGGCCACCGTGCTCACAGAGGTCGTGCTCGGTGCGGCGGGTTGGATCTTGACCGCGCGCCACATCGGTCGTATCCCTGTTTTACGGATGAGCTGGCGCACCCTAATCGCGGGCCTGGTCATGGGCGCGGTTCTGTTCCCGGTGCGCAACCTCGACGGTGTGCAGATCGTCATCCCGATCCTGCTCGGCGCCGCGGTCTACGGCGGCGCGGCCCTGCTGCTGCGGGCGGTCACCGCCGATGAGATCGCGTTTGCACGGAGAGCACTGGCTTTAGCCAGGTGACCCAGAGACCGGTCCTGCTCAAGCCCCGCGGCGCCGCGCAGCCCGTGCCGTGGGAGGAGATCGCGGTCGACGCCCCTGAGGTCGGCCCCCGCACGAAGCTTGATGACGCGCAGTTCGTCGCCCTGGACGTGGAGACGACGGGCAACGCGCCGTTCCTCGTCCTCGAAATCGGCGCCGAGCGATTCAAACTGGACGGCCCTCTCTCTTTCTTCGACACGCTGGTCGACTGCCGCGCACCCATCAACCCCTATGCGAAACGGCGTCACCACATCGACCGCTCGATGCTGATCGGGGCGCCCGAGTTCAGGGACGCCCGCCGGGCATTCCTCCGTTTCGCGCAAGGCGCGGTGCTCGTCGAGCACAGTCACGATGCGTTCGACACCTGGCTCGTCGGTCGCGGTCTGGAAAGCCCGCTCGAGCATCCGATCATCGACACCTCGGGGCTGGCGCGGCTCGTCCTGGACCTGCCCAAAGGCCAGACGCCCGGGCTCGCTACGCTCGTGCAGGAGCTGGCGCTGGACATCACCCCCGCGCACGCGGCACTCGATGATGCGCGGGCGACGGCCATGGTGTTTCGAGCGCTGATCGCACGCGCTCGTGACGCTCTTGGATGGCAATCGGTGGGCGACGTTCTCGCCGCGCTGCCACCGCGCCCGGTCGTCGACCGGACGCCGCCTAATCGAAGAGCGTCAGCTGAAGATCGGGCTCAGGGTGCTCGAGGCCAGACAGCCCAACCCCGATCAGGCGCACCGGCCGCGACTCGACGTGCGACTTCTCCAGCGCCGACCGGGCGGCGCGGAAGATCGTCTCCACGTCGTCGGTCGGGCTCGTCCGGCTCACCTGGCGGCTCACCAACCGGAAGTCAGGGAGCTTGAGCTTCACGTAGATCGTGCGGGCGCGCACCCCCTCGGCCTGCAGGCGCTCCACCACACGATCGGTGAGATCGCGCAGGGCTTTGTCGAGCTGTCCTCGATCACTGACGTCATTCTCGAATGTCGTCTCCGCGGAGATCGTCTTGGCGGGCTTGCTGCCATCCACCGGCGCGCGGTCGCGTCCCTGCGCCATCCGCTGCAGCACCGCGCCCCCAACACCCAGGGCCTGGACGAGCCGCTGCGTCTCGTACGCCGCGAGCTCACCGGCGGTGCGCACCCCCATCGCATGCAAACGCTCCTCCGTCTTGGGGCCGATGCCGGGAATCGCGCCGACGGGGAGAGGGGCGAGAAAGTTGGCCTCGGTTCCTGGCGGGACCAGCACCAGCCCGTCCGGCTTTCGCGTGCCGCTCGCAACCTTCGCGACGAGCTTGGACGTGGCGGCGCCCACCGATGCGGTGAGCCCGATCTCGGTGTGAATCTGAAACTTGATACGACGCGCAACCTCCTCGGCATTGGACGTGCCATGGCGGGTGCGGGCGGTGACATCGAGGTATGCCTCGTCCAGGCTGATGCCTTCGACCAGCTCTGGGGACGTGAACCGCCGGAAGATCTGATGAATCAGGCGGCTG
>Ga0209237_1001004_pt1 | contig 16488 bp, 22 predicted proteins | sample GraSoi013_1_40cm_2_FD_185820 | JGI IMG/M metagenome (GOLD analysis project Ga0209237, IMG submission 185820) | Grasslands soil microbial communities from the Angelo Coastal Reserve, California, USA - Sample 10_02_2013_1_40cm (SPAdes) (version 2) | ecosystem: Environmental > Terrestrial > Soil >... | reverse complement strand
GGAGGGAGCGTTGCAGTTCACCTTGAGAAGCACTTACTCAACGGACATCATCGCCTCGGTGGCTTACCTCGGTGACTGGACCGGAGATACAAACCAACTCATGCATGCCAACGGCACGAAGCACGTCACTGTCACATGGGGCCCAGGAATGATGCAGCCAATCCAGGTCACTGCGTGTCCCAATGTGAGCGTAACGATCTGGCGGGTCGTGCAATTGTTGATGACATGCCCGAATCCCCCATGCGATGACGGAACGACTTCCGTCCAACCATAGTCGGTGATTCGATGGTGGACTTCGTGAAGGTGGGTGCAGTGCTGACCTTCGTCGGTTTCCTCTCAGTTGGTTCCGGGGTTCTCTATGCTGCGTTGTCTTCACCAGCGACGCTCGAACAAGCGCAAGCCTTGGGGAAGAATTCGGGGGTTCTCCAGGGCTTGGGTTGGATCATCGCAGGAATCGGACTCTACCTCGCCCTCTTTGGATCCGCAAAGAGCGACACGGCAATTGACACCAAGTCCGAGATACTTCTTGGAAGGTTGCCGCTTCGCAAGTCGAAATTCGTGTGCGAGAAATGCGGCGGCGATGTCTCCAAGGAAACGACGAGGTGTCCTCATTGCGGTTCGCCGCTTGAGGAGTAACTCGTTCCGCTCCTTTCGCTGGGACACCCAATGCCTAATTCCTTGCGGGCACGAGCTTGGTTCTGAGGCCGTCTTCCACCGCGAAACCATGATGAGGCGCGCTCAACGGTTTCCGGCCTCTCTATCCCGTTCCATTCTTGCCCAATACTCCTCGAAGAGCTTGTCATCAGTGCCGACCTGTTTCCGAATGTCGAGGGCAAGCTGGCGGTCGGACCCTATCTTGGCCACTTTCTTGAGCGTCCACGTGTAGTACGCGAGCGCAACTTGAACAATCCATGTCGCCAGAAGTGCGACGGACGTCTCAAGATCCATGAGTCCCCATCATCACCCATGAGGATAAACCTCAGCTGTCACCTTTCGTTCGAATCATGAAGGGAAGGTGCTCGCCGTTTCGAGCGGGCGTTGGCGGGGAACGAGGGCTGTAACGAAATAATCCGAACAGGAGGGGGCGTACAGCGGCCCCCTGGTCCTTCCGTCGCTCCATGAGGAAGAGGGCGAACCCGACGCGCATAGGTGCCGCAGGGCAAATCGCCGGCCGATTGCGACCCTAAGGGGTACCAGCTTAGCCCTCGGGCCAATTCCCGGTGGTCAGGTCCAACGTCTGGATGGCTGCGATCTGTGTCTTCGGGACGACCCTGACATGGAACCGATCATAGGAGTACAACTCCGAGATTCGGATGGACTCGGAATCCTCTCCCAGGAAAACCCCGACGAGGACCTTCAAGACTCCGCGCTGAAGCCTGATCCGAACGAGCTTGCCGGCGAACTGGCCCGCGTCGCCCTCATACATCGGATTCGCCCAGGAACGGATGGTGATTACCAGGCATCAATCCTCATGGACCGCGAGAAATCCGAAATCCCGACGATGCACCGCACGACCGGGGGCAGGGACGCAAAGCGGAAATGAAAAGCCCGAGATGACGGGGCGATGTCGGGCAAGAGCTCCGGAGTTCGCCTCCGTCCCGCGACCCGGCAGGACATCCCCGCTATCGTGATGATATCGAATTCTTCGGTAGACGAGGCGAAGGATATTGGATTCGGCACGCCGCGGTCCGAGTTAGTTTTCAGTGATGAGGATCGGCTGTCAGCCGCCTGGGAGGATCCGAACTTCGTGCGGGAAGAGGAGGTTTGGTTGGCCGATATCGATGGTCGCGTCGTCGGCTATGTGACGGTCCAGGATCGGGGCGAAGCGCTGGAGTTGATCAATATCGATGTTCCTCGAATTCTCCAGGGTCGAGGGATCGGCACCCGAATGGTTCGACTCGTCGAGGACCGGGCCCGGAGAGAAGGCAAGCGGTCCGTCACGCTGGGAACGAGTCGGAATGCGGCTGGGGTGGCCTGGAAGTCGTTGCCGTGGTGGCAATCTCGCGGCTATCGCATCACCGGCGAGGAGGAGAACGATTGGACCCGGTCCATCGGGGCGGGGGTCCGGGAGATTCGGATGGAGAAGAAGATTTCTCAGACCACCGAGATCCTCTTGCGGGACGTGACGGAAACGGACCTCCCGATCTTCTTCGAGCACCAACGCGACCCGGCCGCCAATTTCATGGCCGCGTTCACGTCCCGTGACCCTGCCGACAGAGATGCTTTCGCCGCGCACTGGAAGCGAATACTCAACGACGACACCGTCGTCGTGAAGACAATCGTGTTCGAGGGGCGCGTGATAGGAAATGTCGCGAAGTTTGTGGATAGAGAATTCGGCAAGCCGGAAGTCACCTATTGGATCGGAAAGGAATATTGGGGAATGGGCTTTGCGACCAAGGCGCTCTCAAAGTTTCTGAGGGACATACAAGTACGCCCTATTTACGCCCGCGCGGCCAAGGACAACGTCGCCTCGATCCGAGTCATGGAGAAATGCGGGTTCGCCATCTCTGGATACGGCAAAGGATTTGCAAGCGCGCGCGGAAAAGAAATCGAGGAAGTCATCTTGGAACTGAGTGATTCCGCTGCTTCCTGACAATGTGTGTGTCCGTCCAATCACGCCGGCAAAACCGGGGACCGGGACGCACCCCGGAGACGCAGTTCTTCGTAGCCCCACAGAAAGAGCGCGAGCCAGAGGGTGAGGGACAAGAAAGCCGCCGTTAGACCGATTACCGCAACGCCATCGCTTTGCGTCGCCCTCCAGAGGACGGTGAGGCCCGAACTGATCGAGCCGATGACGAGCGCGACGACTCCGGCGGTGCGGGCTTGCCAAACGCCGACGCCCAAGAGAAGCCAGTAGAACGTCAGGCCGAGGGCAATCGCGAAGCCCACGTCGACAGCGCCGAGGGCCCCACGGAGGCCGGGGGCGTACACGAATCCGAGTACGACTCCCAACGAGGTCCGTATCAGCGCGCCAACAACCGAGGCGGCGAACCCAAGCCCCGCGAGGCCCATGAACCCTCGTTGGCTCGGCTCGACGTACGCGCGGTCTCGCCACACAATCAAGAACCCGACGATCAACACGGCCGCAGTCGCCCCCACAAGCAGCGCGCCACTCAGCGGAATCCAGAGCGTGTGGAGGCCTAAGTAGAATGACTCCTGCCCCCCTGGAACCGAAGCCGGCAACAGGTAGCCGACGTACTGGAAAACGAAGGAGAGGAAATGTAAGCCAATCGCGCCTGCGATGAACAGAAGTCCGATTCCGAAGCGCGAAGTTGAAGGCATGTTAAACCTCCCCGCCTTGAGCGAGGGAGAGCCTCTCAAACGATGAAAGTTACGTTTCGTCTGGAGGCCGGGTTGTCGGACCCTCCATCTCAGCTTCGTACTCGATCCCGATCGCGAAGCCGTCTGGTCGGCCATGAAGAGGTCGGCTCCTGTTGCTGAGGTAGTTGCCGACCAGCAGCGACTCGTACCTCTCACCGCGGATTGGTCCCCTCCGGGGGCGCGAAGAACACCAGGACCGCCAGATTCTCCAGGATATCGTGGAACCGGTGTTCGGCGCGGGCGGGGACGAACACGACGCTCCCTGGACGGACCTCGCGATCCTCTCCTCTCACCCGAATTCGCGCGCGGCCGCGAACGACGTAATAGACCTCATCCTCGGAGTGGACCGATTGCTTGTCTTCGCCGCCCCTGGGGAGTTCGTACAAGCCACAACTCATCGACGCGACCCGCAGGAACTCGAGGTATGCCTCGCCTCGTCGCCGGCGCGCCTCGAGGAGATCCGTGACTTCGTGAGCTTCCATCCAAAATGCCTCGCCACCGGGCAACGAGTCCTCGGATAAAGCCGCGTCGGCGAACGCAGTATCATTAAGTAGGCCGGCATATTGGCGAAGTTGTCCATGGCCGACAATTCATCCGACGAGGATCAAAAGAGACGGCAGACCCCGCCACCCGTTGAGTTCGTGCGGCCGTCGGAGGCCCAGGGACCGGCCCCTCCGCGAGACCAGCCTCCCGCGGCCTGGGTGCCGCGACCCGAGGAATTCGGTCAGCCGCCGCAGCAGCAGCCCTTCCCGCAAGCATGGCCGCAGGTTGCGCCAAGGACCGGACGACCCATCATCGGAGGCGTCCTCCTCATCCTTTCCGGATTGCTCGGGATGGTGAGCACGTACCTCATCTTCATCCGACCGCTGGCCCCCTCGGACGTCTCCGCAATTCAGAACATGACCGCGGGGGATCTGACGGCGAACGCGCTCCTCGTCTTCGCCGTCGTCTATGCGCAGGCCTTTGCGATCTTGGGCGGGATCATGGCCATCCAGCGGAAGAACTGGAAGCTCGCGGTCGTCTGCGGGGTCGCATCCCTGCTCAACTTCGGGTTTTTCCTGATCGGAACGTTCCTCGGCCTCGCCGGTCTCATCGCGATCATCACCGCCCGCCGAGACTTCATCGGCTAGATGGCGGCTAGTCCCGCGCGGGACCCCGGCGACGGATGAGGAACCGGCAGACGGGATCTCCGGCGACGACTCGGTGAGAGGTCTCGACATCCGCATGGATCAGGTTCTGAAACATTTCCCGCTCGACGCCGCATGCCTCCGGAAACATCTCCGCGACCGCCATGATCGGGCAGTTGTGCTCGAGCATCTCGACGACATTCTTCCGAGCGTTCCCCATCTCGGCCATGTAGCCGCCCTCGTCGCGGATCTTCACGAGCTCCCCGACTCGGTCTTTCAAACCCGAATCCGGAATCCGGTTGCGGTTCGCATCGAGGACCTCTTGCGCCCGTTGTTGGAGGAGCCGCACGACGGCGTCGCGCCCGAGCTTTTCCTCGATGAAATTCAGGGCGCAGAGCGTCATGTGCGTGTACGCTTCGGGGAAGAGGGTCGCGGAGTCCTTGCTCAGGTTGAAGAACGCGCGCGGTCGGCCGCGGCCACCCGCCCTGAACGAACGCTCGACGAGGCCCTTCGCCTCGAGCACGTTCAGGTGTTTCAGCGTGGCCATCTTGGAGATCCGGAGCTCCTCCGAGATGTCCGAGAGCGAAACGGCCCCGCGGAGCTTGAGGGTCAGGAGGATCTGCTTCTTGGCGGACGAGAAGCCCGCCTCGAGGCCTCCTGCGTCCACCTCGTTGACCGGTACCATGGACTACCGAAAGGCCCTCCGATATCATATACCTATTCGTTTACAAAATCGAGAGTTCGAGGCATCCTTCGCCGAGGCTGAGAAAATTCGAGCGGGACGGCGATGACGCCGCCCCGGTGCGGATCAAGGCGGAGGCGGACTGTCTTTCCTCTTCCGCCGGATCGCGATGACCACCACGAGGAGGACAATCGCAATAATCACGACGGCTCCGATCGCCGCGACGAAGAGACCTCCGAAGGGTCCCGTGGCTCCGGGTAGCTGCAAGTCGGCCTGGACGTCGGTCGTCACCGTCGGGTCGTGAACGATCGAGGCGCCACCGAGGAAGCTCAGGCCGGCGAGCAGGGCAAATCCGACGAATGCGTTGCCTCGTTCGCCGATGGCGGCGAAGCGGACGCCCGCGACGATCTGACCGTAGACCGGGACCGTTGCGCCGTCGACGGTACTATCGCTGACCCAGAGGAAGCGGCCGATGCGCGTCCAGTTGCCGCCGAAGTCGAGGTAAGGACTCTGCACACGGCGAGCGAGCAGGTAGGTCCCCGTCGTGTCGTTGGCAGACTCCGTGCCGGTCGCCGTCGTGAATTGCGCGGCGCCGGTCTCACCCATCCGGGCGAGCACGCGGCTCTCGAACCAGGCATCCACAATCGCGGCGGGGATCAGGTTCCCCACGACGACACCGAGCTCCAGGAGAATCCGACGGGACGCCGCCGGGTTGTTCTGTGCCGCGTATGTCCAGCCCTCGATGTCCTGATCCCACTTCAGATCGTAGTGGAGCGCCTTCCCGCTGACGATCAGGTCATTCAACCGCGAGATGTTCGTCACGACGATTCGGCCGCCGATCTGGCCGACCGTGACTTGCCACTGCGGGACGGTCGCGTTGTCCACTTGGGTGAGGGACGCGTTCAGGTGGAACGTGAACCGGACGAGCGGCAAGGTTCCTGCGACAGTGCCCGTGTAGTTCGCGACCGCGGCATAGGGGAGGTTCTGCGCGCTGAGGTTGAAGGTCCAGCTCCGGTAGGCCGTCCCGTTCGACTGGACGATCGAGCCGGCGGTCCAGCTCGTGTTGAGGTCGACTTTCTTGTAGAGGGTGTCGGCCCGGTTGATGTAATCGCTGAACCGGTTGGTCGTGCTGTTGTACACCCGCGCATAATTCGCGATGCCGTTGCCGTTCGAATCCTTGAACTCGACGAGTGAATCGAGCTTGACCGCGTAGAGGGTATAGATCTTGATCGGCCGGTTCTCCGCGTAGCTGCGTCCTTGCGCGTCCTTGACCTGAGCGACCCCGAGGTACCGTGCCTTGATCGCGACGATGTAGATGTTGTTCGGATTCGCCGACGTCCCATAGACGACGCCGAACGCGGCGTCCGAGCCGAATCGGACGAACACATGGTCGCCTCCGCCGAGCGCCGTCGTCGGGCCCGTCTCTTGGACGAGCTGGCCATTGATCAGCGTCGCGGCTCGGGCTAGGGGGGTCGCCAGAACGGCCATTCCTGCCGTCGCGACCAATAGCAAGCAGATCAGAATCGCCTTCGCGTTCATCAAGAATCTAACCTCTTGAGAATCCTGCGCTCGTGAGCGACCATTTGAAACTTTCCGCGCAATTGTCAATCCCGATTGCGTACCAAATGTTCGAGGATGGGGCTTCGAAACGATTCTGAATCGAATCGTGGAGGGCGCACGGCGCTGCGCAAGGTTCTTAGAACCCTGCTCCGTACGCGCGCGAGATGAAGACGCGAATTCTCGGTCGCACCGGCCTTAAGGTCGCCGAAATCGGCTTCGGCGCGTGGGCGATCGGCGGGAATGCCCATGGAAACTCGTACGGTCCGACCGAGGACGCGGAATCGATCGCTGCGGTCCGCGGCGCCGTCGAGCTAGGGGTGAATTTCATCGATACCGCGGATGTGTATGGATGGGGGCACAGCGAGGAGATCGTCGGTGAGGCACTCGAAGGCCATCGCGACGACGTGCACATCGCGACGAAGGTGGGCGGGGATTTCTACCACGGTGGCGTGCGGATGAACTTCGATCCCGGATACATCGCCTTCGCCTTGGAGCGGTCGCTCAAGAGGCTCCGCACTACGCATGTCGACGTGTACCAACTCCACAATCCGCCCATGGAGATGATGGGCGATCCCGAAACGTACGAGGTCCTCGAAGCCTTGAAGGCGGAACACAAGATCGACCACTACGGGGTCTCCGTCCACGAGCCCGCGGAGGCGACGCTCTGCCTCGAGGCCGGATCACCGGAAATCTTGCAGATCCCCTTCAGCCTGTTCCGTCAAGAATGGATTGAGGAAGTCTTCGACGCCGCGCGCAAGGCGAACGTCGGGATCATCGCGCGCGAGCCGCTGGGAAACGGCTTCCTCACCGGGAAGATCCGCCCGGACGCGCGCTTCCCTCCCGGGGACATCCGACACCACTGGCCACCGTCGATGGTCGCCGGGCGAGCCGCGGCGGCCGGACGACTTTCGTTCCTCGCGGGGCCTGATCGCACGATGGCCCAGGCGGCGTTGGGGTTCGTCCTCGCCTTCCCCGAAATCGCCGTGACGATTCCGGGCGCGAAGACGGTTGCCCAGGCGGAAGAGAACGCGGCCGCGAGCGATTCGCCGCCGCTCTCGAAGGACGAAGTCGCACGAGCTCGCCAGCTCTATGCGAAGGACTTCGGGATGTGAGAGGCGTTACTGAAGCTTTTTAGCCAACCCGTCCTTAGCTTCCGCTGGAGAACGGCGCAGATGTGGGCCCGACAGGACCTGGTCGCCGAGCTGAAGGGGCTCGGCCTTCTGCGCACGGACGAGCTCGAACGTTCGTTCCTCCGCGTCCGGCAGGAATCGTTCCTGCCCGAGTTGTTCGGCCCTCTCGCGTACGCCGACATGCCGCTTCCGCTCCATGCGGCCGCGAACCCGACGACGATGCCGTCCGCGCGGTGCCTCATCGCCGCACTCGACCTCTTGGAACTCGAAGACGACCTTCGCATCTTGGTCGCAGGCTGTCGCGGCGGCTATCCGGGAGCGCTGCTCGCGGAGGTCGTCGGCCCGGAGCGCGTCGTGGTCGTGGAGACCGATCCGGATCGCCGTGCTCGGACGATCGAGCGCATGCGGGCTGCGGGATTCGACCGGGTGCGCGTCCTTCCGTCGCTGCCGGACGAGACGTTCGATCGAATCCTGGTGCTCGATGCCACTCTGCCGCGACACCTGTTGTCCCGACTCGCGGATCCCGGTTTCCTGATCGCACGCGGTCGAGGCGTGCACAATCTCGCGTTTGTGAAACTCATCCGCAATTCGGGGGAGACTCTCCAGATTACGTTCAATGAGGCACCGGCTCCGCTCGTTGAAGGGTCGCCGGACGACCGGACGCCGGTGGACTTCGGCCGGCTCTTCGCGGTCGAGGACTTGCTCGCCCACGCCTGGGAGGGCCGCGTGACCGGACATTACGACCAGCATTTCCGGGACGTCGCGGTCGACACGTTCGCGGGGGGACCACTCGACCTGAATGCGTTCGACCCTGCGCAAGAACCTTGCAAGGACGCCGCGCGACGTGCGTTTCAAGCCGCGTACATCCTTCAGAGTGCGGGGGAACTCGATCGCGCGGCCGATGCGTATGAGCGTTCGATCCGGCTCGCTCCGTCCGGGGAGGCTCACACCTTCCACGCGTGGACGTTCAGCTTCATGGGCCGGTACGACGACGCGATCGAGGAGTGCAAGCGAGCGATCGCGGTCGACCCGTCGTTCGGAAATCCGTACAACGACATCGGCGCGTACCTGATCGAGCTGGACCGCCTGGACGACGCGATCCCCTGGCTCGAGCAGGCCATCTCCGCACCCCGATACTGCTGCTACTTCTACGCCCACACGAACCTCGCGCGGGTCTACTTACAGAAGGGAATGCGCGAGAAGGCGCGCAAGTCCCTCCTCGCCGCGCTTCGCGTAAACCCGGAGTACGAACCGGCGCAGGAGCTCCTAAGGCGAATCGACGGATCCGCAGGCTATTTCGCCTGAGCTCCGAGGACCGCATCGCGTAAAACCGCGAAGTCGGCATCGGGAAGGGTCGGCTCCGGCCCTCGGGAAACGAGGATATCCTCCGGCCCATTCGCGGTCGTCAACAACAGCCGGTCCTCAATCCGGCGACTTCCTACCCCGTCGACGGTCGGCCGTACCGCGTGTTCGATGTCTCGGACAATTCCTCGGTCGATCGACCGTTGAATCATGTACCCTTGGAACTCTTTCACGTTCCACGCGCCGTGGACCTCGAGATGAGCCCGGAGTTCCAACAAGCGGCGGTCTGTGACCAGGAGAGTGCCGCCTTGCACCGGAAGGATGACCAGAGGCCGTTCGTCGGATTCGAGATGGGCGCCGAACAGGGAGAGCCGGTACGGATCCCGCTTCGCCGTACGGGCCGTCCCGAGGAACACGACACCGTCGAACGCGTCCGCGTCTTGCATCCGGCCGCCGATGGACTCGCGGGAGATGAAGGTTCGCGAGAGACGATGCGTGGGGCAGCCTTAAGTGAACGGCGCCTTTGGTGCCGGTGACGTGACGTCGACGAAAGTGGACGAGGCGAAAGCCGCCCTCGAGCGGGGCGACTTCGACGCCGCCTTTCGCCTCTCCGAGGAAGCGCAGACGGAACAGCCGGAGGATCCGGCCGCTCGGGAAATGTACGCGGTCATCCACCTGGCGCGGGCGATTCGTCTCTCGGACCGCGCACGCGAGGCGCGTCGTCAGGACCTGCTCCGCCGCGAGATCGATTACGACGAGGAGTTCCAGGATAGTCCGGAGGTCGCGCGGGCCTACGACGAGGCCGCCGCGGCGATCGACGATGTCCTCCGAGTCGCTCCCGACCACTGGAAGACCCGCATGCTGAAGGCCGCCTTGGTGTTCCGCCGAGACCGCGAGTCCGGCCGGCCGGTCGCCCTCGAGATCCTACAGGCCCTCGCCGCCGCCGATCCGACGAACAAACAGATCCCCTTCACAATCCGGAAGATCGAGCGTCCCTGCGTCCGATGCGGCGACACCGGATTCTGCCCGCATTGCAAGGGCCGCGGACAGCGGCGATTCTTGCGGATGGACCGCAAATGCGAACAATGCTACGGCCGTGGCATCTGCCCGGCGTGTGGCGTCCTGTGATCATTCCTCTTCGTCGTGGAGGCCCGCGAGGGCGGGGTCCTTCCCTTCGATCCACTCGACCCGGTCGGCTCGGCCGATTTCACCGCAGACGAGGCACTCCCACCCGAGCGCATAGTCCTCAAACATGACGAGGCCGCGCTCCTCCTTGGAGCACTTCGGGCACGGCCCCGGCACGTAGCCGCTGACCCGGAACGCGCGGATGACCACCTCGGTCATGGACGAACCCCGGGTGGCTCAGTCCTCGGGGGCGTCGTCTTTGCCGGTCGGGTTCATGTACCACTCGGGCACACCCTGGTCGCCGCCGAGGTCGCACTTCGGGCAGACGTAATCGAGGATCGGATAGTTTCCGTGGGAGTGCTGGACGAAGAAGACCTTGTCGGAGCCGCACTTCTCGCACTTCTGGGGCTCCGAGCCGATGTTCTTCCGGCTGAACATCGTCCGCGCCACGCCGACGGGCGGGCATAAAGTTGCCGGTCTCGGGGTTCGGTACCTGAGTCTCCGCCGACTCGTCCCGGCCCACGACGTGATCGCGATGTCGCGGCACTGAGGAAAGTTTATCGCCCGACTCTCGGGTCTCGGGAACATGGAGAACGGCGCGGTACGAATCGGGTCGATCGTGATCGACGTCGATGACTTCGATCGAATGATGTCTTTCTGGCAGGCGGCGCTTCGCTATGTGCCCGGCCGGCCGCCCACTCCTGGCGATCCGTTCGTCATCTTGAAAGACCCGGAGGGAAAAGGGCCCAACGTCGCGATCGATGGGATGCCGCCCGAGCGGGGCCGATTGCATCTCGACCTGTATACGGACGACCAGGAAGGAGAAGTCGAACGGTTGCTGGGCCTCGGGGCGACCCGCTACCGGCCGCGGGAGCCGGGCGAAGACTTCGTGGTTCTCGAGGATCCCGAGGGCAACCTGTTCTGCGTCGTCGACACGAAGGGCTCTTGAACCGTTCTCCGCAAGGTCTTTGGGAGTCGGCCGCCGTCCGCCGGACATGTTCCTCCGGTTTTCTCGCTTCCGGTTCAAGGAGGGCAAGGAGCCCGAAGGACTCGACATCTTGCGAAGACATTCGGCAGCGATCAAGTCGGCGCCTGGCTGCCGAGACGCTTGGCTGGCGCAGGGCCAGCATCCCGCGACGGAGTGCATCGTCGTCGCCTTGTTCGAGGACGAGGACTCGTTGCGGCGTCTCGAGGGACGGCTTCGTTCCGATCCGCTCCGCGGTGGCGACTTCTTCTCGCTCCTGTCCCTGACGACGCAGCCTCCCGAGGTCGTGCAGTACGAAGTCCGTTCGTAGTCGACGGGCGGTTGACGACACGCTTATGCTCGATGGACCGCATCCGCCACCGGGGAGAGTACATGGCAGTCGGTTTCGCGGCACTGGACAAACGAATCATTCGGGATACCGAAACGCTCCATGATTTCCTCTGGCATGGCGAGAAGAAAGACGAAACCTCCCTGAGCGCCAAGCTCCGCAAGGACGGGCGGGACGCCGACGCATTCTTGCATCTGGGCGGTCGCCTTCGCAAGAACGCCGAGTCGCTAGCGCAAGACCTGACCTCCTCGGGCAAAGGCGAGTCCCTGTTCGAATTGCTCGAACACTCGTGGGGCCTCGCCGCCGCCACCGTCCTCCGAGCAAAGGGAAATTATCGAGGCGCCGCAGAACGCGCCAAGGCCGTGATCTCGAGCGCCAGTATCGGCGTCTGCGCCAACGCGGGCTGCTTCGAATTCGTCCAGGAATGGGAAGCTGGCAAGATCGATTTCGAGACATACACCGGCAAGCTCGCGGACTTCCTCGAACCGAAAGGGTACATGGACTCGGGTCAGTTCAAGCGACTCCTGAATGCAGTCTACGAATTCGGGATGAACTGGAACGCTGTGGCAAGCAAACCGGAGCAGTCGCTGGCGGCACGGACATCGATCGAAGGCGCAGGATGGTGTCTTCTGACCAGTGTTTCGATTCGCGAGCTCCTGGGCGTGCCTCCAAAGTTCTCCACCCACGATTTCGCTGACATCGTCGAGCGGATCGTGGACCGGATCTAGCGAGTCTCGAGTGTTCGGAAAGGGCTTTCAGGCCTTCATCAAGACTCGCACTGTGAGTCTCCATTTACTCTCCCTGCAGATAGGCTTATCCTGAGTTTGGACAGAAAGAAACCCGCTTTCGTCCACGCGAAGCAATGATGGCCTGAGCTCGGGAGGGTTGCGCATGGAACGACGACGATGGGGCTCTTGGGAAGACCACCACCTAGTTTCCGCATACAGAAACGTGCCGACTCCTTTGATCGCAGCAGAGCTCCGACGAACCGCCGTGGCCGTCAAACTCCGGGCTTCGTATCTTGGGCTGGTGAGGAGAACACCCCGTTGGAGCTCGGAAGAGGACGAACTCTTGCGACATGAGTACAGGGAAATCTCGGCGCGATTCATCGGGATGCGGCTCCACCGTGGGAGAGGAGGCGTTTATCGCCGCGCCTCTAGGCTGGGTCTAGTCCGGACGATTTCGCCGACAAGCCGGCGCCGTTGGACTCAGGCTGAGGACGAAGTCTTAAAGGGGAAATATGGACAAGTCCGCCCGTTGGAGCTTGCAAGAACACTCAAGCGCACGAGGGCCGCTGTCTGGCACCGCGCAAAGAGGATCGGTCTGTTTGCTCGGCTAGGAAGCGGGGAATACCTCCGAAGACAGGGGCTTCCCCGTTCGGCGAGACCATTTACTGGGCTCCTCGACCCCGCGCAACGAGGCTATGTAGCAGGGATCATCGACGGTGAGGGCTCCGTTGGCCTTCCACCCAAGGTGTTCATCTCCGTCACCACGACAACAAAGGCCTTGGCCGTTCGCTTGCAAATGCTTGCGGGGGGTAGCGTCGCAGGTCCGTACAGTTATCAGAAAACCAAAGTGTTCGGGTCAAAGCGATGTCGAATCAAACCGCAGTACCACTGGAATTACGCCTCGCGAGCGCACGTTTACCTCCTCCTTAAAGCGATTCAGCCCTATTTGGTCGTGAAGGCACGGGAAGCTCGAAAAGGACTCAAGTATCTCGAGAACAAGCTTGGGTGGGGCGCGCAATGAAACCAACAAAACCTATCGTGATAAAGATCGGAGAGACACGAATCGACCGGGAGGGGATCGGTAAGATGCTGAAAGCTCTCGGCGTATCGCCGGAAGGCGCGACTCGGTTCGAGGAGGCGCCTGACAACGGCGAAACACTTGTCGAACTCGCGGGCCGAATTTGCTACGAGTCGTTCGAGGTGGGGTTGAATCCGAACGTCACTCGAATCAGGCTCAACCCGCAAGAATATTTCGAGAACCTGCTCCGTAAGGGTGATGGAAGCGTCAGTGAACACGCCATGGTCAGTTTCGCGCTGATCGGTGTTTCCCGGATTATGACTCATGAGCTCGTAAGACATCGGGTCGGCATTGCGGTAAGTCAGGAATCACTGCGCTACGTTCGTCCAAAGGAACTGAAGTTTTGGATCCCAGACGAATTGACTGCCGAACAAAGGAAAGCCATGGAAGCTGCCATAGATCAACTGGAAGAATCCTACCGAACGCTCGAGAAAAGCATCCGATGGGATGAAATGAACATGGATTCGAAGAAGAGACTCACATCGGCCATTCGACGCATCCTGCCGGATGGCCTCGCCACGAACGTTATCTGGACTGCCAATCACCGGACGCTCCGTTGGGTCATTGAGATGCGGACCGACCCATCGGCCGAGGTAGAGATTCGGATGGTCTTTGACCAGATTGCCGAAATATGCAAGCGGGACTATCCCAACATTTACCAGGATTTCGTTCGAAAGGAATTGCCCGACAGCACGGGATCCTGGAAGCCTTTGTTGCGCTCGAAAGTTTGAGGCCCGGTTCGGTCAGAGCCACCTGAAGAGTACTTTCCAGAACTCGACCTTCTCCGGCTTCCGGACGCCGGCAAGGACGGTCTGCTCGACATGCTTCCGTTGGACCTCCGCGGTTTCGTATCCGGCAGACATCGCGTCGTAGTGGGAGAGACGGTCCAGAGTCGTCCTCTCGACGAGGATCGCCTGGCCTTCTCCGACGACCTCGTCCTTGAATTTCACGACGAGCCGATTGCCCGGGACCAGGGCGATCCGATCGTGTTCCTGAGACGACAAATAGGTTTGGTAGACGTACTGCTTGCGAATCTTTTCCTCCGCGCCAGGATACGCGATGACGATCGTCTTCGGCGGCGCGGCGTTCGGCGGGATCATCGGCGTCTCGGCGTCGGAAACGTCGAACGAAGATGAAGCTTTGTCCGATCAGAGGGCGGCGAGGACCTCGTCCGTGTGGCCCTCGACCTTGACCTTGTGCCAGATTTTCGCGATCGAGCCGGCCTCGTCGATGAGGAACGTGGTGCGCTCGATCCCGAAATACTCCCGGCCATACATGTTCTTCAATTTCCACACGTCGTATGCGGTCGTCACCTTTCCGTCGTCGTCGCTCAACAGCGGGAAGTTGAGGTGATATTTGTCCTTGAACTTCACATGGCTCTTTGTGTCGTCGCGGCTCACGCCCAGGACGACCGCGCCCTTGGACGTCACGCGGCCGAGATTGTCGCGGAAGCTGCACGCTTCCTTCGTGCATCCGGTCGTGTCGTCTTTCGGATAGAAGTAGAGGACGACTTTCTTGCCGCGGAGGTCTTTGAGAGACACCTTGCGTCCGTCGTCCGCGGGCAACGTGAAGTCCGGAGCCCGGTCGCCTTCCGTCAACATCGTCGCACCAGGGCCACCCACGCCTCCGCGCGATTTAACTTCACCGATTCGCCGAATCGGCCGTGCGGAGACCGCAACGCCCCTCTCCGTCCCATATAGTATCAAGTTTGGTATTTCTCAACGTATCCTTTATGTAAACGGACCCGGTTCGTTTTGATTAGCCCTCCCAGCCGAAGGTACGGACAGGCATAATCATGGCCCGCAAGGCGTCTTCTCGAAAGCCGACGCTGGCGCTGCCGAAGCCGTTTGCCCGGTCGCCGACCGCGAGGGGGAAACCCGCCCGGGGCCTGTCCGCGCCCGAGGCCGCCGATGCGGCCCAGCAGGGCCTCCTGCAGCTCTCGTTCGCTCGGCACGCCCACGGCTACGGATTCTTGGCCGCGGCGGCGTTCCTGCTCAACGCGGTCCTCTTGCTGACCCTTGGCGGTCAGGCCCAGGCCCTCCCTCTTCCTCGCAGCGTCACGACCAACATGGTCCTCTGGCTGCTCCCTGCGGTCGCGGGCGCGCTCGCCTCATGGGACGCGGTCCGACTGAAGCGGGAGCCGTACCGTCGGCATTACGTGTCGACCCATTTCGGAACCTCGGCGGCGGGGATGGTCCTCTTCTTCATCGTCGCGTTCGCGATCATTCTGCTCATGCAGCAGAGCCTCCCCGAAGCCCTTATTCCCTGGGTTTACCCGCTCACGGTTGCGGGCATCCCCCTCACAATCATCTCGATGGGGATGACCTGGCAAGGCCTTGGGCTCCGCAAGGTCGGGAGTTTCGCGGCCGCGCTCGTGATGCCGATTCTGATGGTCTTCCTCGTGCTCGGTGGCGCGCGGATCACGGACCCTAGCGGAGCCCCGGACCTGGGCGGGATCCGCCTATTCGTCCTCACGTTTGTCATCGGCGCCCTGACGTCGGAAATCGCGGGCTCCCTCTTGCACCTGATCGCATCCTCCACGAGCGTGAATCAACGGGAAATCCTGAAAGCGGACAACTCGAAGGTCGCGCTGATCCAGCAAGACTACCAGAAGAAACGAGAGGCGCTCGACTACAAAGAGCGCGCCCTTCGCGGACGCGAGGCCCACCTGGAGGCGTTGCAGCAGGAGCTGGAGGACCAGGCCAAAGAGCTGAAGTCAAAGTTCTCGGACGTCACCGCGCGCGAGAGCGCGATCGAGAAAGGCACGAAGGACCTGCGCGACATCGACCGGAAGGTCGCATCCGCCCGGGCGGAGATCGAGGCGAAGGCCGAGGAGATCCGCCTCCGCGACGCGGACATCTCGACGCTGAAGACCGAACACGAGAAGATGCGTCAGACGCTGAACGCGCGGGAGGCTTCGCTCGCAGAACGCGAAAAAGAGGTCAAGCGGACCTCGATCGAGCTCACATCCCAACTCCGTTCGTCGGAGACGAAAGTCAAGTCGGTCGAGGAACGCGAGGCCCGGCTCCAGGAACTCGAGAAGTCGTTCGACTCGAAGCGCACGTCGCTCTTGAAGAAGGAAAAGGAGCTGGAGCTGAAGGATTCGGAACTCCGGCTGAGAG
>Ga0209237_1001002_pt1 | contig 16496 bp, 20 predicted proteins | sample GraSoi013_1_40cm_2_FD_185820 | JGI IMG/M metagenome (GOLD analysis project Ga0209237, IMG submission 185820) | Grasslands soil microbial communities from the Angelo Coastal Reserve, California, USA - Sample 10_02_2013_1_40cm (SPAdes) (version 2) | ecosystem: Environmental > Terrestrial > Soil >... | reverse complement strand
GAAGCGACCCCCGGGACGTGTTCCCGGATCTCCAGCACCTGGGCGAGCGCCAGGCCCTGTTCGAGCCGATGAATCGCCGTATTGAACTCCCCCTTGCGCAGATAGAGACCACCACCAAACCGATAGGCGACAATCTGGCTATACGGGTTGCGGGCCGCTTCCGCGAGCCGGACGGCATCGTCTTCGTAGGCCATGGCCTCGGTGAACCGGCCCAGCTGGGCAAGAACGGACGCGAGGACTGCTCGGGAGACCACCGAAGGAAGGCTTGCCAGACCGAAATGCTGGCCAATGAGGTCACCCTGGAGCGATTCGATGCTACGCCCGAGGAACTTCATTGCTCGTCGATAGTCACCGAGATTCTCGTACACCATTCCCAGGTACATATCCGCGACAACCTGAATGCCGACCTCTCCAGCAGTCTCTCCGAGGGTGCGGGCCCGCTGGGCCGCCTCGAGAGCGTGGTCATAGTCGCCCATTGATCGAAAGAAGTAGGCGAGGGAAACGCATACGAATCCCAGGCGACGCTGGTCCCCCAGTTCCGCGCACAGACGTTCTGCCTCGCGGAGGTAATCGAAGAGGCGATCAAAGTCTCCGAGTGGGACAAGCACTCTGCGTAGATCGAACCGAAGGTCAATCGCCCGCTCCGTGGTGTCGCGGCCTTCTGGAAGGTGGCCCAACGCCGACAGCGCCTGCTCGAGCCACGTTGCCGCTTCACGGTTGGCCGATCGCTCATACGCCTTCACGCCCGCTTGCCGCCCGTACCGGACAGCCTGCTCCCACAGCTGGCCCCGAAATGCATGGTGCCCCAGCCGCTCGAAGTGCTCGGTGAGGCTGTCGGGATAGAGCCGTTCGATCACCTCTACGATCCGAGCGTGAAGCACTCGCCGGCGCTCATGGAGCAGGGTGTCGTACGCGACTTCGTGCGTGAGGGCGTGCTTGAAGGTGTACTCGAGATCGGGGAAGAGGGTGGTCTCGTAGAGAAACTCGGCGGCTCGGAGATGCGTGAGTTGGCGGCGCAGTGCCTCCTCGGGCACCTCGGCGAGCGCCTCCAAGAGCGCGAACGGCACCTCCGTGCCGATGACCGCGGCGCACTGAAGGAGACGCTTCTCGTCGGGCGGCAGCCGGTCGATGCGGGCGGCGAGAACGGCCTGGACGGTGGTCGGGACCTGAATGGTGGTGGGCGCGTACGCGAGGCGATAGGCGCCGGGATCACCCAGAAGAACCTTGGTCTCGACCAGCGTCCGGACGCTCTCCTCAAGGAAGAACGGATTGCCGTCGGTACGGGTGATGAGGACCCGCTTGAGTGGTTCGAGCTCGGCACCCGGACCCAGGAGCGCGTCGAGCAGCTCCGCGGCGCTGTCAGGAGGAAGCGCGTCTAGCCGTACCTGGCTGTAAAAGGTTTTGCTTCCCCACGAGTGTTCGTACTCACGGCGGTAGTTCACGAGAAGAAGCAGGCGAGCCGCCGGAAGGCTCTCGATGAGGCTATCGAGCAGGGCCTGGGTCTCCGTGTCGGCCCAGTGGAGGTCCTCGAAGACCAAGAGCAGCGGTTGCGCCCGGCTTTCCTGCAGCAAGAGGCGCCTGACGGCATCGAGCGTGCGCCGGCGGCGCTGCGGCGGATCGAGCGCCGCCCACTGCGCATCGTCGACCGGAACATCCAGCAGGGCCAGCAACGGATGAAGCATCGGCTCCAGCGCTCGGTCGAGCGTCAGGAGCTTGCCGTTGACCTTTTCTCGCATCTGCCGATGATCGTCGTCGCTGTGGATCTTGAAGTACACCCTGAGCAGGTCGATGACGGCGAGATAGCTCGTTGCCTTCCCGTGCGAAACCGAACCACTCTCGAGGACTAGCCAGCCGTGCGTGCGGTGGGAATGGATGAACTCATAGAAGAGGCGTGACTTGCCGACACCAGGCTCCCCAACGACCGCGACGACCTGGCCGTGGCCCTGGTCTGCACGTTGTAGGGCGCGCCGAAGCTGCTCCATCTCGGTGTCCCGGCCCAACGCCGAGGGCAACACGCTGGGTGAGTCGACGACCGCAGGCCCGAAGTCTGGGGTTCGTACCGGCGGCCGGCGCGACCGAGTGAGGGGGGCACTGGTGAAGGAGGCGCCTCTACTTAGGCCGGGGCGCCTGTTCGACATCGACCGAGCCGCTGCCTATCTCGGCGTTTCGCCGTGGACCGTTCGGGACCTCGAGGCTGCGGGAACGATCAAACGTGTACGCGTGCCCCTTCCAGGGGGGCGTGAACTGCGGAAGCTCCTCTTCGACAAGGCCGACCTCGACGCCCTGATCGAAACGTGGAAGACTTGAGCCCTTGTCGCGGGAGCCTGAACTCACCGGCGGCGGGAGAAAGGAGCAGCAGATGGGGTCCCTGTATCGGCCGAAGTTGAAAAGCGGTAAGCCAAGCACCATCTGGTGGGTCAAGTACTACGTCAACGGGAGGTCGGTTCGAGAGAGCACGGGCGTACAGAAAGAGACCGAGGCTCGCCGCTTCCTCAGGGAGCGCGAGGGGCGCGTGGCTATTGGGCAGCCGATTCTGCCGCGCGCTGATCGCATCAGATATGAGGAGATTGCTGCGGACCTCAAGCGGCACTACGAAGCGACGGGGACGCGCGACCTGAAGGAGTACGCGCGTCGAGCGAAACATCTCGATCGGTTCTTCGCGGGGCGACGGGTCGGGGCGCTTGGACAGCCCGACGCCGACTCCTATATCGTCAAGCGTCATGCCGAGGGCGCTGTGGGCGCCACGATCCGGCGTGAGCTCGGGACGCTAACGCGGATGCTGCGGCTGGCGTACGAGAACGGCAAGCTCGTGCGGCTGCCGGTGATCCACAAGCCGAAGGAGGGCGTGCCGCGGGAAGGGTTCTTCGAGCGCGATCAGTACGAGGCGGTTCGCCGGCGCCTCACGCCGGACCTTCAAGTCGCCGTCGCGATCGCGTTCACATTCGGTTGGCGCATGCAGAGCGAGGTGCTCATGCTTGAGCGCCGCCAACTCGACCTCGACGTCGGAACGCTGCGCCTCGATCCCGGGACCACGAAGAACGATGAAGGGCGCCTCGTGTACTTGACACCCGAGCTGAAGGCGCTGCTTGGGGCACAGGTGGATCGGATCCGTGCCGTCGAGCGCAAGACCGGACGAATCATTCCGTTCCTGTTCCCGCACCTCAGCGGTCCGCTACGCCTGGGCCGGCGCCGGCGGGACTTCAGGAAGGCGTGGACGACAGCCTGCCAGGCGGCCGGCGTTCCGGGGATGCATCGGCACGACTTCCGGCGCACCGCGGTCCGAAATATGGTCAACGCCGGCGTCCCGGAGCGCGTCGCGATGAAGGTGACCGGCCACAAGACTCGCGCCGTGTTCGATCGCTACCACATCGTGAGCCCCGGTGACCTCCAGGACGTCGCCCGCAAGCTCACGGGCACGTTTTCGGGCACGTCGGTGGTTTCTTCGATTGACCCACAAGCGCAAGTCCGCGAGAATCCAGGCACGGGCGGATAGCTCAGCTGGGAGAGCGCGGCCCTTACAAGGCCGAGGTCAGAGGTTCGATCCCTCTTCCGCCCACCAATTACGACAGCCAGTTAAGCAGCACGCTCCATCACACTCTGCCCGCCAGTGTAAGACTTCGTGAGACTTCGTGAGCTACTTCACCGGCACGGGCGAGCGGCTGGCTGTTGTCGGCGATCAAGCACCCAATGACCCGCCCGTGTTCCGCTAACGGCCACCACGAACGCACCAGCCGAGTCCGGGCACCAACACGTCCGGGGTGACGGCGATCGAAAAGTGGCCATTGCCCTCGTCCGTTACGATTAAAACCCGATTCGAAGGAAATTGGTCGGACGTCCAGTATCGATCACCTTGAACCGACGGCAGAACGAATGGATGACCGGGGGGGAGGATGATAAAGCTGCCAACGACGCCGTTCTGCCACTCAATGAGACTTGTCAATTCCGACGAGGTGGGAAGCCGCCAGCCAAAACGATTCCCCCGGCTCGGATTGTTGATGTTGCAGAATTGATCGTTGAGCGTCCAACTCGTCTTGAAGGCATCCGGCGCCTTTTGCCAGACGAGGCCCGTCTCCCGATCCAAAACCGCCTCGTTGTTCCAGTCCGAGAGAACGACGAACCGTGCAGACCCTGGCAGTTTTTGGTCCCACGACGGCGTCGGGTAATAAAACCCGTTGACCGCCTGCGCAGGGACGCTCGACAAGACGATGAGCATGACTGGCCACAGGATGTGCCGACTGACCGTCTTCATGGCCGTCCTCCTGTTTGAGGGACGCACTACAACCCCTTCGCCGCTTTCATCACTTCTCTCTTCGCCCTCAGAGCCAGACGCTCTGCCTTGTGGGGCGACCCCGAATTATTCACGGTGTGAATCGCCCTGCGACTCGCCTTGACGGCGCGGCGGATCGTTTGGTCCATCCGCTTCTTCCACCGTGATACATGCTTCCAAGCGCCGGCCTTGCCGAATCTGATCCTCAGTCCTTTCATTATGGTGCCCTCCTAGCTCCAACCTCTCACGGCAGGGCTGGATTCCGGAAGCAATTCCTAACTTCAACGAACTTCCTCGCCGACAGATCGGAGTTCATGTGAGGCGAGTCTAGGAGAGAGTGCGCCTGGTTGGTTTGCCGATGACCACCCGGGACAGGGAACGCAGCGCGATCAGATGGGAATCAAGTCCTCTTCAACGCCTCCCACGCCGCACGATGCACCGCTCGCCACGGCGTGCGCTCCCACGCCGTACCCGTGGCGCTCGTGGGCGAATGTCCCATCTCGCTCTTGTGGAACGTCGCACGCAGGCGGTGGAAGGCACTTTTGCGCTCTCAGCGCGGTTCGTACGGCAGAGCAACATCAATCAGTAGGCGAATCTCATGGTCCTCCTCGTCTTTCCCAGCCAGGACGATCTTCCATACCGGGGCAAAAGAGCCAAGCCCACATGGCGAGTTCACACAAATTAGTCGCGAAGCAAACGGCCCCAGTCGGAGTTCCCCGTGCGGCGGTAGTTGCCACCGCCCGACGTCTACTACCCGCTCTGCGGGCCTGAGCACACCATAGCCAGCGGAGACGCTTCCTTCTACGCGCGTGAAAGTTATCGTCGAGCCACTCGTTTCTTTCAGAGCCGGCACGAACGAATACCAGCTCGAGTTCTGTCCCAGAACGGCGTTGCCGGACACGTTCATTTCTACCGCCTGCCAGGCCACAGGGCCAGAGATGCCGGAGGTCTTGACTCCTAGGGACGCGCAAGCCGTTACGGGCAGAATCAGAATCACCGCAACGGCGCTGCGTCCCTTCATTGACCAACCGCTTGTTGCTCGCCGGGTTCCTTACTTGTCGTTGAAGAGCCCGAACAGCCACTGGCCGATCAGACCCATAACGGGGGGCAGCAGGACGCCAGGAAGACAACGCGCGAGGGTCAGCGGCCAGCCCAACAACGGCGCCTCGTAGGTGAGCATCCTGATCGGGCTCACCAGCGTCTTGGCCGTGAGCAGGGCGATGAGCGGTCCCGGCGCGGCGCCGCTTCGAAAGAGATTCGCGGCGACGGGGAAGAGCAGGTAGGGGCCTCCAGGAATCGCCAGCCCCGCCACCCAGCCCACGAGAATGCCCTGCGCCATGCGGTCCGCCCCGAGCCAGCGGGAGAGAACGGGCTTGGGGATCAACACTTCGAGGAGCCCGGCCAGGAGGAAGCCGAGCAGCAACTCGAGCCACACGCTCCTCACGAGCTTGCCGGTCGCGAGCAGCCCGCGAACGGGCAGCACCGGGTCCTTGGCGAAGGCGACGACCAGCGCGACGACCACGAGCCCCGTGAGGATCCAGGCGCTCAGGTCCACGCGCCGTGTCACTTCCGTGCGGCCGGCCGCGGCGTCCTGTACTCGAAGCCGCCGTCAGGCGCCGAGAGCGCCTGCTGGCGCGCGGACTCGATGAGCCCGTGATCGGGTGACAACGAGCACGCCGGGTCGGTCGCTGCCGCGTTTCGCGTCAAATAGAATGCCTGGCACCGGCAGCCGCCGAAATCGATCGCGCGGCGCTCGCAGCTCTTGCACGGCTCGGGCATCCAGGCCTCACCGCGGAAGGCGTTGAAGCCCGGCGAGTCGCGCCAGATCGCCTCGAGCGGGCGGTCCTTGACATTCTCGAACACGAGCCCGGGCAGCGTGTGAGCCGCGTGGCAGGGCAGGACCAGGCCGTCGGGGCTGACGACGAGAAAGCGCCGGCCCCAGCCGTCCATACACGCCTTCGGGAACTCGGAGTAGTAGTCGGGCATGACGAAGAGAACTTCCATTTTGCCGCGTAACCGCGCATGCGCCGCGGCGCTCGCCCGTCGCGCCTCGTCCAGCTGGGCGGCGGTCGGCAGCAAGGCGCGCCGGTTCACGAGTGCCCAGCCCACATACTGCGTATTGGCCAGCTCCAGGCGGTCCGCCGCGAGCGCCTCGGCCAGCGCGACGATCTCCTCGATGTGACCGAGGTTCTCCCGGTGCAGCACCACGTTGAGCGTCAGGGGGAATCCGAGCTCCTTGACCCAGCGCGCCACTTCCAGCTTCCGCTCGAAGGCGCGCAACCCGGCGATACGGTCCGAGCTCGGCGCCGCGACGTCCTGGATCGATACCTGCACGTTGTCGAGTCCGAGGGGGCGGAGGCGCGCGAGGCGCTCACGGCTCAGGGGGATGCCGCTCGTGATGAGATTGGTGTAGAGGTCGACGGCCCGGGCGCCCTCGATGAGGGCTTCCAGATCGTCCCGGAGGAGCGGCTCGCCACCCGTGAGGTGGAGCTGGACGACCCCGAGCTCCTCGGCCTCGCGAAACACGCGGAGCCAGTCCGCCGTGTCGAGCCCGTCCGTGTGGCGCCCGTAGTCCACGGGGTTCGAGCAGTACACGCAGCGGAGCGGGCACCGGTACGTCAGCTCGGCGACGAGCGTATACGGACGGTACTCGTCGCTCACGGCTCGCCCTGCATCAGGCCGCGCTCGGCGAGCGTGGCCAGGAACGACATGACCTCGCGCTCCACCTGCTCTCGCGGTTGGGAGGCGTACTTTTCCGCCAGCCGCTCGACGATCGCGTGGACGGTGTGCTCGCCCGTGCACAGGGTGGCGATGTCGGCGGCGGTCGGGTTCAGCACGAGCCCGCGCTCGGGGTAGAGCAGGAGATACCGTGCCGTCTTTCGATCGAAGCGGATCCGCGCCTTTGCGGCGAGCCGCGGCCGACTGTCCAGGGCGATCACGCGCGGGCGCCCGCCGGTCCCCACCCGGGCTCGATGTACGCCGCGTAGGCGCAGTCGAGGAGGTGCCAGAGCACCTCGGTCTTTCGGATGAGCGCGGCCACACAGCGCTCCTGGAGCTCGTAGCTCCGCGCGTGGCGGACCACGTAGTCGATGGCCTCTTCCGAGTCGCGGCGCGCCCGCGGCACGCGCGACCGGAAGTACTCGAGCATGTCACGGCTCACCCACGGATAGTGACGCTCCCACGCGAGCACGCGCTTCTGCATCAGGTCCGGTGCGAAGAATTCCGTGAGCGACGAGGCCACCGCCTCCACGAGGCTCCTCTCTCGCACGAGCTGGACGTAGCCGTCGCAGGCGAAGCGGACCCCGGGGAGCACCGACCGACAGCTCGCGACCTCGTCACGGTCGAGACCCACCCCCTCGGCGAGCCGGAGCCAGAGCTCCAGGCCGCCGTCCTCGGCGTCGTGGTCCTGGATGCGATGGACCCACATCCGCCGGAACGCCGGATCCTCGGACTTCGACAGGATGATCGCGTCCTTGATCGGGATCCGCGTCTGGTAGTAGTAGCGGTTGAGCACCCACTGCTGGAGCTGAGCCTTGGTCAGCTTGCCGTCGTGCATGAGCACATGATAGCGATGGTGGTCGTGGTAGCGGCGCTCGCCCTCTTGCCGGATCCACTCGATGAACTCCGCCCTCGACAGCGGCGCGCGCGGGGCCGGGTCAGTCATAGCGTGATCTCCATCCCGTCGTAGGCGATCTCCCAGCCGGCAGCCGTGACGCTGGCGCGCTCGGGCGAGTCTTCGCGCAGCAGCGGGTTCGTGTTGTTGAGATGGATGTAGATCTTCCGCGCGGCTCCGAGCTTCGCCAGCTGCCTGGCGCTGCCAGCCGGACCGCCGACGGGGAGGTGAGCCATATCCTCGGCCCGCTTTTCGCCGAGGCCGAGGGCGCGCAGCTCGTCGCTCGACCAGAACGTGCCGTCGAAGAAGACGCAGTCGGCGCCGTCGAGGACCTGGCGCACCGACTCCGTCAAGGCGCCCACGCCGGACACGTACGCGAGGACGCTCCGGGTCCGCTCGTCGATGATCCTGAAGCCGACGTTGTCTTCCTGATCGGGCGGCATGAGCCCTTCGAGGTGCACGGGCGGTTTTCCGGGCACAGGCACGGCCTCCACGGCGAGCCCGCTCTCACGGCCGTCGACGCCGAACAGCTCCTCGCGCCGGCCGGGCTTGAGGGTCCGCCACGTCACCTGTCCCGGGAAGCGCTCGAGCGTGCGATAGAGCACGTTCTTCTCGGTGAAGCCGACGCGCACGCGCTCGGTCGCGTAGACGAGCAGCGGGTGGGATTCCCTGAGCGAGAGGAGCCCCAGGCAGTGGTCCAGGTCACCGTTCGTGAGCAGGAGCGCCTGGATGGGCGATTGACGACGGTCGCGGGGATGAAGCGACGGAAAGCCCTCGATCTGTGCTCGGATCTCCGGCGAGGCGTTCAGGAGAACCCAGCCCCGGCCGTCGGCGCTGATCGCCACAGATTCCTGGCTTCGCGCCTCGGCGGCGAGCGTGCCCTCACGGATCCCGCGGCAGTTCGGACAGCCACAGTTCCACTGCGGGAACCCGCCCCCGGCCGCCGAGCCCAGTACCCGGATCAGCACGAGAGCCCCCCGGAAACGGCCCAGCCCTTCCCGCGGCGAAGCGAGAAGGGCCGGGCGAAACGATGACGCCGGCTAGGTCCTAGAAGCGGTCGTCCGGATCCCGGTCGAAGTCATCGGGCTGGTAGGAGTTGATCTCCGCGTCCATTTTCACTTCGATGAAGGCCGGCGTCTCCCAGGTCATGGCTCGCACCCTCCCATTTGCAGAATTCGCCTGACCGGATCCAGGCGGCGCAATGGTAGAAGAGTCGCTAGGCGGCGTCAAGTCATTTCGATCGGGGTCATTTCGATCGGGGGTGGGCGCGAGGGTGGCGACGATGACCGAAGGGCAGCCACGGATTCTCGCCTTCGCGGGAAGCCTGAGGGAAGGCTCCTTCAACCGGAAGGTGCTGCGCTACGCGATTCTCGGGGCTCGTGAGGCTGGCGGCCATGTGGAGGAGCTCGGTCCGGAGCATCTCACGCTGCCGCTCTACAACGGCGACCTCGAGGAGAACGGCTCGTTCCCAGAGCCGGTTGAGGCCTGGCGCGCGAAAATCCTACAGTCTGACGGCCTGCTCATCGCCTCACCGGAGTACAACCACGGCGTGTCGGGTGTCCTGAAGAACGCGATCGACTGGGGGTCGCGCCCTCCCAACGTCTTCCGAGGGAAGGTCGCGGCGTCCTTCGGGGCGACGCCCGGGGCGCAGGGCACGGCGCGAAGCCAGATGAACCTCCGAATCTGCCTCAGCGCGGTCAACGTCTGGGTGGTCCCCAGGACGGTGCTGATCGCGCACGCCAGCGCGGCCTTCGACGCGACCGGCGAGCTCAAGGACCCGCGGCAGGTCCAGGCGCTCACGGCTCTGGGGCGCGCCCTCGTCCAGGCGGCTCGCTCCGGTCTCGCGGACGTCTAGCATGCGCGTCGTGACCAGCGCGCTCAGACCCGAAGCAGGCGGCCGGCGTTGCCGCCGAAGATCTTCTCGCGATCGGCCGCGCCCAGACCGGTCTTCATGACGACGTCCCGCGGCCGCTCGTACCCCATGTCGAAGCAGTAGTCGCTGCCGAGCATGACGCGATCGGCTCCCACCAGCCCGACGAGGAACCGGAGGAGCTCCGGCGAGTGAACGATCGTGTCGTAGTGGAACCGGCGCAAATACTGGCCGAAGGGCCGCTGCGCCGCGTCCTTGACCTCCTCACGAACCGTCTGGCCGTGCTGGAGGCGACCCCAGAGGTACGGCAGCGCCCCACCGGCGTGGGGGAGAACGACGTTGAGGCGTGGATAGCGGTCGAGCACACCCCCGAGGATGAGACTCGCGGCCGCGAGGGCCGTATCGAACGGGTTGCCGAGGAGATTGCTCAGATAATACGAGCGTAGCCGCTCGGCGCCGATCACCGTGACCGGATGGAGCAGCACCGGGAGGTTGAGCGCCTGGCAGCGTTCGTAGACGGGGAAGAGCGCCGGGTCGGAGAGCTCGCGCCCTCCGACGTTGGTCGGCAGGTAGACGCCCCGGATCGCACGGCCTCCCGCCACCCGCTCCAGCTCTTTGAGCGCGAGCGCCGGATCCTGGACGGGCAGGGTCGCGCAGCCCACGAAGCGGTCCGGGAACGCCGTGTGGGCCTCTGCCATCGCATCGTTGACGAGCTGGGCGAGCTGCGCGCCGCGCTCCGGCGGCGCCCAGTGCACCATCGGCACCGTCAGCGAGAGCGCGTGCATCGTGACGTTCTGGCCGTTCATCCGCTCGAGGCGCTTGTCGAGGTCCCAATAGGTCACGTCGAGCGCCAGCCGCACGGTCCCGCGCACGAGCGTGGGGACGCCCGATGCGGAGAACTCGACCTGGAGATCGGGCGGGCCACCCTCTTCGGCGAGGGACTTGAGGAATTTTTCTGGGAAGAAGTGGGCGTGGACGTCGATCGCCGCGGCCGGCGTGGTCTTGCGCTGCGCCGCAGCCGTCCGTGCGCCAGCGAGCGAGAGGATCGAGGTGCCGAGGCTTGCCAGTCCGAGAAAGGCGCGCCGGCTCACGGTCACAGCCGAGGACGCGAGTCCAGTCATGGGTCTCCTCCTTAAGACGAGTTTCTTGCCACTGGCCATCACTGATCAACCCCACCGTTTCGTCCCTTCTCGGACACTCGCGCGTCACGGCGTTGACGGGATGGACCCAGCTCGGCCGGGTGTATCCATGCGCTTTATTGAGTCTGCGCGTCTGGCAGGCGTCTTGCTCGCTCCCCTGCGGGACGATGGCGAGAAGAGCCGGCACGCCGCTGACCAACCCGCTCGGGAACGACAAGAAGCAGGACCTCGTGAATTTCCTGCGGGCGTCGTAAGGGCTACCGGGGGCTCATGGACGCGATCCGTCGTATCGGCCAGCCTACGTTCGAGCGCACCGGCGGGGGACGCGATGAGCGTGTGTCCGTCCGCTTCAAGCTGAACCGCGAACCCGACATGACGTGGATGGACTGCTTCAAGTCTCACGCTGCGTCCAGCGCGCTCGGCGGGGCCAACGCCGTGTTCCGCGGAAACGAGGTCTGTATCGAGGTGGCAAAGCCGACCGGCGTGCCGGAGGTCGCGACGGCCGTGGATTGCTTCATCGAGTGCGCGAACCTCAAGCTGCGGTCCTTCCCGGGCCGGGCTCCCGAACGACGGTCGACACCGTCTCCGCTCCGACCGAGGGTGCGCGGCAGCTTCTGACCGCTCAGGCCCGCGCCGCAGGCCTCGCTCGCCTCCGTCCCCCTCGCTCAGATTCGGCCTCGCTCAGGAGGTCATCTCCAACGTCTGCTTCGGGGGGACGAAGCGTCACCGTCCGGACCGCGGCTCAGCGGCCGGCGACGCGCCACGCATCGATGACGGACCACAACGACACGGCGAGCAGCGCGACCAGCGGCGCGAGCAGCGCGGTGCCCGGGCGAGCGAGCGCCTGCGGGTCGGTCGGCACGGCCCGGCCGGTGAGCCAGCTCAGGACGAGGCCGAGCGCCACGAAGACCGCCCCCTTGAACGGTTGACGGTTGTAGAGCTGGCCCAACCCCGGAAAGATCCCCGAGAGGACCAGCGCGACCGTCTTTCGTCGGCGCGCGGCGGGCTCAGGCATCGTGGCGCGTCACGGTCACCCCGGCCTTCCACACCTGCTTGATGCGCGCCGAATCTTGAAGGATGCGGACGTCGCGCAGCGGATCGCCGTCGACGACGACGAGGTCCGCCCACTTGCCCTTCTCGATCGTGCCGATCTCCGCCTCGAGCGCGAGGCACTCGGCCGCGAGACTGGTGGCCGCCTGGAGCGCCTGCATCGGGCTCATGCCGGCGGCGACCAGGTGCTCGAGCTCCAGCGCATTGTTCGGATGCCCGTGCCCTCCCGCATCGGTCCCGGCGACCACCTTGACGCCCGCGGCCAGGGCGTGTCGCACGGACTCCAAATGATGGGCACGGAGCGCCCGCGCACGCTCGCGCACGTGCGGCGCCGTCGACTCGCGGTGGTATTCATAGACGGTCAAGGTCGGGACGAAAAAGATGCCGCGCTCGACCATCATCGGAATCAGCTCGGGGTCCTCGTCGAGGTAGCAGCCGTGCTCGATGGAGTCCACACCCGCCTCGATCGCCCGCCGCAGGCCGGGCCCCCCGACCGCGTGACACATCACCCGGCGCCCGAGGGCGTGGGCCTCGTCCACCAGCGCCCGCATCTCGTCCGCGTTGAACGCGGCGTCCTTCGGGCCGTGACCGGCCCGCGAGCTGGCGCCGCCGGTCGTGGCGCACTTGATCACGTCCGCGCCGGCGCGGACCATCGCCCGGACCGTCGTCCGCACGCCCTCGATGCCCTGGGCGACGCTTGGGGGAAGGCTCGGATCTTGAAGGAATGGCGACGCATGGCCGGACGGGCTGACGCGGTCGCCGATCCCGCCGATCGGCGAGATGATCCCGAGCGACAGGACCAGGCGCGGCCCCGGGATCAGCCCCTCGTGGACCGCGAGGCGGAAGCCCGCGTCGAGCCCGCCGGCGTCGCGCACCGCCGTGTAGCCTGACGTGAGGATCTGGCCCGCCACCCGGGCCGTCCGGAGGTGCCGGGTGCTCTGGGGCTCGTCGAGGCCCCAGCGCCGCACGAGCTCATACCCGTGGAACGCCAGGTGGTCGTGACAGTCGATGAGGCCGGGCAGGACGGTCAAGCGCGAGGCGTCGATGACCTCGTGGTCCGCGGGTGGGCCCGCGCTCGCGCCGGCCGTGGTGACGGTCTCGATCCGTCCGTTGTGGATCACCACGGCCGCGTCTCGCACGGGTGGCGCGCCCGTGCCGTCGATGAGCGTGCCGGCGCGAAGAATCTTCATAGCGTCCCTCCCAGGCTGGTGCCAGCCGGCGACCGGCCGTCGTCAACGGCTCAAACTCTACCGCGAATCTTTGCCACTTGACACGGCGGCCGTTCGGCCTAGGCTCTTGGGCCGACGGCAGATGAGCGGCCACGCGGGCCGCTCGGAAGGAGGTCGGCGATGCCCCACTATCTCAGCGACGAGGAGCTCAAGCGAACGGCGCCCGCGGAGGTGGCGTCATTCAGGTCCCCGGTCCCCACCCAGATCGTCTCGAACGGCGAGTTCAATCCGCTGCCCCAGACCCGCGAGCAGCAGCGCGTGGAGGCCCGTATCAAGGAGCTGGCCGACGACCTGGGGCGCCGGCACGGGATGGACCGACGCCAGTTCCTGGCCTCGAGCGCGGGCATGGCGGCGGCCTTTCTCGCGATGAACGACGTGTTCGGGCCGATCTTCGACGTCAGCCGGGCCGAAGCGGCGAACCCCGAGGTGGCCGCCCAGCGGGCAGGCATGCTGTCCGGGCAATTCATTTTTGACGACCAGACCCACTTCGTCCGTGACGACTTCAAGCAGGAAGGGTTGCTGGGCCTGGCCCAGTACGCCAAGCAACACTGGAACCCCGCCCTCTGGGGGGAGAAGACCCTCGCGCGCTTCAAGCTCGAGAACTACCTCAAGGAGATCTTCGTCGACAGCGACACGAAGGTCGCTTTGCTCTCCGGCGCGCCCTTCGACGACCAGACGTGGGACCTCCTGTCGAACGACCAGATCGCAATGGCGCGCGCCGCGATCAACAAGATCGCCGACTCGCGCCGCCTCCTGGGGCACGCGGTCTTCACGCCGAAGCGCCAGGGCTGGATGAACGAAGTCGATCGCGCGATCAGCACGCTCAAGCCCGACAGCTGGAAGGGCTACACGATCGGCGACCCGCTCTTCCCGTCGAAGATGGGCTCCTACTGGCGCCTCGACGACCAGAAGCTCATGTACCCGTTCTACGAGAAGATCGTCAAGGCCGGCATCACCACGGTGTGCATCCACAAGGGGCTCCTGCCGATTGACTACGAGAAGTCGTGGCCCGGAGTGTGGGAGTACAACACGGTCTGGGACGTCGGGCAGGCCGCGAAGGACTGGCCGCAGGTCAACTTCGTCATCTACCACGCGGCGCTGCGGTCGTTCCTCGAGACCCCTGACGCGGCGCTGGCGGAGTTCGAGCAGACCGGCCGCATCAAGTGGGCGACCGACCTCGCCGAGATCCCGGCGAAGTACGGCGTGACGAACGTCTACGGTGAGCTCGGGACCTCGTTTGCCAACTCTGCGGTGGCGAACCCGCGCTTCGCGGCGGCGTTCATCGGCACGCTGGTCAGGGGGATAGGCGCCGACCACGTCGTTTGGGGCAGCGACTCGGTGTGGTACGGGTCGCCCCAGTGGCAGATCGAGGCGCTGCGCCGTCTGGAGATCCCCGAGGACATGCAGAAGAAGCACAGCTTCGCCCCGCTCGGCCCGGCCGACGGGCTCGTCAAGAGCACGATCTTCGGCGGCAACTCCGCGCGCCTGTACAAGCTCGACATGCGTTCCGCCCAGGGCGCGATCACGCGCGACAAGATCGCGGCGATCAAGGCCGAGTACGTCGCGATGGGCGGCACGCGCAGCAACACCCGGTACGGGTATGTCTACCGGGCGACCGCATGAGCGACTGAGCGGACGAACTCGAGAAACGCGGCGGCGATTCGCTCGGCGAGCTCGGCTCTGGCCTGGCGCCGGCCACGCAGCAGATCGTGGCCGGCGCCCTCGATCGGCAGCAGCGCCGTCTGTGCGGGGATGAGCCCGCGGGCCGACTCGAGCTCGTCGAGCGCGCCGAACGGATCCGCCGAGCCGTGGACGAAGAGCGCCGGCGTCCCGAGGCCGGGGAAGTGCGCGGTCCGGGGTTCCCCGGCGCGGCCGGGCGGGTGCAGGGGATAGGAGAGCAGGAGGAGGGCGTCGGCGAGCCCGGGCTGGCCCGCCGCGAGGATCGACGCCTGGCGGCCGCCGTATGAGTGGCCGCCGAGGAATACGCGCCCGGGCGCTGAGGCGCGCACGGCCTCCACGGCGCCCCGCAGTCCCTCGCGATCGCGCGCGGCGCCGCCCGGCGCGGGCGGCCCCGTCGGGCGCGCCTGACGGAAGGGCAGGTCGTAGCGGAACACGGTCAGCCCGCGCGCCCCGAACGCGTCGGCGAGGGCCACGAGCAGCGGGGCGCGGGCGTTCGAGCTCGCGCCGTGGGTCAGGACGATGCCGTCGCCGCCGGGTGCCACGACCTCACGAGATGCGACGGTAGAGGACGTGGCGGCGGTTCCGCGTGTACGGGCGCACCTGGCCGGGCCAACGCCCCTGGTCCACCGCCTTCGCCCAGGGGTCGCTCGTCAGCACCTCGGGGCCCTCGACCTCGTAGAGCGCGTTGTAGAGGGGTTCCTGCTCGACCACGATCGTCTTGCGCTCGCCGCCGAGCACCATCGTCAGCTCCTGCCGCTTGAAGCGCGCCACGGCGATCACGCCCGGCACCTTGAGGAGCAGGGGCACGTGCTCGCCGTCGTAGACCTCGTTGAAGAGCCCCTCCCGGGTGGGGTCGACGTCCATGGCGGCGCTGAAGAGGTAGCGGGTCTGGATGGGCATGGCGGTCTCTCCTTTTGATCGGGGACTCCCTGGGCCCGTGTCCCGTGATCGAGACGGAGCTTATCAGGCAGCCGCCGGCCGCGCGCGGCAGAACGCGAACAGGGCGTCGTAGACCGGGAACTGGCGGGCCATGTCTTCTTCAAGGTCGGCGCCTTCACCTTCGGAGGCGGCCTGGCGATTCTGGCCTTCGTCCAGGACCAGGTGGTCCACCAGCTGCAGTGGCTGTCGCCGCGGGAATTCTTGGACGGCCTGGCACTCGGTCAGCTCACGCCAGGGTCAGTCGTGATGCTCGCGGCATTCGTGGGTTATCGAGTCGGCGGTCTCTGGGGGTCTGTCGTGAGTGGTGCCGCGATCTTCTTGCCCTCGTTCGTGCTGATGCTCTCCGTCGTGCCCGTGCTCGAGCGCGTCAGGAGGATCGCGTGGATGAACGCTGCGCTCAGGGGGGTCGGCCCCGCGGTGATCGGGATGATCGGGTCGCCCTGCTCCAGATGCTGCCCCAGGCGGTGCCGGACCTCGTCACCGGTCTTCTGACCCTTGCGACCGTGGTGACCATGACGGCCTGGCGGCTCGGGCCGCTGCCCCTCATGACCGCGGGCGGTGCCGTCGGCGTCGTGCTCCGTCCTCGCTAGCGCGCTCGGCGCCCGCCGGCGCCGGCGGCGCGTGCGCCCATGACGTGAGTCACGGCGCGTTTCTCGGTCGGGCGAGCCCCGGATGCTAAGATAGCGCGGGAGGCCTGCCATGACCGTCG